>Ga0129306_1002454_pt1 | contig 16444 bp, 10 predicted proteins | sample P827metagenome_FD_94438 | JGI IMG/M metagenome (GOLD analysis project Ga0129306, IMG submission 94438) | Capybara group fecal microbial communities from Wisconsin, USA - P827 metagenome | ecosystem: Host-associated > Mammals > Digestive system > Large intestine > Fecal | place: USA: Wisconsin... | reverse complement strand
GACAACAGCATCGGCTACGGCGTTAAGCTTCTCCTTACGGGTCCTATATACGAGATCCTGATGATCGATACGCTGAACGGGACGGTTGGTCGGTATCTCAACAACGACCATGTAGTAGATATCACGGAACTCCTTCTCCTCTGTCAGAGCGGTACCGGTCATGCCGGCCTTCTTCTCGAACTTGTTGAAGAAGTTCTGGAATGTGATCGTAGCCAGAGTCTTGGACTCTCTCTTGACCTTAACATGCTCCTTGGCCTCGATCGCCTGATGCAGGCCGTCCGAGTAGCGGCGTCCGGGCATGATACGTCCGGTGAACTCATCGACTATGAGTACCTGATCGTCTCTGACCACATAGTCCTGATCTCTGAACATCAGGTTATGTGCACGCAGCGCCAGGATGATATTATGCTGGATCTCAAGGTTCTCGGGATCAGCGAAGTTATCTATCTGGAAGAATCTCTCGACCTTCTCAACGCCTGCCTGGGTGAGGTTAACGACCTTGTCCTTTTCGTTGACGATGAAGTCTCCGGTCTCCTCCTTTACGATGCCCATGATGGCATCCATCTTGCTCATCTCCTCCATATCCTCACCGCGCTTCATCTGACGGGCCAGGATATCACAGGCTTCGTAGAGCTTCGTGGACTTGCCTGACTGACCGGATATGATCAGAGGGGTTCTTGCTTCATCTATGAGTACCGAGTCGACCTCATCTATGATCGCATAGTGCAGTCCGCGCAGAACAAGCTGTTCCTTGTAGATGACCATGTTATCACGCAGATAATCGAAGCCGAGCTCGTTATTGGTAACATATGTTATGTCACAGTTATATGCAGCCCTTCTCTCCTCCTGGTTCATGGAGTTGAGTACGACACCTACGGTCAGGCCGAGGAACTGGTGAACCTGTCCCATCCACTCGGCATCACGCTTAGCCAGGTAATCGTTGACCGTTACGACATGTACTCCCTTACCCTCAAGTGCGTTAAGGTATGCGGGGCAGGTGGATACGAGCGTCTTACCTTCACCGGTACGCATCTCGGCGATACGGCCCTGATGAAGTATGATACCGCCGGCGAGCTGCACGCGGAAGTGCTCCATGTTCAGCACTCTCTTGGCAGCCTCTCTTACCGTGGCAAATGCTTCGGGCAGTATATCCTCGAGAGTCTCACCCTTTTCCAGTCTGGCCTTGAACTCCGCGGTCTTATCGCGCAGCTGCTCATCGGTCAGAGACTGCATGATCGTCCTGTAGCGCTCGATCTCGTCGAGTACAGGCTCGATCCTCTTAAACTCTCTCTCTGAATGTGTACCGAATATCTTCTCAACTAAACTCATGTATAAAACCTCTATTTCTTGGATTTGCTGTGATTCTTGTCGTCTTTTGAGGATTTACCCGATTTGCTCTTGCTATCGGTCTTGCTCTTATCTGTCTTGCTCTTCTTATCTTTATCGGACTTGGACGCCGACTTGGACGTCTTATCCGTCTTGTCCGTACTCTTTGCGGTCTTGGCCGGCTTCTCTGCCTTAACGGCCTTCTCTTCCGCCTCTTCCTTCTTACGCTTCATATCAAGCTGTGAAAGCTGATCAAAGTAAACAACATGTGCGGACCTGTATTCCTCGTTGAAGGTCTGGTCGTCTCCGGCATGCAGGTGGTAAATGTATTCGTGGGACTCGCCCATCTGCTGAGGCATGACACGTGCAACGACCGATACACCGACGTTGGAGCAGATATCCGAGATCCTCTCCACATCGACCAGGAGGTTCATGAACACGATACCCACATCGATGCTGCACTTGCCGTTCCTGAGTCGTTCCAGATGCCTGTTACGCAGGGCCTCCACCATATCGTCCACAACCTCTTCGAGAGGCTCGATATGCTTGGCGGCTTCCACACTCTGATTCTCAAATGCGGTCTGGGTCCTGGTCAGGATATTCTCGATCAGATCATCCATGACGATCAGTTCGTTCTGAGCCTTATTCGAGAACTCCAGGCCGGTATTGTTCATGTTGTGAGCGGCTTCTGCGATGTTGAGTGCATGATCGCCCAGACGCTCGAACTCGGTAACCAGCTTATAGTACTGGTCCATGGTCGATACGTGCTCATCGAGAGCCACATGAGGTGACAGCGCTACCAGATAGTTACCCACGCGGTCTGCGAGCATATCGATATTGATCTCTTCCGCACTGATCTCCTCCCAGATGTCCTCGTCATACTTGGCGAGCAGGCCCATGGCCTTTTGGATATTGTCACGGGCTGACTTGAACATCGTATCCAGTACAGTAAAGCATCCCTGCAGTGCAAGCGCAGGGGTTTTGAAGAATGCGGGATTCAGGGATTCCAGCAGCTCCGTATACTTGCCGGAAGCCTCGACAGAATCATCTTTAACGATCTTTTTGCTCAGTTTCTCATATACCGGAACAAGCGGGAGTAAAAAGAATGCACTGCATATATTGATGATGGAGTGGGTATTTGCTATAACACCGGAGGTCGCAGTCATGTTCCAGATACTGTCCAGCGCACCGGCAGCTTTAAGTATGGGCATGAGCACGAAGACCAGAACCGTCTTCGAGAGGTTGTACATAATGTCGATCATACCTACACGCCTTGCGTCTGCCTTGGCACCTATGGAACATACGATGGCTGTCGTTACACAGTCGCCCAGGTACACACCTACGATGATCGCATATACGGCATTGAACTTAAGTGCACCCGAAGTGGAGAATGCCTGCAGGATACCGATTGTAGCCGATGAACTCTGTAATACAAAGGCAACACCCGCACCTGTCAGATATCCCATGACCGGATTACCGCCGAAGCTGGTAAAGAGGCGTTCCATCTTACCGGATTCAACCAGCACATTGACGGATCCCGTCATGTTGATCAGACCGGAAAAGAGGATACCGAAACCGATGGCGATATTTCCCACACTCCTGGAATTCTTAAGTGAAGCGAATCCCATGATCAGCACGATACCGATTATCAAAGCTATGGGAGCCAGCGTTGACGGCTTAAACAGCTGAAGCCATCCTGCCGCAGATGAGTCTATATCCAGAAGACGGATGATCTGACCGGTGACCGTGGTACCGATGTTGGCACCGATGACGATCCCCAGAGACTGTCTCAATGTAATGATACCTGCAGCGACCAGACCGGATGTGATGACGATCGTCGCTGTGGATGACTGGATCAGTGCGGTAACGGCTACACCTAATATGAAAGCCTTGAAGAAGTTATTGGTAGCCTTCTCCATGATGGCTTTCAGTGCACCTGACGAGCTCTCTTTGAGTCCGTCGCCCATCAGACGCATTCCGTACAGGAACATGGCGAGTCCGCCGAATAATGATAGTATGCTAAAGAAGTTCATTTCATCTAATCCCTTTTTACCCCAAAGTATATATTAACACAAAAAGCCAGATTCGGTGCAAAAATAAGGCCCCAAATCCATTGTGTTTTTCGACAAAAAAGAGATTGACATAACACGTAAAACATATATAATAAGTCAAGTCAGTTCGAAACCTTCCTGACATTAAACAAAACTAAAGGTGCATCGCGATCAATTCGCGAGAGAGGTGGAAAATGAGCAAGAGCATAAAGTACATCACACAGGGTGCGATGATCGCCGCGTTATATGTGGTATTGACGATGGTCGCCAACGTATTCGGGCTGGCCAACGCAGCCATACAGATCAGGATATCGGAGGCTCTGACGATCCTGCCCTACTTCACTCCCGTAGCCATACCCGGGCTGTTCGCGGGGTGTCTCCTAAGTAACATCTTCACAGGATGTCTCCCCTTGGATACAATATTCGGTTCGATCGCAACGCTGATCGGCGCAGTAGGCACATACGTGATCAGCAACAGGCTTAAGCACAATAAACTGTCACAGTTTCTTGCGCCTGTGCCGCCCATAGTAGCGAATGTGCTGATCATCCCCTTTGTACTGGCATATGTATATCATTTCGAGGGATCGATTCCCTATTTTATGTTAACCGTCGGAGCAGGGGAACTGGTCTCCTGCGGTTTCCTCGGACTTGTACTTCTGTATGGTTTAAATCCCCGCAGGGACGAGCTCTTCATCAGGTAGATTTTTCAGGCAAACCGAAGAAGAATACAAAAATGCCCGCAGCTTTGAATTGAAGCAGCGGGCGTTTCTTTTTTCCGAACCGGATCCGGTCTTATCTCTTATCCACAGGAACGTAGTCGATATGGTGTCCCACATACTTGTATGCAGGTCTGATGATCTTGGACGTGTTCATCAGTTCCTCGAGTCTGTGTGCGCACCAGCCGGGCATGCGCGCGATCGCGAATATCGGAGTGAACAGCTCCTCGGGGATGTCGAGCATCGAATATACGAATCCCGAGTAGAAGTCCACGTTCGGGCACACGTTCTTATTAAGTCTGCGTCTCTCCATGATCATCTGTCCGGCTATCGCCTCAACATTCTCATAGAGAGCAAACTCATCCATCATGCCCTTTTCCTGAGCGAGGCTGCGGGCATATTCCTTGAGGATGACCTCACGGGGATCGGACAGCGAGTATACCGCATGTCCCATACCGTAGATCAGGCCTGCCCTGTCAAAGGTCTTCTTATCCAGGATGTCGCTTAAGTATGAAGCGAGCTTGGCCTTATCATCCCAGTCGCTCACATGCTCCTTGATATCCTTGAACATGTTCTGGACCTTGATGTTCGCACCGCCGTGACGGGGGCCCTTGAGTGAACCGATGGATGCTGCGATCGATGAGTAGGTATCGGTTCCCGATGAGGTGACCACATGCGTGGTAAAAGTGGAATTATTACCGCCGCCGTGCTCAGCGTGCAAAATCAGCGCGATATCCAGTACTCTCGCCTCGAGCTCGGTATAATTGCCGTCGGGTCTGAGCATATACAGGATGTTCTCGGCCATCGAGCGTCCGCGCTCGGGGTTACGTATCATCAGAGTCTCATTTCTGCGGAAGTGGCAGTATGAGTTATATGCATATACGGCGATAAGAGGAAGCTTGTTGATGAGCTCCAGGCTCTGTCTTAAGACATTGGCCGGAGTGATGTCATCGGGCGCCGCATCGTATGTATAGAGAGTCAGCACGCATCTCTGGAGGGCGTTCATGATATTACCGTTGGAGGCCTTCATGACAACGTCACGGATGAAGCGGTTACTCAGCTCCTGAAGTTCGTCAGCCACGTTCAGGTAGTGCTTCATGTCCTTATCGCTCGGCAGGTGACCGAACATCAGCAGATAGCTGGTCTCCTCGAAACCGAACCTGCGGCCTTCCATACCCTTGACGATGTCGCGCACATTAACTCCCTGATAATACAGAGAACCGTCTGCCGGGATCTTGTATCCGTTCTGCAGGTCAAAAGCGACCACGTCGGATATCTCGGTCAGTCCCGTGAGCACGCCCTTACCGGCCGAGTCACGCAGGCCCCGCTTAACATCGTATTCCAGATAGAGGTTCTGGTCGATGCCGACCGTCTTCATGAGTTCCTTCTCCAGGAACTGGACGTCCTTGCGGACCTCACCCATGTCCTCTATGCCGGGTAACTCTATCTCATAACTTTCTTCTTCGTACATAGGATCTGCTCCCTGTTGGATCAGCTGCAGCAGCTGTGCTGTGGCTGCAACCATATTCGTGTGTTTTTGTATCCAAGGATACATTGTAGCACGTTTTGATGAGTACGGGGAATTTAGTTTCGTAACGCTAGTCCGCGCACTCCAGGTACTCCTTAACTTCTTCCACCCTGCGGCCTGCTGCCACGCGCCCTAGAAGATACACCCTCTCGAGCTCGGCGGGATTCTTCTCCGAAGCGCCTATGTTAAGCGGTGCCTCGGGTCTGATGACCAGAGCTGCGCCCTCTTCCTCACGCGACCTGATATAGGCCTTCTCATCGTTATACATCACGTACCGCTCCTCCATGGCACGTATCATGCCGGGATACTTATGAAGTGCGGTCCTGATCAGGCGCATGTTGCGCTGGGGCTTCTTCTCGTAATCTACAGGCTGCGTCTCTATGACCACATTACGGTCATATCCGCGGTCCTCCATGAACTTGAGCGGTATCGAGTCGGACATGCCGCCGTCTAAGTATCTGTTACCGCGTATCTCCACAGGTCTTGATACTATCGGGATGGATGCCGATGCCCTGATCCACTCTATGTCCTCCGCCGGAGAATGATCGCATCTGTGATAAACAGCCATTCCGGTTCTGACATCTGTCACAACACAATAGAATTCCATGGGATCTGCGTAGAATCTCTCCGTATCCCATACGTCCAGTTCAAAAGGCAATGTCTGATAGCAGAACTCGACATTATACAGATCACCCGTAGTGATCAGTGACTTCATGCTGGCATAGCGCTTATCGTTACAGTACTTCTTATTGTACCGGAGCGGTCTGCCGGGCTGATGTGATTTATAGTTGATCCCGAAGGCAGCTCCTGCAGATACGCCTACCGCGCCGTCAAATTCTATCCCGTGCTCCATGAACACATCCATGACTCCGCACGTGAACATTCCGCGCATTGCCCCGCCTTCGAGTATCAGTCCTTTTTTCATATACAAACCTGCCTATATACTTCTATCGACATAGCAAAGGGGGGATTCAGAGAATCCCCCCTCCGGTGATAAACGTTTAGTTAGCTTCTCTTGAAGAATGACATCTCGCTGAGCAGTGCAGCGGATACTTCCTTCAGTGATCCTGCGCTCTCGGAAAGTGTCTCTACTGTAGCGGACAGTTCCTGAGTAGATGCACCGGTCTCCTCGGTGGATGCCGCATTCTGCTCGGATATGCCGGACAGTGAGGAAATGATATCGGCGATATCGTCCTTAGCGGTAACACAGGCCCTGGCGTTCTCGGTGATCGTTGTTACGCCTGCGGAAGTCTCTTCGATATCCTCGATCATCTTGCTTACGGAATCAAATGTAGCCTCGATAACTTCCTGCTGAGCCGTATTGTTCTTCTGAACTCTGTCGGCCATTCCGACAGCTTCCTGTGACTGGCTGAGGAGTGATTCCATTTCCTTACGGATGCTCTCGGCTGACTGGTTGGAGTCGAGTGCGAGCTTACCGATCTCCTCTGCAACAACTGCGAATCCGCGGCCTGCCTCACCAGCTCTTGCTGCCTCTATGGAAGCATTGAGTGAAAGCAGATTAGTCTGGCTTGCGATCGTGGTGATGGCCTCAACCATACCGTTGATACGCTCAACCGCATCGCTGGTGGCGCCGATCTTCTCTGCTATTCCGTTGATGGCGCTGTTCATGGTCTCCGAAGTCTGTCTGAGTTCTGACAGTCTCTCTGCGGATTCCTTACTCTCATCCTGCATACGTGAGGTGATTGTCTCAAGTTCTGCAGTAGAGCTCTGAACGTTGGCAATGGCACTCTCGATCTTGGACATGTTGTGGCTTGCTGTCTGAAGTTCTTCTGCCTGTCTGCTTGCTCCGGATGCGATATCCTGAACAGCATCGGATACGCTGATTGCATTTCCCGATATCTGATCCGACATGCTTGCAAGACCGTTGGAAGCGTTGTCTACGTTGTTCGCGCTCTTAACGATGCTTCCTACGATATCGTCAAGCTTGTCAACGACATTATTGGTGTTGTTAATGATGCTTCCGAGCTCATCGGAACGCTTGTCATATCCGCCTGCCTTCTTGAACTCACCGTTTGAAAGAGCTCCGAGTGATTCCTCAACAGCGGTAAGGGGCTTCGTGATGGATCTGGAGAAAAGATAAGCAACAACGATACCGGCTGCGATGAATATGATACCGATTATGCCCTGCATGAGAGCTGTCTTATATGCCGAAGCAAGAGCAACTTCCTGTACACGGCAGGATGCAACTATCCACTCGCTGCTCGGGATCTTCTCCCAGGAGATGACCCATGTATCACCTGCGAAAGGTGCTATGTAGTTACCCTCTGTCTTGTCTCCTCTTGAATCTGTATAGAAGGGGTTCTGATCCTGCATCTCGGGATCTTCTACGTTAACTTCTCTCAGGGAATGTGCAACGACCGTACCGGTTCTGTCGACCATAACGATCTCCTGCCTGTCCTGAGTAACCTCTGCTGCGAGCTTGTCATGAAGAACGCCGCAGTCATAGTTACGCTGAACGATACCTATGCGTGATCCGTCTGATCCGATAACGGGAACAGAGATGGTTGTTATAGCCGTTCCGGTCGACTTGGAGATGATCAGGTCAGATACGTAGTAGGGAGCGCCGCCCATGGGCTCCTTGAAATACTCTCTCTCGGCAACGTTAACGAGCTTGCCTATCGTACGGACTCTCTGCTCACCGGTAGCATCGGACAGTGCAGTGGAATTTCCGTCATTCATGTTAGCATCAACCACCAGCATCTGCTTAAGGATCTCAGCTTCCTTAGCTTCATCCGGCTCACCGTTCTCGAGATATTCGATAACTATCGGAGATGCGGCAAATGATCTGAGCGCCTCGATATTGGATGCACAGATGGTCTCGATCTCCTGTGAAACAAGTGCTGCCTGAGCACTGTTTACTTCGTCCGCTGCTGACTTGGTCTGGTCGATGGAGATAACCATGCTTATGATGGTCAGTGTGATAACGGGTACCAGAACCAGAAGTGCCATGATGGCGATCAGTTTGGACTTAATGCTACCTAGTTTTTTCATTAATCTCGTAACCTCCTTAATGTGACTCTTTTGACTAAGTCATCACCTTATAATTATGTGATTTTCACCGGAAGATTTCAAGCAGTTTATATACATATATGTGATACAATAGATTATCAGCTTTTTTTCAGCGCTACCCCATCCATCAGGAGGACATTATGAATTCCGAAGAAAAAAAGACAAAGATCATCGATCCGGATTTCCCGTTCTACAATGAGAATCCCCGCATAGAACTCCGGGGAATAATGTTGTTTGCGGCAGTCGTGATCTGGCTGACGATATCCATTTTTGTCGAGATCGACTATCCCGGCTTCTCGGGGGCTTTCATCTTCTTCGCTCTTCCGCTGGCTGCATTCCTGATAGTCGCACGCGGTAAGATGACACTGATCGTTAAGAAGTTTAAGGGAATGGACTTTGTCCGCATCCTTGTGACTCTGGTCCTTCAGTATGTATTTGTAATAGGGATCACTTTTGCTCGCAGCGTGTACTTCGGCGCAGCGCCGACGGCCAATTCGATCATGGATGCCGAGATGGACTCCATGTTCTGGGGGCTCATACTTGTCCAGCTGTTCGGCGAGGAGATGTATAAGCTTCTGACCTTTCTGACGGCCCTGATCATAATCTATAAACTGACGAAGAACCGCACCCTGTCCGTTGTGGCGGCAACAGTGATCATGCTTCTTGTCTTTGCGATCGCTCACGCTACCGCATATGAGTTTAACTGGATCCAGATCCTGATAAACCAGGGGATCGCGACGCTATTCTGCTTCTATAATTATGCAAGGTCAAAGAACATTCTGACCTCCTACATCCAGCACGTGCTTCTGGATGCGATCCCGTTTGTCATGGCAATGACAGGCGTGTTTGATATGATCCAATAAACGTTCAGGATTCAAAACGGAGTGTAACATCATGGAAAACCGGACTAAAACAGGCAAACTGCGAACAAGCTTAAGGCACAAGATGTACATATTTAACGCGATCACCATTCTGGTGGTCACGTTAGGCACCGGTATACTGTGCTACAGGATCAGCGCGAACAAGATTGACGAATATTACAAGAGCATCACTATGGACTGCGCCGAGAATTTCGCCACACTGGTCGATACGGAATACCTGATGGAGCTAAGGAGAGTCGAGGAATCGGATGAGTATCAGGCTGTAAGGGATCATGCAGAGGAAACTGACAATGCGAAGGAAGTAGAGGACTACCTGCGTGAGCAGGGTCTCTGGGACGGCTTCATACATACCCGGGATATGATAGACACCTATATCGAAAGCATGGATATAATCGAGTACACCTATATCCTGGCAAGAAGTGAAACCGGTTCCGAAATAGATATGTACATAATGGATGACTCTACCAATCCGACATATGTGGCAGGCAGTTTCATCGAGACCGAGCCGGAGTTTTACGGTATAGGCGCCTACGAGAGGATTGAGCCCACCATCTCAAACGGCGACTGGGGCTGGCTGTGTTCCGCCTATGTTCCGGTCTTTCTTGATGACGGCACCCTCGTAGGCCAGATCGGCTGCGACATCGGTATGGACGAGGTCATGCTGGAGCGAAAGACATACTTTGCATATATAATGCTCAGTTCCGTGGTAGTCGCCCTGCTCATGGCAGTGCTGTCGGGAACCTTCCTCGACAGATTCCTGGTCAGGAGAGTCTCCGTGCTCACGGGTGAACTCCAGAAGTTCACCCCTGCACCCGTGCAGGACTACGATAACGCAGGCGTGATGCATACCCCCGAAAAAAACAATGATGAGATAGACGAACTGTATCAGAGCGTCCACGACATGCAGGTGAGGATCATTGACAACATCAATGATATGGATGCAATGAACTTTGAGCTGGAGCGCGCAGCCAGAATGAAGTCAGACTTCCTGGCCAATATGTCTCACGAGATCCGTACTCCCATGAACGCAGTCATAGGAATGGCGGAGATCGCCTCCAGGGAGGACATCTCCGATACGGCACGCGATGCCCTGACGCAGATCCAGAAATCCGGAAGAAACCTTCTTAATATCATCAACGACATCCTCGACTATTCCAAGATCGAGTCCGGTAAGATGGAGATCGTTCCGGAGAGATATGAACCCACGAGTGAACTGAATGACATAGCCAATATCGTGGCCACAAGAATAGGTTCCAAGAATCTCGAACTGTACATAGTAGCAGACACGGATATTCCCCGCGCCCTGTACGGTGACGCCATGAGGATCAGGCAGGTTCTGATCAATCTGGCCAATAACGCCATCAAGTTCACTCAGGAGGGAAGTGTCAGCATTAAACTGACCTGCTCACATACCGCCGAAGACCGGGTGGCCCTGACTTATCACATCATAGATACGGGTATAGGCATAAAGCAGGAAGATATAGATAAGCTCTTTACCAGCTTTACTCAGGTGGATTCGAGGAGAAACCGCTCCGTGGAAGGAACGGGCCTGGGACTCGCCATATCGCAGCGTCTCGTAAACGCCATGGGCGGTCAGATAGGCGTAAACAGCAAATACGGAGAAGGTTCGGACTTCTGGTTCACCATTGAACAGAAGGTCATTGATCCGGGCAAAGACCTCTGCATAGAAAACGCTGACGGGAAGAAGGCAATAGGCATAAGCAGCGATCCCAATCTCAGCAGGATATTCAGCGAGGAAATGCAGAAACTGGATATTGATCATACTGAGATCGATGAGATCGATAATTATGTACCTTCGGGAAAACATGATTATGTTTTCATGGAATACAGCAGGTACACAGACGCTGTGGGATTATTCTTTGAACAGCATCCCGATACGACGGGAATCGTTCTGATAGACCATAATTCGGATTTCATCCCCGCTCCGGCTAATGTACGTACATTGAGAAGGCCTGTCTCCACGCTCGGTACGATCAGAGCGCTTAATGATTCCGATGATACGGAAATCAGGTCATCCGATATGGATAACGATTTTGTCATAGATTTCACGGCTCCTGATGCAAGGATCCTGGTGGTGGATGACAATGCCATCAACATCACGGTCGTAGAAGGATTACTCTCTCCCCTGCGCATCAATATCGATTCGGCACTGAGCGGTCAGGAAGCGGTGGAAAAGGTAACAGCCGGCAGCTATGATATCGTCTTTATGGATCACATGATGCCCGGAATGGACGGAATAGATACCACCAAGATCATCCGTCAGCTTCTTCCGGATAAAAAGGATCTTGTCATTATCGCATTGTCAGCCAATGTCATGGAGAGCGCCAGAGAAGCCTTTGCCGAAGCAGGCATGGATGACTTCGTGGCCAAGCCCATAGAGCTCAGGGAACTCACGACCAAGCTCAAGAAGTGGCTGCCGAAAGAGAAACTCCAGAAGGGTACCGTGACAGTCGAGGAAACGGAAAACGATTCTGCTCCCATCCTCGGATTCGAAGGCTTAGACTCTGCCTCCGCGATTAAGTCCATAGGATCCGCCGCACTCTACAACAGGATAGTTGAGGAATACTACCGCTCCGGTGCGGAGAAATACGAAGGCATAAAGAATGCATATGAGACAGATGATATAGGTGACTACACCATCAGAGTTCATGCCTTAAAGAGCAGCTCCAGACAGATAGGAGCCGCAGCCCTCGGAGATATGGCGGAGGAACTCGAAAACGCCGGAAAGGCACAGGATACGGCAACCATACAGGAAAAAACATCCCATGTACTCGAGGTATTCCGTAAGCTGCTGGACGATCTGTCCGCATACTATCCCGAGACACAGGATGATAAGGAAAAGCCGGTTATCACCGACGAGATCCTTCAGGCACAGCTTGCTGCTCTCAGTACGGCCTGTGAGGATCTGGATATGGATGCCATGGAAGCGGTCGGCTCTGAACTCAGGAAGTATTCCTATCCCGATGAGATCAGTGAAACGATCGACAGGCTGCTGCATGCCATCGACAATATCGATTCCGCAGAATGCGAGGATCTGATCCAGGTTCTGCGTTAAGAAGTAGCCGCATTATCTATCGTAATCTAATGTCGTATACTCGTCAGTCCTCTCGACTGTATACACATTAAAGCGTCCGTTGCCGTATGAATTACCGTGCAGGCTCTCCTCAAAATCGGACGGGAGATATTCAGGCGGGATCGCCTTCAGGTCTTTCGGGGTGTCCTTAAAAGAAGAATAGATATATGCGATCTGATTTTCACCAAGGTCCAGGGCATACTCATAGGAATGGTTATCGCAGTCGATGGCCTTGTAGGCCGGGTGGATAAAACGCCCGCTCTCATCATATTCAAGGGAGTTTCGGGTAACGATGTCGCCGCTCTCAAGCTCGTACACGGTGGACTTAAGGCGCTCTATCTCGCGGGCATAATCCTCATCGGAATATGTGCATTTCAGATATACTTCGCAGGTGGGGTCGTCCCAGGTGTCCTGATATGAGAAGTAAAAGACAGGTCCGTTATCCATCGCGCTGCCCGGGATCGATTCGGGAAAAGAGAAAAAGCCCGTATGCACGGTCCCCACAACTTCGCTCGTGTACTTACGCATAGTCGCTTCGTACTGCGAAGCGTCATCAGTGACCTCGGCAGGCCCTCCCATGAGAAAGTAGCTCACAAACCAGACAAAAAGGCATGACAGAAGCAAAATGCCGATGCCGAGTGCGATAAAGATTCCAGTCATTATGCGGGATTTGGATGGGTTATTCGTATGCATGAGGGGTGCTCCTTTCTCATATCATAACATAAAAGATAAAGGGGGCTTCGGCCGGTATCGGCGAGGCGCAAAATGAGCGGGGTGAGGACGCCCGGACGTGCACCGGCGAGGCGCAAAAGAATAGCCGGGGAAGCTCCCCGGCCTGTATGTTATGCGTGGTATCAGTTCGGGATATCACGCTGATCGAGGTTAGGTGCGAATTTCCGCACGATTGAGGTAGTTTTCATAAGCAATTACCTCCTTTCCTCGGTTTTAGTATAGCATATACCTGTTTTTATTTCGATTGCGCAGCCAGTTGTGCCTGGAGTTCCTTTATCCGGGCTTCGGCAGCTAAGCGGCCCTCGCGTTCGCGTTCGGTGTTGGCGCGCTCCTCGAGGCGTCCCTGCTCTATGCCTTGCTCTATGCCCTGCTCTATGCCTTGCTCTATGCCTTCCTTCAGGCCTTCTTGGAGGCCTTCCTGGAAGCCTTCTTTTTTGCCCTGGAGCCTGAACTTCTCTGCTACGGCTATTGCATCATATTCGGTTTCCAGCATACCTGCCACCTCCGCGCGATGCCTTCTCAGGAACTTGCGTATCACGTATTCCTTCGGCATCTCCTTCACGGCCCTGTCTACTGCCTTAGCAAGGATGGCCGCCCGGTTCTTCTTGAGTTCATCATCGGACATCGACTCTAAGGACATCGACTCTAACTGCCATGTATACTCCCTGACCTTATCTACGAACCAGGAGTATCCCTCTAACGGGTTGGATGCTTTCAGCAGAGCTTCGTTTCTGCCGTAATTGATATTGATCATCCGTACCCGGACTTCGATATCGCTCTCTTCGCGATGCTCTTCATCGAATGAATCGCTCAGCTTCAGGATCACCTCATCTTCAACATTCCTTTTCCCGTTGTAGAAGACTATCAGCTTCGGTACGGGAAGTTTGATGATCGTAGATCCATACTCGTTTTCGCCTTTATCTGCGATGTATTTCGAATACAATTGGCCTGTATATCCCAGCATGCGCAGCGGCATGTTCGGATTATACGAAGACTGATGCTCAAAAAGATTCATCTGGTACGACACCAGAAACGAGACATCGTTCTTCATCCCCATGTAGAGGAAATCATCCAGAGTATTAAACTCTATCAGGGACGGATCGACATAGTCGGATCCGTTCACGGCGTTGAACAGACTCAAGGTCCATTCCTTGTTTTCTTCTCTGCCAAAGATAAATACAAAGAGCCTGTCTTTGTACTTGTCATTGACGCTCGTCTGAGACTCACTATTGTTTTCCTTTTTCTTCCACATACAAACCTCCATTTATAAGTGTGTAAGAGGTTCTCCGGACAAAAAAGGATATGAGATCATGAACTGTATACTTGGATTGTAGATCAGGAATACGGGGCGCGCAATCGGCGTAATTACCAAAGATTCATAGTGCAGAAAGGGTATTCGCGTGGGGCAGGAATCCCCCGGAAGCGGATAGAAAAGCTCATTACTCCTCGGCTTATGTATCTAATGAATGCCGATATGGCAACTATGCCTGACGTGCCGCCGCGATTCGCATCCATGCTCAACGCGGCTGAAAAGTGCATCCGTGCACTTTTCGCACTGTTCATACAGGCATTCATAAGACACATCACAGCCTCGTCAAAATCGCTTATCCTATCCGCTTCCGCGGGATTCATATTGCCGCCGCGAAACTGTATTTCCACGACCGATCAAATGTCCCCCTTCAAACCGGTCGCCACACCCTACTCATGCAGCACGTATTCATGGTCGTTGTTGATGATGGCGATCATGTATTTGGCGATTTCGTGATCAAACTGGGTTCCGCTGTTCTTTTCGATATCCCTCTCTGATCATCTACAAGTTAATTCTATATCTTCTCTGTATGCCGGCACTCCGGGTATCCGCTGCATCCCCAGAAAGGCCCATACTTACCGCTGCGCCTGACCATCGTCTCGCCGCACTCAGGGCATTTCCTGATGTTGACGGCCCCGCTCGCAAGGATCTCCCCCAGCTTCTCATATACGATCCGGTTCATCCTGCAGTCGCACAGGGCCCTGTGCGCCCCTTCAGTCTCCGCTCCGAAGTGCGCTGCCAGGTCGGTCAGTCTGTAATGCTTAAACCCGGGCATGCACATCCGCGCAAGGCTGAGCGTATCCACGAAGTCATTACCGGGCACCTTGCCGAAGTACTTCTCACTGTCGCGGTATATGAACGGCAGGTCAAAAGTGCGAATGTTATGGCCCACGAGCGGCAGATCCCCGATAAACTCAAGGAACTCGTCAAGCACCGCATCAAACGCCGGCGCATCCGCCACCATATCATCGGTGATCCCGTTTACCTCCGTAGCGTAAAAAGGAATACTCCTCCCCGGATTAACCAGCGAGCTGAATTCCTCTTCTATCTGCCCACCGATCACTTTGACAGCGGATATCTCCACCACCGCATCCTTATGGCAGTTCACCCCCGTCGTCTCCAGGTCAAAGACCACGTAATCGGGGATATACTCGTTCTTCTGTTTTCCCTTATCAGCTCCAAGCATCTTCTACACCTGCTGTTTCGGTACAAACTCTATCTTAAGAGCCATATCCATGCCTTCCGCCACGCTTACAGGCCTGAGTTCGCAGAGGCGCTTATACCCCTGACCTATCCTGCCCTCGAGCTCGGCCATCCTATTCTCGATGTCCCGGATCTGATCGGCATGTCCATCCGCCTGCGCCTGTAACTGAGCGATCTCAGCATTAAGACGCCTGCCCCACATGAACAGCGCAAATACGATCAATAGATAAATGACGGTAGCGAAGATCAGGATACCTATGAGATTCTTATAGGAATGATCATGGGTCTTCTCCCAGTTATCATAGTTGATCTTACGCTGCTCTTCCCTCTCAAGAGCCTTCTCATATTCCATATAGTTACTTATCGCATCGAGAGTCCCGGTGAAATCATTATACCCATACGGATAATAATTCGGCCTGTCTGAATCATCAGTCTGCTCTGTCTGATATTTGCTGAGATCCTCAGCCTTGGAATACGGATTCCTCGTGGCATACTTATAACCCAGGACTATCAGCAGACAGCAGAATATGTAGCAGAGGATCGTCAGGATAACAGCCTTCTTCAGACTGATCCT
>Ga0129306_1002453_pt1 | contig 16470 bp, 15 predicted proteins | sample P827metagenome_FD_94438 | JGI IMG/M metagenome (GOLD analysis project Ga0129306, IMG submission 94438) | Capybara group fecal microbial communities from Wisconsin, USA - P827 metagenome | ecosystem: Host-associated > Mammals > Digestive system > Large intestine > Fecal | place: USA: Wisconsin... | reverse complement strand
TGTTCGTCTGGAGGATGATGAACTGGCCGGCCTTACGCTCTTGGGCGATCAGCGGGGCCTCGACGCGGAATTGGAATACCGCAGGAGATAACTGTTTTTTAAAGAGAATTTTTGCCATAGTGGGAACAAAAATAAAAAAAACAACCCGGTTAGTCAGTCACAAGACCAATCAGGCACCCGGTTGGGCAATGAACAGAAACACCAAGATGCCAACCAAGAGGGCAAAACCCACCAAGAGCCGTCGTTTAAGGCTCTTTTTCATTTCCTCACGAGAGGCCTTTTTGCGCCCCATGGAGAGCACAAAAAAGAAGAAGCCCCAGAAAATGCCGAGAAAGAGAATACCGTATGACATAAAAAGTGATTAGGGGTTAGGATCTAGGGGCTAGAGAAAAACTTGACGCACGAAGTGCGTGATTCATGTTCACTAAATCCTAATCTCTAGTCTCTAGCCCCCTCAACATTCTAAACCATAGACATTTTAATAAAAAAAGGGCATCCCTCACGGTGGAACACTCGAAGCTACTCATTCTGAAATGATAGCAGTGCCTTGGGGTTTTGTTTTTCGCGTCGAAGCGCGCCTAAACTGAATCTCAAGAGCCACGAGCTTTTATAATCTTGTTAGATCGGGCGTTAATCCGTGGGATGCCTATGCCCATAATATACCTAACTGCGATGCTAAAAACAAGTGTTTTTTTTAATATCTTAGAAAACCCCGAAATTTGTTCAAAAACGGGGTTTTCCGATTACTTCCAGTCTTCCGAAGAATCCTGCCCCTCTTCCAGGAGGGACGAAAGTTCCTTCAGGCGCTGGTCCATCTGGTCCATCTGGACTTTTGCCTGCCGGAGCATCTTGCGGACATCGAAGAGCTGCTGGCCCAAATCCAGCGCCAAGAGCGCCAGGCGTTTTGCGTTTTCCAGGTTGTACTTGCCGAAGCTTTCGAAGCGTTCGTCGATAAAGCCAAGCACCTCCTGCAGGTCGCTATCGGAAAGGTCCGTGCGGATCTGCAGTTTTTCCTTGGCTACCGTTATGCTTACCGGTCTGTGTGTATTCAATTCTGCCATTATCGCATTCCTACGCCGAATGGATCATCGTCCATCAGCCATTTTAGCCGAAAAAATTTCCTTGCGAGCCCTCCCGACTCGCGAACAAATCATCGTCCTTTTCATTGGCCCCGTGAATTTCCGGAAGCTCTTCTTCGTCTTCATCCCTGGACATGGTCATGTCCACGATAGGTCCGAGGCTCGGGTCCTCCACGAACTCGTCCGCCGGTTCTTCCTTCGCAGGCTCCTCGGGAGCGGGTTCCTCGGCAGCAGGCTCTTCTTGTAATAGCGGGTCAGGCGACCATTCCGCCGCCTTTGCAGGTTCTTCGGCAACGGGCTCCTCCACGGCAGGTTTTTCAAAAGTCTCCTCGGCAGCAGGCTCTTCAAAAACGGTCTCGGTCGCTGAGCCTGCCGAAGCGTCTGCAGGCATCTCGAAATCATCTGTCAGGGTAGCGGACGGTTCTTCTTGAGGGGGTTCATCGAAATTCAATTCCGTCTGCTCCTGGGCTTCAAAGGTATCGTCGGCAGCAACCGCCGACGCAGCAACTGTCGCCGTGGCAATCGTTGCCGAAGGCGCCATCGGAGCGCGAGGAGCGGTTCCTTCGACGCCTTCCACGAACTGGTCCACAGGGAATTCTGCCCCCAGTTCCTTTTCAATGGTGGCCAGAAGCTGCTTGAACTTGTCCTGGATTTCGGCAATTTCTTCAGCCTGGTTCTGGATCGTTTCGTCTTTCTGGGCCAGTTCCTCGACCTTCTTTGCAAGCTCGGCATCCTTGCCTGCAAGTTCCACAATCTTGGAAGATAGCAGCTGGTCCTTTTCGGCAAGCTCTTGCTTCACCATGGCGAGCTCTTCGGCATTTTTCGAAAGCAGGGTTGCCTTGTCCGCCAGTTCCACATCTTTCTGGTTCAAGGCCATGTCCCGCTCGTTGAGCATTTCGTCCTTGGCTACGAGTTGGCGGTTTTTCTCTTCGAGTTCCTCGGTTTTCTGGGCAAGGAGGGCCGTCTTTTCGGCCAGCTCGGCTTCTTTGCCCGCAAGGACCGTTTCTTTCTGGGAAAGGGCGCTCGTCTGGGTCGAAATCTGCTGTTCCTTGGCGGCAAGGTCCGACTTTGCCTGTTCCAAATTCTGGGTCAGTTCCTGGAGGGCCAGTTCCTTCTTGTTCAGAGCCTCGGCCTGGACCGCCGCCTGGTTCGCCCTCACATCGAGAGCCGCCTTGCATTCGGCCAAACTCGCATTGGCCGTCTGGAGCAGGGATTCCCTGTCTTGCAGGCCGGACTGGGCTTCGGCCAGCTGCACCTTTAAGCTTGAAACCTCTTGGCGCAGGCCACGTACCGTGGACAAGACGCCGTCAACCTTTTGTGAAAGAACGTTCAGATTTTCCAGGTTCATTTTTTCTCCGTAAATCCAGGGGGAACATCCCCATAAAAAGATATATAAAATTTTGACAAAAGGACAAGAAAAAAGCATTGTTTTTTGGGGATTTTCTATTTTCGGAGTAATGCTCCAATTCGGCGAACATATCGAGCGGCGGCTCGCGGAACTGCCGGCACTCCCTGGCGTCTACATCATGAAGAACGCCCAGGGGAAAATCATCTACATCGGCAAGGCCAAGGTGCTCAAGAACCGTGTCCGGAGCTACTTTGACGGGTCCGACCACACGGGCCACCGGGCGGCCACACTGATGCTCCCCTACATCCGGGACATCGAATGGATTATTACCGAAAGCGAGTCCGAAGCGCTGATTCTGGAGGCGAACCTCATCCGCAAGCACACGCCCAAGTACAACGTGCTGCTGAAAGACGACAAGCATTTCCCCTACCTGGCCTTTTCGGTGAAGGAACCCTTCCCCAGGCTGTTCCTGACCCGTTCGGTCCACAAGGACGACAACCTGTACTACGGCCCCTTCATGGGGTCCCGCATGATAGACCAGCTGATCGACCTCTCGGCGAGGCTGTTCCACATTCGGGAATGCAAGCTGAAACTGCCTCTCGCAAAGCCCCAGCGCCCTTGCCTGAACTACCACATCGGGCGCTGCGACGCTCCCTGTGCAGGACTCATTTCCGAAGAAGCCTACCGTGAAAAGGTGGAGCAGGCAAAGCTCTTGCTCGAAGGCAAGCGGGACGACCTTTTGGAACGCTGGCAGCGTGAAATGGAAGAAGCCAGCGCGAATCTGGACTTTGAAACGGCGGGCAAACGGCGGGACGCCATCCAGGCCCTGCAGGCCACGGGAATCCACCAGAAGACAGACGTCAGCGACCCGAACCTTTCGCTGGACATCTTGACGCTCCGACGGAACGGGACCATGGCCGCCGCCGTCATTTTCGAATACCGGAACGGGGTCCTCCGGGGGCGCAGGCACTACCGGCTGGAATGCAAGCTGGAAGATGACGCCACCGAAATTTTCCGCCAGATGGTGCTGCCCTGGTACATGGACGTGCCCATGATTCCCGCCGAAATCGCCACCGACATAGACCTTCCCGAAGATGCGGAACTGCTCCAGCAGACGCTTTCCGAAAAGGCCGGGCGGAAGGTGCGGTTCACCAACCCCCAGCGGGGCGAAAAAGTGGGATTCCTGAAACTGGCAGGCGCCAACGCAGACATGATTCTGGTGGAAATGCGCTCCGAAGTGCAAAAGTACAGCGAAATCGACCAGAGCGTCTTTGAACTGCAAAAAGTTTTGGGTCTCAAGAAGACACCCTTCCGTATCGAGTGCGTCGACATCTCGCACCTGAGCGGCACCAACACCGTGGCAAGTCTCGTGGCCTTCAAGAACGGCAAGCCCGACAAGAGCAACTACCGCAAGTTTATCATCAAGACGGTCACGGGTGTAGATGACTTCGCCAGCATGCGGGAGGTCATGACCCGCCGTATCCGCAGGCTCGAAGACGAGGGCACCCCCATGCCCGACCTGTGGGTCTGCGACGGCGGCAAGGGCCAGGTGGACGCCACCATGCAGATTCTGAAAGAACTGGGCCACGACCAGGATTTACCGCTTATCGGACTTGCCAAGCGGCTAGAAGAAATCGTTTTTCCCGACGACCGCAAGAGCATCGTGCTGCACCGTACCAGCCCCGCGTTAAAGCTATTGCAGAACGCCCGCGACGAGGCCCACCGCTTTGCCATTACCTACCAGCGGAGCAAGCGCAAGAAAGACCTGGAAGTGGAATGGCTCAAGATGCCCGGCGTAGGGCACGAGACCCGAGTGAAGATTCTCTCCAAGTACAAGAGCGCCGAAGCCTTTATGGAAGCACCTCTAGAAGATATTGAAATCTTGCTTGGGAAAGTCCGGGGCAACAAGGTCCGGGAGCAGGTGGCGAAATACGTGACCGATTTTATTAAGGTCGACTAGTGCCTAAAGTTCAACGAGAATACCCGCCTGAACGTAGAGATAACCCTTGCCTGCATGATCCAGGAATTCATAACCGCTCATGACAAGAATAGAGGAGTAATCCCCGTTCTTGATGTCAAGGCCACCGCCTACTTTCCAGAAAAGCTGGTGGTCGCTCCCGATCAGGTAGCCTATATCGCCCGTGGCAACCGGTAAAATTTGACTTCCGATAGGCAGGCGCACCCAAAGTGCTCCGCTCACAGGCACCAAAGCCACGTTGTCAATTTCCTGATAGCCGCTGCCTACACCCACAAATAACATCTGGTCAATGCGATACCACAGGTGACCATAAATATTCAGGTTGAACTTGAAAAGTTCACTTGCATGATTAACCACACCCGCCTGTACATCCATGGTAAAGGCATTTGCAGGCACAACTGCAATTGCAAACACGAACAAGAAAGCGGCCAGGATTTTTTTCATATTGCGGATACTCTAACCCAAATATAACCATTAGTCCAAGGTTCACTCATCAGAGCGGGCTTCACGAACCCAACCACCTGACTTTTCCTTGCCAAAAGACATAAAAAATCCCTTTAGTATCGCCATGTTCATTGACAAAAAGTAATAGGCGCCAGGAACGACCTTTGCCACTCCCAGTAATAAAATGGCAAGCATAGCCACCAAGAAGACACGGTATAGATTACTGTCCCATGCCAAGGGTATGTTGACTAAAAGCAACAAAATCAAGATATGCGGAGAAAACCACCTCAAAATCTTGTGAGAAAAGAAAAGGTAGCAGCACAAAGGCCTAAAAGGATTGAGAAGAGGGATGTATGACAACAAGTAATTAAAGTTGGCCCTTCCAATACGGACCTTCCGCCGGAATTCACCCGTCGTTTCCTTGGAGGTCTGTTCTGTTCCAATAGCACTAGAAACAAAAGTACAGTAATAACCCTTCTGCAATATTTTTGTCGTCACAAAAAAGTCATCCATGACGCTTTTCTTGGTCGGCAAATCCGTATAGAGCTCTTTGCGTATCGCATAGAGCGCCCCGTTACCTCCAACGAGGAGGTCCATCATCCCTTCAAACTTCTTTATTTCGGATTCCAAGTCCCAATATGCACTTTCCCCACGCCCCAATTCCGATCCGCTCTTATCCGTCAAAATCAAATGCCCGCAAGCACAGCCAATCTTTTCATCCCTAAAGGTCGCCACAAGTTTCCGGATGACATTGGGAAACATCATTGTATTCGCGTCGCAAAAAAGAAGGATCTCACCCGTCGCCTTTTTATGCAGACGATTTAGCATGGCCGCCTTACCTGCGTTCTTGGGGGCCTTGACAAGGGTGATGCCCTGGTCCTTGTATCGTTCTACGATTTCGGCAGTCCTGTCGGCGGAGCCATCGTCACCAATAAGGATTTCCAGTTTTTCCTTGGGATAATCCAGTTCCAGCAGGTTCTGGATTTTGCGCTCTATGACGGCTTCTTCGTTGTAGGCCGAAATCAAGATGGAAACAGTGGGCAGATTTTCTCCATTGCCAACCTTGCCACCTTTCCGCTTGAATATCTCGCTGACAAAAGGGAGGGTAATAGGGAACAGCACATAACAATGAACTACCAGGAACAGTAGAACCCAAAAAGCTATCTGCAAGTAGAAAAGAACCTGTTCGTTCATCGTTCAATCCATTCTTTTTCTTTTTCCAGGAACTTGTCCAGCAACATCTGCATCTCTTGGGGCGACATGGAGTCTGCCACGGTCAATATAGAAAGACCTTTGGGGGCAATCAGAACAAATGACGGGAGAACGTTCAGTTCCCACACTTCGGAGAAACATTTTTTTGCGGTGGCCTTTTTCCCGTCGCAGACAATGGGCGATTCGGAATCCACATCCAGCTTGACGGGGTAAAACTTCTTATTCAGAATGGAGGCCACCGTGGGGTTCATATAGACATTTTTGTCCATCACCCGGCAGGGAATGCACCAGTCGGCGTACATGTCCACGAAGATAAGTTTGGGTTCGGTCTTTGCCTTTTCAAGAGCGGTGCTGTAATCCATCCACTGGACTAGGGATTGGGGGATAACCGGAGCCTTTCCGGAGTTTGGCGCTGCAAAAACGACGCCCGAAAAAAAGACGACATAAAAAATGATACCAGCAAGGTGGCGGAACATGAGCTAGTCCTCCCCCCGCCTGCGCGCAGGCGCTGCCTTGTTCTGCTCGATTAGCGTGTCCAGCCGGTCAATGACCGCTTTCTGGAACGGGACCCACATGTCCCTGTCGTCGAGGATGGCGTTCGCCTTCTTGAGGAACTGTTCCCGGCTGTAGCCTGCTGAATCTAGGATTACCTTGCGCTTGATTCGGGCTGTCGGAGAATCCTTGCCGTACATCTGTTCGACAATCAGCAGTTCCGTATAGGTGTTCACGAATTTCTGGTCAACCGAAGGGGCTTTTTTATCACAACCGGACTGTAGGCACAACAAGACCGCAAGTCCAAGAATCATCAAGAAGCGCCCGGCGACGCTTTTTAAACTCTTGATAATTCGTGGTTGAACGTCGGTCATGACGGTTTTCAGGTTTCGCTTTCCAGGGCGTTTTCGAAAAGGCCTTCTACATATTCGGCCTTGCTGAAAGGCACCAGCTGGTCGATGCGTTCGCCCATGCCAATCCAGCGGATGGGAATCTGCAGGGAACTTGCGATGGAAAGCACCGCTCCACCGCGGGCCGTACCGTCTAGCTTGGTGACCACCAGGCCCGTAAGCGGGAAACTCTGGTTGAAAATCTTGGTCTGGTTGATGGTGTTCTGACCGGTGTTGCCGTCGATGACCAGCCACATATCGTGAGGCATTTCGGGGTTCACCTTCTTGATGACGCGGACTATCTTCTTGAGTTCTTCCATCAAGTAGTCCTTGTTGTGCAGACGGCCGGCGGTATCGATAAGCACCACGTCGCAGCCACGGGCCACGGCCGCATTGCAGGCGTCGAACGCCACTGCTGCGGGGTCGGAACCTTCTTGATGTTTTACGAATTCGGCGCCGCTACGTTCGGCCCAGGTTTCCAGCTGGTCGATGGCTGCCGCACGGAAGGTATCGCAGGCGGCAATCATCACCTTCTTGCCTTCGTCCTTGAGTCGTGCGGCCAGTTTCCCGATGGTGGTGGTCTTGCCGGCACCGTTTACACCGATGACCAGCACCACATGGGGCTTGCCCTTGAGTTCAAAGGGGGGCGGATCTTTCAAGAGGCGCTCCGCCTCGCTCCGCATAATGTCAAGAACCTGCTCGGTGGTCAGGGACTTGCCGAGAGCCTGTTCGCGCAAGGCGTCGGTCAGCAGGAATGCGGCTTCGACGCCCACGTCGGCCTTGATGAGGTGTTCCTCTAACTCTTCCAGGGTTTCGTCGGTAATTTTTCCGGCACCTACAATGCCCTTGAGCTCGCCCATGAGGGCGTCACGGGTCTTGGCAAGGCCGCTCTTGATGGCAGAAAAAAGTCCCATTATACCAGGCTCTCGACCTTATCGACCAGACCGTAGGCCTTGGCCTCTTCGGCGCTCATGAAGTTGTCGCGTTCGGTATCCTTGTCGATTTCTTCGATGCTATGGCCCGAAGTTTCGGCAAGAATCTTGCCCGTGATGTTACGGATGCGGAGCATTTCTTCAGCCTGGATCTGGATATCGCTGGCGGGCGCCACGATCTCGCCGTGAATCAGGGGCTGGTGGATCATGATACGGGCATTGGGCCAGGCGTAGCGCTTGCCCTTGGCGCCAGAAGTGAGGAGGACAGCTCCCATGGAGGCGGCCTGACCACAGCAGACGGTGACCACGTCGCTCTTGATGGCGTTCATGCAGTCGTAAATGGCAAGACCGCTAGAAATTACGCCGCCCGGGCTGTTGATAAAGAACACGATGTCTTCGTGGTTCAGGGAATCCAGGTACAGGAGCTGCTTGACGATGCGTTCGGCGCTTTCGTCATCCACTCCGCCCCACAAAAAAATCCTGCGCTTGGAGGCGAGGAACTCCTCGGCCTTTTTCATCATTTCGGGGGTCTGGTTTTCTTTCTTTTCGCTACAATCGGCCATAATGAATCCTTTTTGTTCAAGTATAATTTAGAAATTATTCAACACTGAATTATCGCCATTTCCTTGCAAAATGTAAAGATTCCTATATTTGGCCCATGCCCGCGTGCAACGATAAAATTTTGGTAGGCCTTGTCAGTCCCGAAGTCCTCTCCGCCATAGAGTCGGACTCCATGCACCCCGTGTTTCTGGACCTGCAGGCCTGTTCGGCGCTAGAAATCCGTTATGACTTTTTCGAAGAGTCCCTCTGGCCGGGCCTTTCGGCGCGGGTCCGGAAGGTGGCGCCCCACGCCATGCAGATAGGCACCATCCGCCTTAAGCGGGATGGCGGGGCCTTTCAGGATTCCCGTGCCGGAGACCGCCTACCCCTGTGGAAAAACATCCTGGAAGCGGAGCAGGTGCCGGGCTGGCTGGACCTGGAGCAGGACTGCCTCTACGACTACGAAAAGCTATCCGCCCTGGCAGACCGTCGGAATGTAAAAATCCTTATCTCTCAGCACAATTTTTCCCGCACGCCTACGGACATGGAACTGCGGGACTACGCCCGAGACGTTTCCCGCCTGGGGGCCGAAGGCCTGAAAATTGCCGCCATGTGCAATTCCGACGAGGACTGCGACCGTCTGTACAGGTTCACGCAGAAATTTTCCGGAGACTTCGAACTTTTTGCCGCCTTCGGCATGGGGGATCTCGGTCGGGTAAGCCGAATCTGGTCCCTGAAAGAGGGGGCGAACCTGACCTACGGGGCTATTGGCCAAGTGGCTGCCCCCGGCCAAATTCAGGTTCCCGTGATGGCGGAGGCCCTCGAAAAACTGTCGGATTTTCATTCCAAATTCGAAATTTTCGCTTTTTTGAGCGGAAAATGACGGTTTTCCTTTTTTTATCCTTATTTTTTGGCAAACGGGCCTTAAATTTTCTAAATATCTATCTTGTATATAGAGGATAACGATATGCGTCTTTCTGAACGGTTTGTAGATAATTGCATTTTGATCAATTCTCCTTGCGAAACCAAGGAGGCCATTCTGAACGAACTGGTGGATACACTTTGCAGCGCCTATAAGCTGGAACATCGCGACGAGATTTTTGAGGCCGTCTGGAACCGCGAAAAGACCCGTTCCACCGGTATCGGTTGCGGCCTGGCCGTACCCCACGCCAAGATCGACTACGTGGACCGCATGTGCATGGTGGCCGCCACTGTCGAAAAGGGCCTGGATTTCGAGTCCTTTGACGGCGAGCCCGTTTACCTGCTGATTCTCATCGTAAGTCCCGGAAACACCGTCGGACCGCACCTCAAGGCCCTGTCTTCGGTGAGCCGCCTCTTGGCCGACGGTAACGTGCGCAAGGAGCTGATTGCCGCCAAGACCCCGGCGGAGTTCCTGACCATCCTCAAGGGTGCCGAGGATAAGTATTTATAAGGGGTTAGGGTCTAGGATCTAGGGGCTAGGGAAAAGTTTGAAGCACGAAGTGCGTGTTTTTAAATCCCTAAATCCTAGTCTCTAATCTCTAACCTCTCCTCATCCCTTGACAACCTCCTATCCCTTTTATATATTTGCACCCACCTCGGACGGTTAGCTCAGTTGGTTTAGAGCGCTGCTTTCACACGGCAGAGGTCACTGGTTCAAATCCAGTACCGTCCACTCAAACAACGCCCTTCCTTCGGAGGGCGTTTTTGTTTCAAAAAAGCGGTTTTGAACCAGTTCAAACGGGCCATCGAAATCAGTGGTGACAAAAATGGTGACAAATAAGCCGTCTACATAATAGGTTTTGCAACCGATGTTGTCATCCTAAAAGTTTTTTACACATCTTGAACGCGTTCATACAGGCGCCCTCCCAGGCGCCTGCCCCGACCTCCGTTTTAGGTCGGACCCCCAAATGTCACCTTTTGACACCTGCTCAAATGTATATTTAGCAAAAAAGGAATCTGACATAACATTGTCTTATGTCAGGTATAAAAACAGGGGTAAAAAACATGACCGAATCCACTCAACACATCCAGACCATCAACCCCAACAATTTGCCTATCACCGAGGCAAACGTTGTCAATATCATCAACAACAAGCCAAACTTTGACAATCTCCCCGAATCTGACAAGGCAAGCATCCTTAAAATCACAGTTGCAACCGAATACAGCAACGAGCTCCAGCACAAGGCAAAGATTGCTAAGCTGAATTACGCAGACCTTAAGGCCACCTTCCTTGCAAACGCAAAGTCCAACCATACAAGAGAGGCCTACGCCTTGGCTCTCTCTCGGTTAGAGATGTATTTAAACGCCCTTGGCAAGTGTTTCGCTGAGTTGACCACTCTCGATGCCGATAAATTCATTCAAAGCAGCTTTTTAAGCAAGCCTCTTTCTAAAGGTTTCCTAAATGTAGCTGCATCTAATCGGGCATCCGCATCCATCAGAAGGGATGCCGCTTGCGTTGGCGCCTTCTATGCTTTTACTCAACGAGTAACAGACAATGAGGTGGTCAATCCCATGCGTGGAACAAGAGCCCTCCCCAAAAGGGAATCTTCAAAGGAAATCAATGTTCCTTCCGAAACGGAGGTCAATGCAATCCTCGCCTCCAAAGACCTCCCCAAGGAATTGAAAGCAGCCATCGCTATCATGGCCCTTAGAGGGTTGCGTATTGGGGGGCTGCCTAGCCTGAACATCGACTACACCTCACAAGCATTTACCACGCAATCTAAGGGCAAATTATACAACGGTCACCTGAACGAAACCGAATGTATAGGCGCCACCCCAGTGCTTAAATACTTTGGCACCTTTGAGGGAAAGAAGAAGCCCTTCTCCAATTTGGATGCTCCCAAACTGAAAATGCAAATTTCCTACTGGATGAAGAAACTCCATCAGCAAGGAATTATCCCCACGGTCTATTCCGCACATGACTTTCGCCATTACTACAGCAAGGCATTCTATATCAAGAGTGGCAATGACATTTACAGACTGCAAAAAATGCTCAACCACAGCTGTATCTCCATCACTGAAACCTATTTGAAAACGTTAAATCTGATATGATGCTTATAAAGCATCTATACCGTTAAAGGGGTGGGCCCAAAGACCCACCCCCTTTTTTGTGTATGAGCGATTAAGTCACAGCCTCTATTCGGACATCATCAATGATGTGTTTAATCATCTTCGCCTTAAAATCAAGCGTTGATTCTCGCCATAGAAGATGCAACACCTCCCACATTGGAATCGGATTGAGTGCCTTAATATCAAGAAATGGGAGTCCAATATCGTTATAACCATAAAGGACATAAAAAAACGGGTTGTTTATTTCCTTGTCCCTCTCTTCCACATAAACCGTTATAAGCGCCTTTTTGGAATCAAGGACACTAACCACGCCATTTTGTTCCAGTATCTGTTGAAGACGAAGCATACGCATGCAACCGTCTAACTCGTATTCAAACATTATATTTTCAAAGTCTATAATCGCTCACCCCATGTTTCACATTTAGTTTATAGGGTGAATCTTTTATGGGTTCTTACTTATCTTTCTTGGCAGAAAAAGGAGCAGGCTTTTCGGCGACCATACCGTAACGGGTTGGGTTCTCTGCTTGCGGCAACTTGTAGATGTTCCTTGCCCTATCTACATTGTCAGAATCGACCGTTTCGGTTTCTTCAAAATCGCCCAAACCGAAATACTTTTCAAAGAAGTGCTGCAACTTTTCAATGACCGTGGCTTTCTTTTCAGAGCGGTTGCCACCGCCAAACCGAGACATCGGGGGCAGTATGTTGGCTATTTCCGTGCCGTTCTCGTCCAGTTCGCCATCGTGGAAAGCATTGGCAACAAAAGCCCTTGTTTCGGGTTCCTTGAGCCGTTCTTCGGAAATGATTTCCACCAAGTCCTTTTCCCGTTCTTCCGAGACAAACTTTTTCCAATCCTTGTCCACATCGGTCTTGGTATTGACCCGTGCGACAAAGGCTTCAATCAAGTCCTTCTTGCTGCGGAGTTCCAGGCTACTGTTGACAGCCTTGGTAATCTTCGTGAGGATGGTCTTATCCTTGCAGTGACCTTCGTGGTATTGGGCAACCAAGGCGAGAATGTAATCAATGGTGATGTCCACTTGCTTGATAAGTTCCAACTCAAACTCTACATCATCCTTGATGGATTCCTTTGCTCCGTCCCTATGACCTTTCAGCTCATCGTGGATGTCAATATACATGGACTGATAGTCTTGCAAATCCCTTTCAGCGATTTCATCGTCCTTGAACTGGTCAAAGGATGTCAAGATGTTACGCAGCCGTAGAATCGCTCCAAAAAGGGCTACAAAGTCCTTCTTTTTCTTCTCGCCTATGATTTCCTCGCCCAAAGGGTAAAGGGTCTGCAATTCGTCCAAGAGCTGCTGATAGCCTGGTTGTTTCTTGCCCTTTTCATCCTTGAAGCCGTTGTAGTATTCTTCAAATGTGCGAAGAATGACGATACCACCCGCATCCTTGTCGCCAAACAAAGCAATAGCATCATCCGTCTCTTGCTGCAGAGAACGGAAACAGACGATATTGCCGAAGGTCTTGACTGAATTTAGAATACGGTTGGTGCGTGAATAGGCTTGCAACAGTCCGTGTTGTTTAAGGTTCTTGTCCACCCATAAAGTATTCAGGGTGGTGGCGTCAAAACCCGTGAGGAACATATTGACCACAATCAGCAAGTCAATCTCCCGCTTCTTCATGCGGAGCGAAATATCTTTGTAGTAGTTCAAAAACTTATCGCCCGATGTATCAAAGTTGGTTTTGAACATCTTGTTGTAATCGGCTATCGCCTTGTCCAAGAAGTCACGGGATGTTGCATCCAAGGCGCCTGTTTCAAAATCTTCTTCGGTCAGAATACCGCCATTTTCTTCTTCGTTCTGAGCAAAGCTGAATATGGTCGCAATCTTCAGGGGGAACGGCTTTTCCTCAATTTGCTTCTTGAACTCGTAGTAATACTTCTTTGCCATCGGAATAGACGATGTGGCAAAGATGGAATTGAAGCCCGCAAGCCGTTTGTCCGCCAACTGATAGTAGGCATTCCGCTTGGTCTTTTGGTCAAAATGCTCCAGCACATACTTAACCACCTCTGTGATTCTCTTCGGGTCGCCAAGGGCTTCTTCAGTATCAATGGCTGAAACTTTCTTGTCCGCCACACCGTTCTTTTTCTTGATGGTATTGATGTAATCTATGCGGAACGGAAGGACATTTCCATCCTTGATGGCATTAACAATCGTGTAATGGTGCAGTCTATCGCCAAAGGCTTGCTCTGTTGTCTTCAGCAGCGGATTCTTGCTGCTCCCTGCGTTCTGCGGGAATATGGGAGTTCCCGTAAAGCCGAACAAGTGGTAGTTTTTGAAAGCCTTGGTTATCTTTTGGTGCAGTTCACCAAAGTGGCTGCGGTGGCATTCGTCAAACACGAAGACGATGTGCTTGTTATAAATTTCGTGGGTCTTGTTCTTGGTAATGAAACAGCCAAGTTTTTGAATCGTGGTGACGATAATGCGGTAGTCTTTGAAGGCGCCCTTTGCGGTCTTATTTTCCAGCTGGTCTTGAAGAATCTTCGTGGACTTATTGCCGTTTGCCGCCCCCTTCTCGAAGCGGTCATATTCCTTCATCGTTTGGTAGTCGAGGTCTTGGCGGTCAACCACGAATAGCACCTTGTCCACATAATCCAGCTTGCTAGCCAATACAGCGGTCTTGAACGAGGTCAAGGTTTTGCCTGAACCCGTTGTGTGCCAAATATAACCGCCCGCCCCCACAGTGCCCATCTTCTTGTAGTTATTGGCAATGACGATGCGGTTCAAGATTTTCTCGGTAGCGGTGATTTGGTATGGGCGCATCACCAAGAGCAGTTCTTCCGATGTGAACACGCAATACTTGGTAAGGATGTTCAGTATGGTGTGCTTGGCAAAGAAGGTCTTGGTAAAGTCCACCAAGTCAAAGATGTTCTTGTTGTTGGCATCCGCCCAAAAACTCGTAAACTCGAAGCTATTGCTCGTTTTGAGTTTACCGCTCTTGCTAGAGCCCAGTTCCTTGATATGGGCGTTACGGGTGGTATTGGAGTAATACTTGGTATGCGTCCCGTTGCTGATGACAAAGATTTGGACATACTGGAACAGTCCGCACCCCGCCCAAAAGCTATCCCTTTGATAGCGGTTGATTTGGTTGAACGCTTCACGGATGGCAACACCACGCCTTTTCAGTTCCACATGAACTAACGGCAAGCCATTGACAAGAATGGTGACATCGTATCTCGTCTTGTGCGAACCCTCTTCCTCTTCATACTGATTGAGAACTTGGAGCGAGTTATTGTGGATGTTGTCCTTGTCAATTAGCTTTATGTTCTTGGACTTCTTCTTGTCCGTTATAAGGGTCTTGACATAATCTTCTTGGATTGTCCGAGTCTTTTCTACAATACCATCGTTTTTGTTGGCAAGGAACTCGTTGAAGAACCGTTCCCATTCATTATCAGTGAACTTAAAGGCGTTCAGCTTTTCTATCTGTGTGCGAAGATTGGCGATTAAATCGTCTTGGGAATGGATTTGGATATACTCGTAGCCTTGATTAGAAAGCAAGCGGATAAACTCTTTCTCCAAGTCGGCTTCGCTCTGGTATGCAGAAGACTTGGACTTGGTTGGGGTGTATTCCGCAACCACGGTCGCTTCGTTGCTTTCGGCTATCGTAGAGTAAATCATAAACCATTTCCCTTTAACTACGCTATCTTCTTAAAAGATAGCAGTTTGTCTCGGTAATATTCGTATTGCCTTTTGCGGGCTTCTATTTCGGCTGGCAGACCTTCGCTCAAATCGTTCACCAATGCGTCAAACTTGTCTAGGACAGCCACAATCCGCTCTTGTTCGGCAAGGGATGGGAGCGGGATTTTGATGTCACTCAACTTGTCTGGAGTCACTTCTATCACCTTTGTTCCATGGGCGAGCTTTCGTTTTTGTTCAAAGAACATTGATGTATGGAAGTAATAGGTCAAGAACTTTGCGTTTTGATTATGATGGATGATGGCAGAGTGTCCACTTACCGCTATAGGTTCATTGCCTACCCAGGCAACACACTTACAGACATCTTCCACATTTTCACTCGTTACAGCCATTACGATGTCGTTTGGCTGTGCGAACTTCTGTTTCTGAGCGGCTTCGTTGCTAATGCTGGATATGGTCTTGTCGGCATACAGTCCGTAGCGTGTATAAATCTGCCCATAATGGATGCAGGGGACTCCGCTTTCGGCAAAGTCCTTCTTCTGAAAATTTCCGCCACGACTTATAGTTGCCACTTCACCTAACATCACTTCTACATAACCATAAACATACTGATAGAGACTAATTATTGCTTGCTTGCTTGCTTGCTTGCTTGCTTGCTTGCTTGCTTGCTTGCTTGCTTGCTTGCTTAGCAAGAACCGTGCCAATCGGCTCGAAACTCAACAACAAATCACGGTAGTATTCGTATTGCTTTTTTCGGGCATCAATCTCCGCTGGCAAGCCAATTTGAAGGTCAGAACAAATGGAATCAAAGTTGTCCAGCACCTTGACAATGCGATTTTGGATTTCAATAGGCGGAACTGGGATTTTCAAATTTTCAATAACATTTCTACTCAATCGTGGAATACTAGCCTTTCTTACTTGTGAGTGAAGAAACTCCTTCTTATTCATTAAAGAATGATACAGATAACGACTATTTAGCCGTGGTGTTTTGGAAAAGAAGTAACAGTCATCTGCCGCCCAAAAGTTATCCTTACAAAATCCGATTTCACCCGCTGCCCCTGCCGCGATAACAAATGTCGTATTCCCTTCAACATTAAATTTGTCAAAAAAACCAAGCGGTTTCAAACTATTTTGATAAACTGGGTATGTTCCATCCACAGCCAATTGGTTGCGTACAACTCTGACTCCACGATTTATCACAGTAATCTCGCCCAAGGTCATCCACCTTACAGATTCGGGGTTTGCAAAAGTTAGCCCCCCCCTAACATTATTGAAGGATAGCAATTGGTCTCGATAATACTCATACTGTTTCTTACGAGCTGTAAGCTCTGCTGTAAGCTCTGCTGTAAGCTCTG
>Ga0129306_1002450_pt1 | contig 16501 bp, 22 predicted proteins | sample P827metagenome_FD_94438 | JGI IMG/M metagenome (GOLD analysis project Ga0129306, IMG submission 94438) | Capybara group fecal microbial communities from Wisconsin, USA - P827 metagenome | ecosystem: Host-associated > Mammals > Digestive system > Large intestine > Fecal | place: USA: Wisconsin... | reverse complement strand
TCACATCCTGGGGCTGGAGCAGGTTCCAAGGGTTCGGCTGTTCGCCGATTAAAGTGGCACGCGAGCTGGGTTCAGAACGTCGTGAGACAGTTCGGTCCCTATCCGTCGTGGGCGCAGGAAAATTGAGGAGATCTTACCCTAGTACGAGAGGACCAGGTAGGACATACCTCTGGTGTATCTGTTGTAGCGCCAGCTGCAGCGCAGAGTAGCTATGTATGGAATTGATAACCGCTGAAAGCATCTAAGCGGGAAGCAACCTTCAAGATTAATTTTCCCATGTTTTTATAACAGTAAAATCCCAAAAAGACGATTTGGTTGATAGGCAGGAGATGGAAGACTAGTAATAGTTTGAGTCGACCTGTACTAATAGATTGAGGATTTAACCATAACTAATTTGTTGCACATTATCATGTTTTCAGAGAATAATTGACAATTAAATTTATTTAATATATAATTAATTTATCAGTGATTATTGCAGAGTGGAAATACCTGTTCCCATCCCGAACACAGAAGTCAAGCACTCTTACGCCGAAGATAGTGATAAGCGAAAATAGGAAGTTGCTGATATTTTTTTTGTAAGGGCCCTTAGCTCAGCTGGTAGAGCATCTCGCTTGCACCGAGAAGGTCAGGAGTTCGAACCCCCTAGGGTCCACCAATTAAAAAAGTAACTAGTCATAAGACTAGTTTTTTTGTTTATTTATATTTAATATTAATCCAACCATAATCATATATGTTATTAAACTAGATCCACCATAACTAATAAAAGGTAATGTAATACCTGTTATTGGTAATAAACCTAGATTCATTCCTATATTTTGAATTTGACTAAATACTATAGAAGAAATAATACCTGATATTAGGTATCTATTTCTTTTTTTTCTTCTATAACATATTTTTATTAACAATATATCAAAAAATAAAGCGATAAAAAGAAATATAGTACTAAGTATATATCCAAAATTACTAAATATAATTGATATGATAAAGTCAGTTTGAGCTTCTGGAAAGTATATTGGAGTTTTACCGATACCATATCCTACTAATGATGCAGATCCGCTAGAGGTTAAAGCATTATTTAGCTGCATTCCTTCATTATTTTTCCACTGTAAAAGTCTATCCATTCTATAAAAGAAATTAGTTCCAAATATATCTATAAATATATCTTGTTTAATAAAATATAGATATAAAAATATACCTAAGAATATACTTAATAATATAAACGCTATAATAAACCATCTATACCTTATTTTATATATAAATAACATTGTTATTAGAATAATAATATATATAATCGCATTACCTGTATCTGGCTCTAAAAAGGTCAAAATAAAGGGTATTAGAGTAATTAAGATAGATTTTATTATTACTATAGTTTCATGCCTTAAAGACCTATCTTTTTCATCTTCTTTTGATAAAAGATTTGCTAGTACTATTATTAATGGTATTTTAATAAATTCTGATGGCTGAAATGATAATCCAAATATATTTATCCATGCATTTGATCCATTAGTATTAATCCCAATAAATAAAACAAGTATAAGTAATATATTACCAATAATATATAATATAGTTCCATATTTATAGAAGAATCCTTTTTTCTTTTTATATATTAAAAATAATAATATAAATGATATTAAGTACCATATAATTTGTTTAATCCAAATGGTTTTATAGTTAATAGATAATATAAAAGTAGAACTATATATAGATAATATACTTACTATACAAAATATTACTAAATATTTTATTAATTTATTATTCTTCATATTATTATTTTTAGAATTATTTTATTAATTATGCATAAATTTAATTGAGGAGGTAATAATGGATAAAGATTTACCAAATATATATAAAGGAAATGTTTCTAATGATAATAATCAAAATGAAAGTATATTAGGTGAAAAGAAAGATATAGTATTTAAAAGAAGTGTAGATGATCAAATAAGAGATGTTTTTAATTCACCAGATTTTGTTTATAAAGCCGATACTTTTATAACATTAAATAATGGAGATAAAATAAAAAAAACTATTATTGGTAGATCCAACAATAGTTTAATAACAATAGATGATGAATTAATAAATGTTAAAGATATTGAATCAATTGAATTGATCTAGATTCCTTCAACTAATGTATCTCCTAAACATCTAATAGCACATATACATTCTAAATTCATAGTAAAGAAACTTTCAGTTGAAGTATATGTTCCATCATCGTTTACTATTAATACTCTAAAAGTAGCACAACATCCATCTATTTTTTCAATTCTAAATACACTTGATGTATCTTCAGGAGTAGCAGTTCTTGTTGTAGACATACTCCATGGTGTAACTCCGTTAGAATTATTAGTATAAAGCATTACTGGTCTAGTATTATAAAAAGCTCCTGCGAATTGACCTAGAATAGGTCTATCACAACTTTGAATAGAATTATCTAATATATTTGAATTCTTTTGAAGTAGATAGATTATATTTAGAATATCACTTATACAGTTGCAAGTTTTGTTGCACATAAATATTTCCCCCTTTATAAATATTTCTAATATAAGATATTCTAAATAGTTTAAATAGTGTAGGTGTAAGTCTTGAGTTTTTCTTAATTTTTAGTATAATTATAGTAGGTGATTGGTATGAATATATTATTTCAAATTAATTTTAATAATTTTAATTGGCAGTATTTAATTATTGCTTTAGTATTAATATTTATTTTATTAATTGTATTAAAAGCTAATAAAAAAGATTTTCATATAGAAGCTAATAAATTAATTGAATATCTAGGTGGAAAAGATAATATACTTAATATGGAAGTTAATATGTCTAGATTTAAAGTTACTTTAAAAGATGTATCTATAGTTAATAAAGAAGCAATACAAAAATTAGGAGCTAAAGGTATAGTTGAAATTGATAATCAATTAAAAATTATACTTGGTCCTAATGCTAAACAATTAGAAAAATATATAGACGATTTAAAAAAATAATATCAATTGATATTATTTTTTTAATGTATAAATATTAATTGAAGGATTATTAAATAATCTAAATTCTATTCCTTCTGTACCTATACCATTTGATATATATAGATCTTTATCATGTATTTTATAATGTGGTTCATAATATTTATTTGAATTTTTATTTAAAAATATATTTTTAATATATGGAATATTTACTTTACCATTTAATGAATTTGAAGATAATGCTAAATCAAAATTATAATCTTCTATATCTTCAAAACTATCACTTTCATGAAATATAACTATTTTATAATTAGCATTATTTTCATTTATTATATTATTTAGTATAGTAGTATCTATATTAGGCATTAAACCTATTAATAATAGACTTTCTTTAGCATTACTATATATTATATCAAATGAATTATTTAATGCATTAAAACCACTATTTTGCATAATATTATCATATGATATATTCTTTAAATCATTATCACCAGTAACATAATATTTACCATATTTAGATTTAATTTTAGATAGTTTTTTAGTAACTTTATCTATAATTTTTTGATTAGGATTATAACTCTTTTTAAATAAGTCTCCACTAAATATAACTATATCTACTTTTTTATCATTTATTAAAGATATAATTTCATCTAACTTATCCATATCATCACTAGAATCAAATAATATATCAGAAAAATGAGCTATCTTTATTTTATTTAATGATGTAGGAATTTTATTACTTTTAACATTATATTCATTTATAAATATAATACTTGGTTCTACATATTTACCATAAACAATTATTAAAGCCATAATAAGTATTATGAAAAATATAAATTTTCTTAATATATGTTTTTTTGGCTTTTCTTCTATTTGTTTCATAAATCCTCCTATAGTATTTGAATAATAAATAATATTAAATTATGTATAAAATGGAATGACATTGTAGTAAATATATTATTAGTTTTATGATAAATATAAGCAAAATCTATACCCATTACAATGTAACCAATACTAAGTAATAATTGTTTATAATCAGTAAAATCTGTTATATGTAATGCCCCAAATATTAAACCACTTATAATTATAAAAGCATATTTATTTATAATTATTTTTTTTATTGTTTTTCTAAATATCATTTCTTCTATAAATGGTGCGTAAACACATGTGCTTAAAAACATAAATACTGGGTAGTTATCAATTAACTTTCTTAATTCAACTTCATTATTACTAATACTAGTTCCAATAAAATGACCTACTAACAAATTACATAAAAACATTAAAAATATACCTAATATATAAAAACCAATATATTTAAGTAAATATGTTTTATAATTCTTTTTAAAATCATCTACATCTTCTTTAAATTCTTTTTTATACATAAATATTAAAAATATCATATATAATGCATTTGTAATGCATGTTATATATAATTTTGTCATATTATTTAACGTAAAATAATTAATATTAAATAAAGCTAAAATAGTAATTATTATAAACTCATAAAAGAAGTATGATAGAAATAATAATATATATTTTGTTATGTTTTTCATATTTTTTATCCTCTCATAAATTATAACATATTTTTGGTAAAAAAACATTTACATTGTTAAATATATTATGCTATAATACATTTAACAACGAGGAGTGTGGTTTATACCACACTCTTTAGTTTATAATTGGAGGAATTTTTATGCTTGAAAAAATTCAAAATTTAATAGAAGGACCACTTTTAGAAGAAGGTATTAAAGTTCTTAGCGTTACTTTTGAAGAAGAAGATGGAGTTAAGAATTTAATGATTATTATTGATAAGATGCCATATGTAGATTTAGATACATGTGTTAAAGCAACTCATATCATTAATCCTATATTAGATGAAGCTGATCTAATAGAAGAAAGTTATGTTTTAAATGTGTGTTCGAAGGGAGAGGAATAAAAAAAATGAACGGAGAAGAATTTATAAAAGCACTTAGAGTATTATCTGAAGAAAAGAATATTCCAGTTGAAGATTTATTTGAATATACTGAAGCTGCCCTAAATGCTGCTTATAAGAGAAATTATAATGCTTCAAACAGTAAAGTAGTTATTAATAGAGATACTGGAGAAGTTAAAGTATTTGCTTATAAAGTAATAGTTGATGAAATAAATATGGAAGAAGAAGAGGATGCTCAAGTACTTTTAGAAGAAATTAAAGATGATAAAAAGTATAAAGGGTTAAAAGTAGGAGATACTATTGAAGAAGAAGTAACACCAAAAGATTTTGGTAGAGTTGCTGCTTCAACAGCTAAACAAGTACTAGTTCAAAAAGTAAGAGAAGCTGAAAGAGCTAGTATTATGGAAGAATTTGCTGATAAAGAAGGAGAATTATTAATAGGTACTTTATCTAGAGAAGATAAACAAAGTTATTATGTTGATTTTGGTAGAGCATCTGGTATTCTTCCTAAAAAAGAATGTATTCCTGGTGAAAACTTAGAAATGGGTTCTCAAGTAAAAGTATATGTTACTAAGATAGAAGAAGGTCAAAAAGGTGGACCAGTTATTCTATTATCTAGAACTCATTATGGTTTTGTAAAAAGATTACTTGAAAAAGAAATTCCAGAACTTGCTGAAGGCATTGTTATATTATATAGTGTAGCAAGAGAAGCTGGAAGTAGAAGTAAGATTGCTGTTTATTCTGAAAATGAAAAGATAGATGCTGTAGGAGCATGTATTGGTGAAAAAGGAATAAGAATTAATAATATTTCAAAAGAATTAAATGGTGAAAAAATAGATGTAGTTAAATATGATAAAGATTTAATACAATTTATTAAGAATGCATTAAGTCCTGCTAAAGATGTAGATGTTTATATGATTGATCAAAAAGATAAACATGCAGTTGCAGTTGCTGAAGGAGATAATTTATCTTTAGCAATTGGTAGAAATGGCCAAAATGTTAAATTAGCAGCACGTCTTACTAAATGCAAGATAGATGTTAAAACCTTAGTTCAAGTTCAAGAAGAAGGTATTAATATTTATAAATATTATGAGGCATAATATGAAACAAAGAAAAGAAGTATTAAGAACATGTGTAGTTTCTAGAGAACAATTAAATCCAAAAGATATGATTAGAATTGTTAGAACTAAAGATGGAGAAATATTTGTTAATCCACCTAAAGATGTATATGGAAGAAGTGCTTATATTAAAAAAGATTTAGAAATATTAGAAAAGGCTAAAAAAACTAATGCTATTGCTAAATCTTTAAATGTTGATATTAGTGATGATATATATACTAAAATAGAAAAAATAATTACTAGACCAGAACCTAGAAGAATTAAGATGGTTTTAACAAAGGAGCAAATTAAAAATTTAAATAAATAGAAAGATAGAGGTGATATATTATGATGAGCGTTAAAGAATACTCAGAAGATATTAATCAAAGTATAGAAGTCATAATTAAAAAGGCAAAAGAACTTGGATATGATGTTAATAATGAAGATGATATATTGAGTGAAGATGCAGTTATTGACTTAGATACAGCACTTACTATGAATGTAAAAGAAGAAGAAAATGATAATGTTTATCTTGAAGAATCTAATGATGAAGAAGAAAAAGATTATGATTTAGATGAAGAATTAGATAATAAAGCAGAAGTATTAGCTTCAGCATCTAATTTAAAATATGATGATAGTGTTAAAGTACAAAAACTTCATAAAAAAGATACAAATAAAGAAGATTTAAATGCTAAAAAGAAAGAAATGTACAAAAATAAGAGTAAACTTCAAGAAAACAAAGCAGAAAAAGATGAAAATGTAGTTATTTATAAAGATGGAATGACTGTTTCTGATTTAGCTAATGTTTTAGGTGTACCTGCCACTGAAATAATTAAAAAATTAATGAGTTTAGGTGTTATGGCAAGTTTAAATAATTCACTTAGTTTTGATGATGCAGAGATGGTTGTTATCGATTATGATAAAATTTTAAAGACATTTGAATCTCAAGATAAAGTTAATTTTGAAAAATTAGAAATAAATGATGATCCAAAGGATCTTGTTGAAAGAGCACCTGTAGTTACTATTATGGGACATGTTGATCATGGTAAAACTAGTCTATTAGATTATATTAGACATAGTAGTGTTATAGCTACTGAATTTGGTGGAATTACACAACATATTGGTGCTTATCAAATTGAAAGAGATGGAAAGAAAATTACTTTCATTGATACTCCAGGACATGCTGCATTTACTGAAATGAGAGCAAGAGGAGCATCAATTACAGATATAGTTATTATAATAGTTGCTGCTGATGATGGAGTTATGCCTCAAACTATTGAAGCAATAGATCATGCTAAGGCAGCTAATGTTCCAATTATAGTAGCAGTTAATAAAATTGATAAACCAGATGCTAATCCAGATAGAGTTATGAAAGAAATGGCTGAACATAATTTAATCCCAGAAGAATGGGGTGGAGATATTATCTATGATAAGATTAGTGCTAAAACTGGAGAAGGTATTGATAAATTACTAGAAGATTTATTATTAATATCTGAAATGCAAGAATTAAAAGCTAATCCAAATAGATATGCATTAGGTACAGTTGTTGAATCTAAACTTGATAAGAATTTAGGACCAACATGTACTTTACTTGTTCAAAATGGAACATTAAGATTAGGTGATTACTTAGTTGTAGGAACATCATTTGGTAGAGTTAGAACTTTAAAGAATGATTTAAGAGAAGAATTAGTTGAAGCATCACCTAGTACACCTGTAGAAATAACTGGATTAAATGAAGTTCCTGAAGCTGGAGATAGATTTATGGCTTATGCATCAGAAAAAGAAGCTAGAACTATCGCAGAAAATAGAAAAGAACAAGCTAAATTAAAGAAAAATAAAGCAAATAATGCACCTACACTTGATGATATTTTTAGTAGAATTCAAGAAGGTCAAAAAGAAATTGATGTAGTATTAAAAACAGATGTAACTGGTACTGAAGAAGCTGTTAAAAATGCTTTAGAAAAAGTACAAGTAGAAGATGTTAAAGTAAAAGTTATAAGAAGTTCAGTAGGAGCTATTACTGAAAGTGATATAGTTTTAGCTGCAGCATCTAATGCTATAGTTATAGGATTTAATGTTAGACCTAGTGCAAAGACTATTGAAACTGCTAAAGAATATAATGTTGATATAAGACTATATAATGTTATATATAAATTAGTTGAAGAATTAGAAGATGCTATGAAAGGTATGTTAGATCCTGAATTTGAAGAAAAAGTATTAGGACAAGCTGAAGTAAGAAAATTATTTAAATTCTCTAAAGTTGGTACAATCGCAGGATGTATGGTTATTGATGGAACTATTAAGAATAATGCTAAAGCAAGACTTATTAGAGATGGCGTTGTAATATATGATGGAGAAATAAATAGTATTCAAAGAGAAAAAGAACAAGCTAAAGAAGTTAAAAAAGGCTTTGAATGTGGTATTACTTTAGAAAAATACAATGATATTAAAGAAAAAGATATTATTGAAGCTTATGAAGAAGTTGAGGTTAAAAGATGAGTATAAAAACTGAAAGACTTGGTAATATGCTTCATAGAGAAATAAGTCAAATACTTATGTCTGAAATAAAAGATGAAGATCTTAAATTTGTTACTATTACTAAAGTAGAATTATCTAGTGATTTATCTTATGCTAAGGTATACTGTACTATGTTAGATAATGAAAATAAAGAAAAAGTTATGCATGATTTAAATGGTGCTAAAGGATTTATTCGTTCTGTTTTAATGAAAAGAAAAATAGAAATGAGAAATATCCCTGAACTAAACTTTGTTTATGATGATTCTATTGAATACGGTAACAAGATAGAAGAATTAATTAGCAGGATACATAAAGAAGAAAAATAATTCTTCTTTTTTTATTTTTTATTTTACTTTTACAAAAAATAATATATAATATAAGTGTAATAATAGAGAAGGTGATTAGAGTGGATTTAATTAATCAATTAGGTATTTGTTTTAAAGGAAATTATATAAATCAAGGTAGCCAATCTGATAAATGCAAAAAAGCTGCTCAAATAAACGCTAATTACGCCGAATTTATTATTAGAAATGATCATAAAGATATGGATTTTAAAAACCTATCTAGTGATTATAATAAAAATATTATTTTTCACTTACCAACAATTAATGTTAATCAAACTAATTTAAAAGAGATAAAAGATACATTTAATTTATTATTAAAAAATAATATTAGTTTAATAACAATAGATGCATCTACACTTTTATATGAGACATTTGATTGGTCTACAGGTGAAGAACAACAAAATTATTTAAAGAATATGGCAAGAGGAATTGCTTCTCTTTGTGAAAATAATATAGATATAGCAATAGAAAATACTGATAAAGAAAAAGATAATTTACTATTTGGTAAATCAGTTAGTAATTTATCAGATTTACTAGTATATACTAGAAATGCTTTAGTAGAAGATTATAATTATACTAGAGAACAAGCTAATAAAAGAATAGGTATATCTTTAAATGTAGGTAAACTTAGAAGTACTAATGATATTATAGATTTATCTACATGGTTCAAAGTTTTTTATAACGATATTAAAGTAATTAAATTTAGTGATTTAGAAAATAATATTCCACAATTTAATCAAGTATTAGATTTGGTTTTAGAAATGAATTTAGATGTACCTATAATTTTAGAAACTAAAAAAGAATTAGAAGGTATTTCTAATGAATATAAGAAATTTGAATTTTTAGTTAGTAAGAAATTACAAAATCAATCATTAAATTTTGATGGATACGTAGATATAGTTGATTCTAGATATAATGAATTTAATTATAATTTAGCATCTGCTCAAAGCGGATATACTAATGCAATTATAATAATTATGATTATTTTAACTATCGCAATCGCAGCTTTAATGTTTATTTTGGAGATTAAGAAATAGTTAATAAATTTGACTATTAATGCCATTTATGGTAAAATTAATACGCCTTTTCAAAAAAGGACTAATGAGGTGAATTATTGTGAAATTAGGTTCAATAGCTAATAAAAAGGTTATTTCTACATTTGTTTGCTGCATGGTATTTTTATTAGTTTTATATGCATCTTTAACACAAATAGATATAAGTAGAACTTCAAGATTAAATGCTTCAGTAAATGATGCTAAAGCATTAACTAGTGAAGAAGAAATAGTATTAGATACTAATGAATCACTATCTAAAGAAAATGGTTTATCAAAAATACACTATGTTTCTGTAGGTGGATATGACAGAATTATTTTAAAATATTCTGAAGCTTATAATTTGTTTAGTGAAGCATTAACTCCTTCAAGAGGAGCTCAATACTTTGGTGGACATAAAGAAACTTATTATTCTCAAAATGTTTTACCAGGAAATGGTTTAGCTATTCCAGGAAGACACGTTGCAGATGATGGTACAGTTAGAGATGGAGAAGGATATATATCAGTTGCTGCTGATTATTCGTTCTTACCATATGGATCAACAGTTATGACATCCTTAGGACCAGCTAAAGTTTATGACTGCGGTTGTGCTTATGGTACTGTTGATATATATGTAGCATGGTAAAAAAGAGATTTTAATCTCTTTTTTTATTTTTAGTAACATGATATAATAAATTTGAAGGAGTAAAAAATATGGAAAATAATAATGAAAAAAAGGTTTATGTTCCTGGATTAGTACTTGGTATTTTATCTATTCCTTGTGGTTTAATAATTGCTATAAGTGGATGGATCTTAGGAATTGTAGGAATTGTTTTAAATCAAAAAAATAAAGAAGAATTCAACACTAAAGCTGGATTTATAATAAGTATTGTTGGATTAGCAATATCAGTTATTAATTCTATAGCTGGTGTAGTTATTCAAATAATTAATTTAAGAGGCTAGGTTATACCTAGTTTTTTTGTGGTAAATAATAAAAAAATATTGACGTACGTAAAAATGTACAATATAATATTTTTAGAGGTGATTATTATGAATACAATTAATATTACAAATGCAAGACAAAATCTCTTTAAATTAGTATCAGATGTTAATGTAGGATTTAACCCTGTTACAATTGTTAATAACAAGGGTAAGAATGCAGTTTTAATATCCGAAGATGAATGGAGAGGAATAGAGGAAACTTTATTTTTATCTAGTATACCTGGTTATGTAGATGAAATTAAGAAAATTGATGCTGAAGAAAATTGGCAAGTAGCAGAGGAATATAAACCATATGGAGAAGAAAAATAAGTATAAAATATTATTTTCAAAAGTAGCATTAAAAGATATAGAAAAATTAAATAATGCAGGATTAGAAAATAATTATAAAAAAATACTTGATATAATGATAAATGATCCATTTGGTTATCCACCTTCATATGAAAAATTAGTTGGAGAATTATCTGGATATTATTCAAGAAGAATTAATCGCCTGCATAGAATTGTATATAAAGTAATCGAAGATAAAAAAGAAGTACATATTATTAGAATGTGGACTCATTATGAATAAAAAGAACTAGATTAATCTAGTTCTTTTTTTGTAGTTAAATTTTTAAAATATTTATTAGTTTTCTTTAATTCGTCATAAGTTCCACGTGCTATTATTTTTCCATCAAGCATTACATTTATGTTGTCCGCATCTTTTATTGAATCTAATCTGTGAGCAATTATTATTATAGTTTTGTTTTCTAAATTAGATATGCTTTTCATAACTTCTTTTTCAGTTATGTTGTCCATTTGTGAAGTTGCCTCATCTAATATTATTATTTTTGACTTATCAAAGAATAATCTAGCAAGAGCTATTCTTTGTCTTTCACCACCAGAAACAAGTACTCCTTTTTCTCCTAAGTTAGTATCTAAACCATATTTTAAGCCCTCATAGAATTTTTCTAATGATACTAGTTTTAAAACATTTATTATTTTCTTGTCATCAATCTTTTTATCAAATACTATGTTTTCTCTTAATGATCCATCAAATATAACTGAGTCTTGTGATATGTAAGTTAAATCATCATAATAAGAATCTAAACTTATTTCATTTAAATTAGTTTCATCAATCATTATTTCACCTTTAGAAGGTTTTATTAATCCTGAAATTAATTTTATTATAGTAGACTTTCCAGATCCTGTTTCACCCACAAAAGCAGTTACTTTATTTTTATCAATAGTTAGGTTTATGTCTTCTAATACCATTTTATTTGGATAAGAGAAAGAAACATTTTTTAATTCTATTTGACCGTTTACTTTTATCTTTTTACCAGATTCAATGTTAGTAACATCTTTTAAATCTAATAAATCTAAATATCTTTTTAATCCTTGTTTGTTTAACTTGTAATCAATGTATTCAACATTGAATATTGCAATTGGTTCATATGCTTTTCCAAGTAATGTTATAACCGCCACTATTTCACCAATAGTAAGATTCTTATAAACAAATGCATAAATAAGCATTGCAATTTTTAATAAAGCAACAAGTATTCCAAAAGCAGTAAAGAATATTTCATGTACTAATTTTATCTTAGTTTTACCATCAACTATGTTTTTAATTCCTTTTTCAGTTATTTTTATTTCAGTATCATATTTCTTATTAGTTCTGAATATCACTAATTCCATGAATCCTCTTACAAGATGTTTATTTAATAACTCTTCATTAACTAATACTTTTTCTTTAATAGAGTATAGTTTCTTTAATAATATTTTAGTAATTAACATAACTATTAAATAACCAATAGAAACAAATAGTAATAGTCTTAGATCAATTTTTGCTATATAGATTAAACTAAATATTACTGTGGGAATTAAATATCTTACTAATTTGAAATAATAATTCATTAGATTTGATGCAGCATCTTTTGATCCTTCATCAACTCTTTGAGTTATTAATCCTGTTCCTAATTTTTGATATTCAAGATAATCAATAGTTTTCATTTTCTTTAAAGCTTGTACTTTGAATGATAAAGGTAATCCTTTGTCTAATTGTTGCTCTGGATAATTTTCTATGTAACCAAGTACTTGATTAACAAGCATTACTATTCCAAAAAATATTATTAGTCTAAGCTCTAACCCAGTATCAATTATTCTTTGAAATAAATTAACCTCATAAACATTTAAAAAATTTATGACTATTCCAATTAATATGTAGAAAACAATTAGTTTTCTGTATTTTTTTAATACTTCTTTATATAGTTTCATAAATATCTTCCTTTCTTTAAATGTGGTATTAAAAAAGAACCTCCTTTCATGAACAGCAAAAATCTACCACTAATTCTTCCTGTGATATTTTTTGTCATTCATGATGAGATTCTTAGGTTCTTATCATTGTTAACCTCGCTTCAAGAGCGTCACGGTAATAAAACGCGAATAACTAATTGATTTATTACAGCCTAAATATAACATTATTTTTATTTATTGTCAAATATGTTGTATAATCATTTTAGAGGTTTTTTATGGATGGAATAATATTAGTTAATAAAGAATCAGGAATGACTAGTAGAGATGTTGTTAATGAAATATCACACATTTTTAATACTAAGAAGGTTGGACACACCGGTACACTTGATCCAATTGCTACCGGAGTATTAGCAGTTGGCGTAGGTAGAGCACTGAAGGTAATTGAATTTATAACAGCTTTAGATAAAGAATATGAAGCTGAGATAACACTTGGTATAAAGACAGATACTCTTGATATTACTGGTAATGTATTAGAAGAAAGAGAAGTTTCTATAACTAATGAAGAGATAGATAAAGTGTTATCTAGTTTTATAGGTGATTATGATATGGAAGTTCCTAAATATAGTGCAGTTAAAGTAAATGGTAAAAGGTTATATGAGTATGCTAGAAATAATGAAGAAGTAGAGTTACCTATACATAAAGTTAAAGTATATGAATTAGTAAGAACTAGTGATGTTAAAGATAACAAGTTTACTATAAAATGTAAGGTTTCTAAAGGTACTTATATTAGAAGTTTAATTAGAGATATATGTGACAAGTTAAATACTATAGGTGCTATGTCAAAATTAAATAGAATTACTCAAGGTAAATTTAAGATAGAAGATAGTTTTAAGTTAGAAGATATAAGAAATAATAATTATAAGTTTATATCTATTAAGGATTCCTTAGATTTACCTATGGTTGAAATAGATGATTTTCTTTTAAAGAAAATAAGTAATGGTGTAAAATTAAAGAATATATATAATTATGATAGATTTTGTTTTGTATATAATAATGAAGTAATTGCGATATATGAATCAGTTGGAGATTTGGTAAAACCTGTAAAGGTGTTTAATAATATCTAGATTATAATTTGTAAAAATGGTAATATTATTATAGAGGTGGAAGTATGTATATAGATTTAATTTTATTTATTTTATTGATTATATTAATAGTATTCTTTTTTAGAAGATTTTCATCGTTTATTTATTCTGTAGTAGCAGTAGATATATTATTTAGATTATTACATTTTCTTGCGGATCATGTTCCTGTTGAAGAATTATCTAATTTAATTAATAAATATATACCTACAGATGTAATTGGTATGATATCTAGATATGTTGGAATGACTGGATTCCTTTATACTATATTAATATGGATTATGTTTATAATATATAGTATATGTTTATTCTATATAATAAGAATATTGGTAAGAAGAAAATAACTTAAGGTAAAACCTTAAGTTTTTTATTGACAAAAAAAGTCTTTAATACTATAATCGATAATACCGCGTCTAAAAAGGAGGGGTATTATCATGGAAGAAGCATTAAAGAAATTAAAGAATAAAGAATATGATAAATTAACTTTAGGTGAAGTATTTGTACTTGGCCTAGTAGGTCAAAATATAGATGGTTATATTAAGTATAAAAAAGAACAAGAAAGTACAATAACACCAGCTAAAACCGCAGTTTATAAATTAAAATAATATAGGAGATTATTATGGCATATTGTAAGCATTATGAATCAAATAGTGGATGGTTTTCTACAGACTATTGTAATATTTCTGGTCAAAGAGAAACAATTCCAAGTTCATACTATTCTTCATGTAAAAATGGAGGATATGGTTGTCCTTGGTATGAAAAAGAATATGGAACAAGTAGTGGATGTTTTATAACTACAGTTACATGTGATATTTTAGGTAAAGATAACCATGATTATGTTATGGATGGATTAAGAAAATTTAGAGATGAAGTTTTACAAAAGGATGAAGATTATAGTAGTGTGTTAAAACTATATGATAGGGTTGGACCTGTTATATCATGTAAGTTATTTCATGATAAAGATAGAGTTTCAAAAGCTTCTAAAATATACTCTAGATTAGAGAATTTTGTTGAAATAATTAATAATGGTAATTATAAAGGTGCTGCTAAGAAATATATTATTATGACATTAAAATTAGTGTCAGAATATGGTATTCAAGATTATTATAGAGATTTAAGAAATCGTAATTTTGGCTATATTGGACAAGAATTTGATATTTCTAAGGCAGGACATGGTAAAAAAAGTATAAAAACACTTGAAAATTAAGTGTTTTTGTTTTATAATCATAAACGTACCTTGACTTGGTAGGTGGATTTTTCCGACCACTACTCAGTTAATGGCAAATATTATAGGAGGAAAATATGTTAAAGAGAGAAGTTAAAGACAAAATTATTAAAGATTACGCTGTTAAAAAGGGTGATACTGGTTCTGTAGAAGTTCAAGTAGCTTTATTAACAGAAGAAATCAATATATTAACTGATCATTTAAAAACTAATATTCATGATTTTCATTCTAAAAGAGGTTTATTAATTAAAGTTGGTAAAAGAAAGAGTCTTTTAGAATATCTTAAGAGAACAGATATTAATAGATATCGTGAATTAATAAAAAGATTAGGTTTAAGAAAATAAAACACTTTTTATAAGTGTTTTTTTCTATTAAAATATGATACAATATATAGTTGTTAAGGAGTAAATTATGAAGAAGACATTCGAATTAGACTTTAGAGGAAAAAAATTAATAGTTGAACATGGTCAACTTGCTAAACAAGCACATGGTGCAGTATTAGTTAGATATGGAGATACAGTTGTTTTATCTACTGCTGTAGTATCTAAAACTGCTAATATATTATCAGATTTCTTTCCACTAATGGTTTTATATCAAGAAAAATTATATTCAGTAGGTAAAATACCTGGAGGATTTATTAAGAGAGAAGGAAGACCTACAGATGCTGCTACATTAGCTGCAAGAATGATTGATAGACCTATGAGACCTATGTTCCCAGGGGATTTTAGAAATGAAGTTCAAGTTGTTAATACTGTATTATCTGTTGATCCTGATTATTCACCAGAACTTACTGCTATGTTTGGATCTAGTTTATGTACTAGTATTTCTAAAATACCATTTGATGGACCAATTGCTGGTGTTAAAGTAGGAAGAATTAATGGAGAATTTATTATTAATCCTACTCCTAGTGAACTTGAACAATCTGATATAGATTTAACAGTAGCAGGTACTAAAAAAGCTATAAATATGGTTGAAGCTGGTTCTAAAGAAGTTTCTGAAGAAGATATGCTTGAAGCATTAATGTTTGGTCATG
>Ga0129306_1002448_pt1 | contig 16508 bp, 16 predicted proteins | sample P827metagenome_FD_94438 | JGI IMG/M metagenome (GOLD analysis project Ga0129306, IMG submission 94438) | Capybara group fecal microbial communities from Wisconsin, USA - P827 metagenome | ecosystem: Host-associated > Mammals > Digestive system > Large intestine > Fecal | place: USA: Wisconsin... | reverse complement strand
TATCCGTCACTATGAAGTCCCGGAGTTCATCCGTGTAGCAGCACCAATTTATCTGAAGACAGGTGGAAGTGTAGCCGCCACCCATAGTTGGGATACGACGGAAGCTGATGCCAAGAAGCGTGCAAAACAAGTGGCATTGGTGAAGAGAGTGATTGATACGTATTATCCGGAAGCCATCGCATCGCCCAAATAATGGAGAAACCGGTTGCAATAGTATTAGGCGGGACTGCGCCACATGTATTACTGGTCAACAAGTTACATGATCGTGGCTATTATGTAGTGTTGGTGGATTATTTGTCCAATCCTCCTGCAAAACGTGTGGCTGACGAACATGTTCAAGCCAGTACATTGGATAAGGAGAATGTGTTGATAATAGCTAAAGAACGTAGTGCAAGTCTGGTTATCAGTACCTGTATTGACCAAGCTAACAGCGTATGCTGTTATGTGGCCGAACAATTGGGTTTACCTCATCCCTATAGTTATGAAACATCTCTTTATGTGACTAATAAAGGATTGATGAAGGGGCGTATGAAGGAGTTTGAGGTTCCTTCTTCACCTTACATTTTGACCAAACAGGTTGAAAATGTTGATTGGACACGGGTCTCTTTTCCTTGTGTGGTCAAGCCCGTTGATTGTAATAGTTCCAAAGGTGTACATCGCGCCGACTCCATCGAAGAGGCTATGCCTTTTGTGGAAGAGGCTCTCAAACTTAGTCAAACAGGAGAGGCTATTATTGAGGGTTTTTGTACAGGAAACGAGATTCAGGTTGACTGTGTGGCATTAGAAAACGATGCAGATGTCGTTATGACCCGTAGTAAGGTCAAGGTGGCTGGAAGTAATGAGACCGTTTTGAACTCCTTTGGTTCTATTGTGCCCGCTCAAATATCCGACAAAGTGCTACCTAAATTGAAACAGATTGCAGTCAATATTGCTAAAGGATTTGGATTACGTAACACCCCTTTCTTTTATCAGGCGATTGTGTCTGGTGAAGAAGTAAATGTACTGGAGTTTGCCCCTCGTGTAGGTGGTGGTTTAAGTTATTACATGATTAAGAATTTTGTTGGCTTCGATGCTGTTGAGGCTGCGGTTGATTCGTTTCTTGGAAAGAAAATCAATAACAGCTACCATAAACCAGATCGTGTTTATCGCACATGTCTACTATATGCGAAGCCTTGTACATTTGATCATATTGATGGAATGAAGATATTGAAAGCAAGAGGTGTCGTAAAGGAAGTTTTCACGACAAAGAATAAAGGCGATGTGATTGATGGCGACATGCGAAGTAGTAACCGTGTAGGATCATTTGTTGTAGAGGCGTCATCTATTAAAGAGTTAAACGAGAGGGTAAAGTATTGTATGGATAATGTTGGGGTCATAGATGTTGAAGGAGAAAATATGATTCTACGCATATCAGATTATGCATGTTAAATAAATAAACAACCAGTTAGATATGTCTAAGATATTGCATACTGCAAGATATTCAGGACTTCCCTTGGAGATTCTTCAAAAGGCTTGTCCAGATGGGTTTACTGTCAAGACTTTGGATGAATTAACATATAATCAATTGGTAAAGGAAGCTGTTGATGCCGATTATTTCTTGGTAAGTGGCCGCCTCCCAATTGACAAGGCCGTGCTTGATGCTGCCAAGAATTTGAAAATGATTCAACGAACAGGTGTTGGAACCGATATGCTTGACAAAGAGGAGATAAAAAAGAGAGGTATTCCTGTTTATGTTAATGCAGGAGTGAATTCACGGAGTGTGGCTGAGCATACTTTAATGCTAATTTTAGCAACACTGAAAAGACTTCCTCAAATCAACGAACAAGTACACAAGGGTATCTGGAAGAAACAGATATCGGGAGTGTCAACATCAGAATTATATGGGAAGACAGTCGGAATTGTGGGCATGGGACATGTAGGTCAGCTGGTGGCCTCCATGCTTCGCCCTTTTGGTACACATGTGATCTATACTGATGTGGTTAGACGCTCTGAGACAGAAGAAACGGAACTTGGGTTAACCTATTGTAACTCATTTATGGAGTTGCTTCCGCAAGTGGATATTCTTACGCTTCATTGTCCGATGGTTACAGAAAATCTTGAGGCACTCAACGTAAATACCATAGGCATGATGAAGCAGGGGGCCATCATTATCAACACAGCCCGTGGTAAACTTATTAATCCAGATGCCTTGTATGATGCAATAATTTCTGGACATATCAAGGCCGCAGGTATTGACACCCACTATGAGGAGCCCATCAAAGAGGGCTATAAGTTGGCCGAACTTGACAATGTTATATTAACTCCCCATATCGGAGGACTCTCTTATGAGGCTTTTCACCAGATGATGCATGACGCGATGGTGAATATCAAGACTTTTGAGGAAGGAGAGACAGAACTGATTAAGAACAAAAGACTGTTATAGACATGAATTTCCGTAGAATTAAGCAGGTATGTGAATACGGTTGGAAAGATGCCCAGGTATTAAGTCAGGAAGAAGGAGTCCAGAAAGGAAGGATCGCTATTTTTCTTGATATCCTATATTGTTTCATTAAATACAATGTATGGAGCAACCAGTATAAAAAAGAAAAACTTCATCTATTAGCCAGAGAACAAAAGAAAGAGATTTGTATAAAGTGTCAAGAGGAAAATAATAAGAGAGATCGCTGGGTAAAAGATTTCTTTGATAATTATAAGTTCTTGAATAAATGGAGTAGCTTTAAGTACGAGCGAAGTGCAGATCTACAGGCAAAAAGGCGAGCAGCATACAAGAAGCGGTATGGGTTGGGGGATAATTGTTTCATTGGATATGATGTTATATTACATAGGCATCATTACGTGGATTCAAAAATTTCTACGAAACAGAATTGTCTGATAGCCGAACATACAAATATTGACTATACAGGTGGAATTGTAATGGGAAATAAGGTCTCCATTTCAGAAGGTGTTAAAATTTTGACGCACAATCATTCAACAGATCTGAGTGAAAAAGGTCTTGATAAGGGATGTATTCAAACTCCCCTGATTATCAATGATAGAGTCTGGATAGGTACTCGTGCTATCATTATGCCAGGAGTAAGAGAAATCGGACGTGGCGCGATTATATCAGCAGATAGTTATGTTCATACTAAAGTACCTCCATATTCTATTGTTCTGGGTAATCCTGCAAAAGTTGTTGGTTTTAGGATGCCACTCGAAGATATAATGGAATATGAGGAAGCAAATTATGAGGAAAAAGACCGTATCCCCATTGATGTTTTATCTAACAATTACGATAAATATTACCGCCATAGATGGAAAGAAGTAAAACAATGGTGCAAGATTTAATAACACATAAATGCTAAAATGTAAAGATTATGAAGACATTAGAAGAATTTGTAGAGCTCTTTGCAGAGCAGTTTGATGACACGGATGCCAGTGAGATTCAGGCAGGTACAGTATTTCATGATTTGGATGAGTGGTCTTCTTTAATAGGCCTTTCGGTAATTGCCATGGTTGATGAGGAGTTTGACGTTGCTCTCAAAGGTGACGATGTGAAAACCTCTATAACAATTGAGGATTTGTATAATAGAGTTGCCTCAAAACTATAACTGCTTTCCCTATGACATACAATCCATTCACACTGGAGGGAAAGACTGTAATGGTAACAGGAGCCTCGTCTGGTATTGGGCGGGCTACTGCCATCGAATGTTCCAAAATGGGTGCTAGTGTCATTGTTACTGGCAGAAATGAGGAAAGATTGAATGAAACATTCAAGGCATTGGGGGGAGAGGGCCATCAGCAGATTGTGGCAGACTTGACTAATCAGGAAGATATTGATATTCTTGTATCACAGATTGGTGCTTTGGACGGATTGGTGAATAATGCAGGTCTCGGCAGAAATAAACCCATTGGCTTTATCAAAATGGATGATTTGGAGTATGTCTATCAGACCAATGTCTTTGCCTGTATCCTATTAACGAAATCTTTACTCAAAAAGAAAAAGATCAATAAAGGAGGTTCGTTGGTGTTCACTTCATCGATTTCCTCTCGTTTGAATTCTCCTGGAATAGCCATGTATGCGTCTTCTAAGGCCGCAGTATCATCATTTATGCGCTCATGTGCGGTGGAATTGGGTGATAAGGGCATTCGTTCCAATGCTGTTCTCCCAGGAATGGTTGAAACTAAGTTAATAACACGTGGTGACTATACAGAGGAGGATTTTGAAAAGGATAAGAATCTATATGCCTTAAAGCGTTATGGTAAACCCCAAGAAATAGCTTATGCCATCATATATTTGTTGTCTGATGCTTCTTCGTGGGTAACAGGAACTTCTCTGGTAGTTGATGGTGGTAGATTACTTAAGTAATTTTAATTCAAATCTAATGAACATACTTGAAGAAACAAAAGAAATCATCGCTTCAGTTCTCAAGTTGCCTGTAGAGCAACTTGACATAGATGCAGAGATGACAGATGTTGAAGGATGGGACTCACTTAGAAATGTGATGATTCTGTCGCAGCTGGAAGAGCATTTTGATATTATGTTTCCGCCTGATGATATCTTTGATCTGACATCAGTCAAGGCATTTGTTGAGGAAATAGAAAAGATTAAAGGATAGTACTCTATGTATAGTTATAGTCCACTTCTTCAGTCTGTCATCCAGGCATGTGAGAGACACCCTGAGAAGACTGCCATCATTGCAGGGAAGGAGGAAATTACCTATTCCGTGCTTTGCCTGAATATCAGGAAGGCAGCGACTTTGATTCAATCTAAGGGATTCAAGGCTGGGGATACCATTATGCTCTCTGCTGTCAAAGAGCCTCACTTCATTTATATGGATTTTGGTGCCCAGATGCTGGGCGTCATTGACGAAATGATTGATCCTGATTCGGGTGAGGAGGCATTTCAGTATCTGCCTGAAGAAATCTTTAATATGGCTCCTATTGAAGGTGAACCAGAGGGATTGAAAGATAGTGATGTGATAGAAATCCTTCATACCACTGGTACGACATCTAAGCCAAAATCAGTCTGCTTATCGCATTATAATATTTTTTGGGCAGCAAAGAACACCAGTGATTTCGTGCAGAACGATGAGGAGGATGTGGAAGTGGTGGTGATGCCTATCTGTCACGCCTTTGGCTTGAGACGAGTTCATCTTTCCTTGATGAATGGTGCTACGGTTGTACTATTACCGAATTTCGCTAACGTACAGTTGCTGTTTAAGACCATAGAGAAGTATCATGTCACAACTTTTGGCATGGCTCCTGCAGCATGGGCTTATGTTAAGAAGATCAGTGGAACACGTATAACCAGGTTTGCCAACCAGCTTCGTCACATTGAATTTGGAACAGCAGCCATGCCTTTGGCTGGTAAGAAAGAGCTGGTGGAACTATTGCCCAATACCCGCATCTGCCATAATTACGGTTTGACAGAGTCTAACCGTACTTGTATGATAGAATACCACGATACCGAGCATTTACACTCTGTTGGTCAGCCTATTGCTGATAATGTCAAGGTAAAGGTGTTCGACGGTGAGATTTGTGTGCATGGTAATCAGACCATGGTAGGATATCTTGACCCAGAAGACAATAAGGATGCATTTATTGAAGGTTTTTTCCGTACAGGTGACTGTGGCTATATCTCTGATGATGGCTATATTTATTTGATGGGACGGGCAAAAGAGATGATCAGCGTAGGCGGTAAGAAAGTTAGTCCTGTCGAGGTGGAAGAGGCAATCTGTAACCTTGGTGTAGGAGACTGTATCTGTGTCAGTCATCCTCACGAGATGTTAGGAGAAACAGTCAAGGCTTATATTTTGAAGGGTTCAACGGAATTGACTTTCAAACAAATCGACGAAAAACTGAAGAGTTCATTGGCGCTATTCAAATGCCCTACGTTGTATGAATGGATTGATGAGATACCTGTCAATGGATTGGGTAAGAAACAAAGAAGAGCTTTAATGGGTATATAGGTATATGTCACAACTAACAACAAACCATGTAAAGATTGTCGGTGTGTCGGCTTGTGTGCCAAAGACCATCGAAGAAAACATAGATCTGCCTCTCTTTGAGAACAAGGATGAGGTGATGAAAATCATTGAATCCACGGGAATCAGGAGGCATCGTATCGTTGAGAAAGGCACAACAGCTTCAGATTTGTCTGTGAAGGCTGTCGAAAAGATGGTGGCAGATTTGAAATGGGAAATAGAATCGGTGGATTTACTTCTTTATATATGTACGACTCGCGATTATTTCCAACCGATGACTTCTCCCATCATCCAGGACAGGCTAGGCATACGGAAGGATGCCTTTGTTATGGATCTTCCATTAGGTTGTGCCGGTTGGGTGTATGGAATGAGCGTGGCTACTGCCCTGATGGGTAGTGGTACATTGAAACGAGGTCTGTTGATTGCGGCTGAGACCAACACCCAGAGCCATAACCTGAATGATAGGACATCACGACCTCTGTTTGGTGATGCTGCCACTGTTACGGCTTTGGAATTTGATGAGAAATATGACAAGCCCATGAACTATGTGTTTGGCGTAGATGGTTCTGGTGCCAAGGCTATCATGGCAGAATATGGCGGTTTCAGGAATCCAGTTACTCAAGAGAGCCTTGTTGAGTATGAGATAGAACCAGGCATATTCAGAAAAGGTACGGATATTGTTTTGAATGGTATGGATGTGTTTAGTTTCGCTATCCGAAGACCGCCAAGATCATTGAAAGAACTTATCGAGGTTTTCCACATTAACTTGGATGAAATAGATTTCCTCTTCCTGCATCAGGCTAATAAGTATATTGATGACAGAATCAGGAAGTCTTTAAAGTTTCCTGAAGAGAAAACTCCCTATTGCTTAGAAGACTTTGGAAATGTTTCTGGTGCATCCATTCCTCTAACTATGGTAACTAGGACGGCAAAGGAAATTGGAGGTAAAGAGAACCACTGTCTTGCCTGTGGCTTTGGTGTAGGATTGTCATGGGCAAGTATGGAGTTCTACATGGAAAACGTGGTTGTTTCTTATTTGGTGGAATACTAAAAACATAAACAAATGTCAAACAAAAGTAGATTTATACATTTGATAGTCGGACCAGCATTGTTCTTGTTGTGTTGGCAGGCTCTGCCGAGTTCAGTCTTCAGTTCTGCAGAGAGTAGGGTTGCTATTGGAACGGTGTTGTGGATGGCATACTGGTGGGTAACGCGTCCTGTAGATTATGCCGTTACAGCATTCTTGCCAATGGCGGTGAATGCCCTTCTGCCTATGACAGAGATGGCACCTGTGATTGCCAACTATGCTTCTGAAACGGTGCTCCTGCTCTTTGGTGCGTCGATTATCACCGTCTCATGGGAGGAAACGGGTTTGGATAAGAGAATTGCCGCAGTGTTCCTACGTGTGATTGGTGATAATGTTCGAAGCCAATTGGTTTTTTGGTTTATCCTCTCTGTATTACTCTCAGCGGTACTGCCTAACTCTGTAGTCTGTGCAACAATCACTCCCATTGCAGTGGCTATGCTGAAGTATGTAGGACAGGGTGATATAGAGCAAAGTAAGATTGGTTCTTTGTTGCTTCTGACCATTGCTTATGCCGTAGGTGTAGGTGGTTTGGCAACGCCTCTTGGCGGTGCGATGAATCTGGTGACTGTTGATTATATCCAGCAGTTGACAGGAGAAGAGTATATGTATGCCGACTGGGTAGTGAAATTCCTGCCAATTATGATCATATTGGTCGTGAGCAATATCATATTCATGTTGGTGGGAACAAAACGTTCTGACACGTTAGGTGGATCAAAAGAGTACTTTGAGAATGAATACAGGAAAATGCCTAAGATGTCCTCTGAAGAATGGGCTTCTTTGATCCTTTTCTTGGTGGCTATGGTCTTGGCCTTTACACGACAGCTGTATAAAGATATCCTTCCTGGACTCAAGCCTGCGTATGTCTTCATTATCTGTGCTTTGATTTGCTTCCTTATTAATAGGAAAGATGGAAAGCGTTTGATGGTATGGAAGTCTGTTCAAGGCAGGGTTATCTGGGAAATGCTGTTCATCTTTGCCGGTGGTATGGCTGCAGGTACCTTGATTACAGGTGCTGGAGCAGCTAAGGCTATAGGCGACTTTGTGGCCCAGATGGGTGTGAATGGTGGAATTGTAGCAATCTGTATATTTATTGCTGTTCCTATGTTCTTGGCTAATGTGACATCTAATACAGGTGCAGCCTCAGTGGTAGTCCCCATTGTTATTTCTATCGCTAATGGTCTGGGACAGAATCCTATTCCGTATATCTATGCTGCAACAATCGGTGTGAATCTGGCATATATGATACCTACCTCTATTCGTGCAATTCCTGTGGGCTATGGCTTGTCTGCTCAGTATATGTTGAAGGTAGGATGGAAGATAACACTGATGACATTAATCCTCATGACCATATCAGGCTATCTACTGATGAAGTACTGGCCTACATTCTCTGCATGATTAATCATTAATTTTAATGGCTTATTTATCTTATAAAAATGTTGGTATTGAGGCAATGGCTGCGGCTGTGCCTTCTCAAGTGATTGATAATTACAAGTATGATCTTGATATCTTCCCGGAAGAGGATGTCAAAAAAGTCGTTGACAAGGTTGGCGTGTATGAGCGTCGCTTTGCAGATGAGAAGACATGTTCTTCAGATTTGTGTTTTGCAGCAGCTGAGAAACTTTTTGAAGACAATGACATTGAACGTTCTGAGATAGATCTGTTGGTGTTCATTTCACAGACGCCAGACTATAGGATGCCCGCAACCTCTTATCTATTGCAGGATAGGTTGGGTATTCCTATGTCTTGCATATCTTTTGATGTTAATCTGGGTTGTGCAGGTTTCTTATACGGGCTGAGTATTGTTTACTCTTTCATGGAGAAGAATGGACTCAGAAAGGCTTTGTTGCTGGATGGTGAGACTAGATCAAAAGTATATTCGCGCAAAGACCGTCGTGCCGCGTTTATCTTTGGCGATGCAGGTATCGCAGCACTTGTTGAGCGTGATGAGAAGTATGGCGAGAGTCATTTCTCACTCAACTCTGATGGTTCAAGAGGTGAGCTAATCATGATTCCTGCTGGCGGCTATCGGAAGATGAGTTCTCCAGAGACATTGAAAGAGCATGTTATAGATGAGTATGGTAATGCCAGAACAGATGAACAGGCTTTCATGAAGGGTGCGGATGTGTTTAACTTCGTTATCGTGGAAATACCGAAGGATATCAAACGTCTGATGACAGCGGCAGGTGAGGATATTCAAACAATGGACTACTATGTATTCCATCAGGCCAATGCATTCATCAATAATTATGTCGCTAAGAAAATGAAATTGGACAAGGAGCGCATTCCATGGACTATTCAGAAATATGGCAACACCTCTTCCGTATCTGTACCTCTGACTATTGTTAGTGAGTTGAAAGATAAGATGGCAGGCAACAAGAAACTAATGCTTAGCGCCTTTGGTGTTGGAATGGCATGGGGTACTGCAATCGTTCCATTTGTTGATTGTAAGATTAGTGAAATAGTTGAAGTATAGAGTTTAATCATTGTGTTATAAGCTACTGGCAAGCGAGTCATGAGGTCTATTGAATCTGAAACTTTTGAGCTTGCTTGCAAAGGCAAAAATGCAAGTATCGAGGTGGGTGCTGTCATTAAAAAGATATTCTTGAGAATGTTGTCGTAGTAGGTGTTCCAACAAAAGTGATTATAATTCCTGAAACGTAGATTTGATAATGCTGAACATAACAGAGCAGTTCATAACAGGCATAATGCGTATGGGGAATAATAAGATGCCCCATCAAGTTATAATTGAAGCAAAAGAATGCCTGTTTGATTACCTTGGTATCTTGATAGGAGGAAAGAAGTATCTTGAAGAAAAGCATCCAGAACTGATTGTATCTGCATTAAGTGAAGGTTTCCTAAATGGTTTTGCCGCACATGTTCTAGAGTTAGACGATGGTCATAGACGTGGGATGATACATTTGGGTGCTTCTATTGTCTCTGCAGTACTTGATGCTGCAAAAAAAGAAAACTTGAATTCCGACCATGTGTTATGCGGTATTGTAATGGGTTACGAAGTTGCCGTGCGTTGTGCATGTGCTTTACAGCCAGGTCATAAAGAGAGAGGTTATCATGTTTCAGGTACTTGTGGATCTATAGGTTCTGCTATGGGTATAGCCTTTGCCAGTGGCTACACTAAAGAACAGATGAAGAGTACCTTGGCTTGCGCAGTAAGTAGTGCGGCTGGCGTGTTGGAGATACAGGAACAGGCCTCTGAGTTGAAGCCCTATAATATTGGCCGTGCAGCACAGGCTGGTGTCGTGGCGGCGCAAATGGGACGTTTGGCTTTGCCAGGGCCTGATGATATTCTTGGTGGGAAGCGAGGCCTCCTTGCCGCAATGACCGACACACCACATCCAGAATACCTTACCGATTTTTCTGGAGAGAATTATGCGATAGAGGGAATCTACCAAAAAGTTTATGCAGCATGTAGGCATTGCCATCCAGCTATTGATGCCACTCTGGATATTCGAAACGATATTCATCTGAAACCAGAGCAAGTTGAGATGATAGAAGTACATACATACAAATTGGCGGTGGGAAGCCACGATCATACAAAGATTCACGGTATCAGTTCTTCCAAACTAAGTACCCCTTTTAGTGTTGCTTTAGCCATTGTAAAGGGGAGTGCAGGTTATGCAGACTTCAATGAAGAGAGTTTAGAAGACTATTGGGTTAAGACCCTTACACAGAAAGTACACATAATTGAAGATAAAGAACTTACGCAATGTTCTCCTGCTGTACGCGGAGCAAAAGTTTTTGTTCATTTGAAGGATGGAAGCGTGTGTGAAGCCTCATGTATGTATCCTAAAGGAGAACCAGAGAATCCTCTCTCACGTGAAGAGTTGGAAGATAAGTTCAGAGGTTTAGCCATATATGGGGGCTTTACAAAAGAAGAATGTGATGAGGTTATCTATGAAATAAGAAAAGAGGACTTTGACCTCAATAAGATAATGAATATTGTTTGTAAATGAAGCATATTAAGACTCCATTTAGTGAGGGAACCATTGCCGATTTGAGGGTAGGTGATGTGGTGAGCATCAGCGGCTACATTTACTGTGGCCGTGATGCTGTCCTGCCTCATATCTGCAAGGAATTGAAGGAAGGAGTATGGGAGAAACGAGGCATCGATTTGCAGGGCGGAGTTATTTTCCATACCGCAGTCAGTCCTGCCGGCGTAGGCCCTACTTCAAGTAATAAACTCGAGATTGAAGGCAGTTTTGAGACTCTGTCCAAAATGGGAGGAATCAAAATGCATTTGGGCAAAGGCGCCATCAAACCAGAAACGGTTCAAATGTTGGCAGATAACAATGCGGTTTTCGCCATTATTCCTCCTGTGACCGCACTCTTGGAGAGTCAGACATTGGAGCGTGAATGTGTGGCCTGGCCAGAACTGGGAATGGAAGCGCTGTATAGAATCAAAGTTGATAATTATCAGGCTATTATTGCCGCTGCTAAAGGAAGGAGTGTTTATGAGTAACATTATCGAAAAAGTAGCGGACTGTTTGGTAAGAGCTGGAAGTACTTTCCGTGAAGATCAGAAAGAAGCATACCGCAAAGCGATTGCTGATGAGAAGTTGGAGAGTGCTTGCTGGGTGATGAGACAGGTGCTGGATAATGCACTCGTTGCCGAAGAACGACGTAGTCCGCTTTGTGATGATACGGGTATTCCTCATTTGTTTTTGGAAGTTGGGCCGAATAAGGCTGTAACAGGAGCATTACTTGAAGATATAAAGGAAGGCGTCCGCCAAGGACTGAGGAAATTGCCTGGCCGCCCAATGGCTATCAAGGGTGATGACTATGCTCGTATCGACCAGAGTGGGGGATTGGATGAGGATAGTGGCGCTTTAGCAGTATCGCCAATCATCATTAAACCTGTTGAGGAGGACATTCTCCGACTGACAGTGCTGATGCTTGGAGGTGGCCCCGCCATTCGTGGCATCACTCAGCGCGTTTTCCATAAGCATAGCGTGGATGTGGTAATAGATGAGATTGTAAATCGTGCTATTCCGGCTGTGAGTCAGTTGGGATGTTCACCATGTACGTTGGCAATCGGCATTGGACGTAGCCAGTTTGAGGCGACGAGTCTAATGATGGAGGCCATGGTTAAAGGAAACTATGACGTGCAGAGCGATTTTGAGAAGAAGATTACCGACAAAGTGAATGATAGTAAAACAGGTCCTCTCGGGTTGGGTGGTGAGCATAGTGTATTGGCCACTTTCGCTAAAATTGGTCCGCAGCGCGCCAGCGGAGTTAGGATTGTTGCATTAAGGCCCTGTTGCTGTTTTGAACCAAGAAGGGCAAATGTTGAATTGTAGATGTTATTTTTCATGGCAGAACAGTCATTAAAAGATAAAACCGTAAAAGGAACATTTTGGAGTGCTGCGGATGCATTTTTAGGACATGGCGTACTATTAATTGTCGGTATTGTTTTGGCACGCCTTTTAACTCCTGAAGACTATGGCCTTATTGGTATTATAACCATTTTCACAACAGTGATGATGGGAATTATGGATAGTGGCTTTAGCAGTGCGCTTATTCGTAAGTTAGATGTGACGAACGAAGATTATAACACTCTCTTCATATTTAATCTATCCGTCAGTGTAGCATTGTATGGCCTTTTGTTTGCTGGGGCACCATGGATAGCATGGTTCTTTGAACGCCCACAGTTGCTATCTTTGGTACGGGCGATGGGGTTGATACTCGTTTTTCAGTCACTTTGCATTGTACATGAAACTATTCTAAAAAAACGAATAGACTTCAAAACCAGAACAAAAGCCAGTTTTATCTCGGCAGTTAGCAGTGGTATCGTAGGAATAGGAATGGCTTTTTCTGGTTTTGGCGTTTGGAGCCTGGTGGGACAACAGCTTTCTCGTCAACTTGTTTATTCTTGTTGTCTCTGGATATTTAACCATTGGTATCCTACATTGAATCTTAGTGGAGATGGCCTACGCTATATGTGGGGGTTTGGTTGGAAATTGTTGTTGAGTGGTCTTTTGAATAATCTTTGGGCAGAACTCAAGAAGGTTGTGGTATCGAAATTTTACTCACCTGCTACTTTAGGTCAGTATTCTAAGGCAGGAGAATTCGCAAAAATCTTTTCAGCCAATTTTACGTCAATTATCCAACGTGTAACATATCCTGTATTGTCACAAGTGCAGGATGATAAAATGCGGATGATAAGTGCATACCGTCGTGTCATAAAGACAACGATGTTTGTTACCGTCAATTGTATGTTTTTCTTAGGAGCTGTGTCAGAACCACTCTTTTATTGCCTTATCGGACCAAAGTGGCGTATTGCTTCAACATTCCTACCACTCATCTGCATTGCCAGGTCTATTTATCCTTTGCAAGCCATCAATCTTAATATGCTGAAGGTTCAGGGGCGTACTGATGTTTTTCTTTATTTGGAAATTACCAAAAAGTCCATCCTTTTGATACCTTTATTTGTGGGTGCTTTTATAGGCATCTACTGGATGCTTATTGCCAGTATCGGCACCAGTATTATTGCTTTTTTCTTGAATAGTTATTATTCAGGGAAGAAGTTGGGTTATACTTCTTGGATGCAATTGAAAGATGTTGCTCCATCCTATGGGATTGCCCTCTTTGTTTCTTTGAGCGTTTTTTTCTTAAAGTATTTGCCTATATCTTTTTGGATCATACTTCCCATGCAAATTGTAACAGGAACATTGGCGTTCCTTTTTATTTGTCATTATACAAAGACTGAAGAGTATTCTATGGTCTTGAGTATTTTGAAACCGTATATTCAAAAATTCGGTAACAAACGATGATATATCTATTTGTTCTTTTTCTCCTCTTATTCTTATCTTTTCGTTATGACATCTGCGGAAAGATAAAATATCGTAATCAGTGGTATTTAGTCATATTGATTATTTTTATTTTGATAGCAGGATTACGGTATCGTATTGGTATTGATACCCCACGCTATATGTTTGCATTTTACCATGATTATCCTACTATAGATAAGTTCTCGTTTAATCATTATTATATTGGAAAAGATCCTTTTTATGTTTTGATTAATTCCGTTGTTCGTTCATTAAAAGGTCGTTTTTACATTGTACAGATTATAAATGCCATATTTGTAAATTTCTTGATATTGAATTATATCAAGAAACATTCTAAGTATTTGTTTACTTGTGCTTTTTTTTATTTTCTATTGTTATATACAGGTCTTTTAATGGAGGCTATGCCGGCTAGTTTCAGTGTCGCTATATGTCTTTATGCAAATGATTATTTTCAAGAAAAAAAATGGGTAAAAGGGTATTTGCTTCTATTGATTGCAACCTTATTCCATGCTCAAACTTTAGCTTTATTTGTTTTACCTTTGTTTTTTTCCCTCCGTTTCAATAAATGTGGAATATTAATGCTTTTTATTGCCTATATCGGTGGAATTTTTCTTCAACAGATTCTTGGTGACTATGCCTTTTTATTGGAAGGAAATGCTCAACTTGAGCATAAGGTCTCAAGTTATGCGGAAAGTGATAAATATGGTGAAAACGATAGAAGCCTATTTTATTCCATTTTTAAAATAATCTTGCCAGTTGTATATTGTATTTTTTCGTTGTGGTATTGCAAACGATACAGTAGAAATAAAAACTTGATGCTGATGGAACCTTTCATTATGCTGGGACTAATGTTTGTGATGGTTCAGGCGAGTTTTGTAATTGCATACCGATACGTACATTATTATGTGATATATTTCATATTTTTTTATGCGGAAACATTCATTTGTATGATTAAAAGAAGTGAACATTTAAATATAGGTTTAGCCTATATTAAATGTGTTATTTTATTTCTTCCGCTTATGATTAATAGTCTTCATTTCTTTAATGATTGTAGGTATTATCCGTATTCTAGTGTTATTACCAAATCGGTTAATAAGGAGAGAGAGAACAGATTTAAAAAGGCTGATAATTATTTTTATCCAAAGTCCAATGAATATTAAAATAGTATATACAAGAACGTTGTTTTAAAATGCTGGCCAAATGTTTCTTTTATCATAAATAAATGGTTGAAAATGAAAACATACATCTTTATTATTAGGCGAATTTGCAATATAACAGGTGCACAACAGTATGTATACAATAAGACTCGCTATTTAAAAAGCCAAGGATGGAGAGTCTTGATTTTTAGTAGTCTTCGAGGAAAAATACTTATAGAAGATTTTAAGGAATATGAAGATTTGATTTTTCCTTCACTATACTTAAGTCCTTACTATTATAGGAAGAGTGAAGTCTATATGACCTTGAACAGCATAATAAATGTCATAGGTGATTGTAAAAGAAGTGATTGTATAGTAGAATCTGACTCTTTCTCCAGAAGTGTTTGGGGAGAGTTGATAGCCTCTCGTTTAAAATGTCGTAACTTAACATTATTAGTACAAGAAAAACATAAATTGGATGAGGATGGAAAGAGCTTCCTAATGTTTAAATATACTCGCCATGAGTTGGCTGGAATATCGAGAAAATCTCTATCGCAGATTTTTGAAGATGAATCTGTTCTGGATCGTAAAGATACCCGTTTTGGCGCATATTGTAATAATGTTTTCGAAGAGTGTACTGACAAATATTCAATATTGTTAAACAAAAATGCTGACTATACATTAGGAAGCCTGGGTAGACTCTCTAAATCTTGCGTGCCTCCAATAATTGATGGAATTTATTCTTATGTAAACCATCATTTGGACAAAAAATTCAATGTTGTGTTGGTTGGAGGTCCAATAAATCACATAAACGCAAAGTTTGCCCGTAAGAAATTGGGAAGTTGCAAAAATGTTAATCTTGTTATGACAGGTGACATGTATCCGATACCTGTTTCATTTATAAGAAAAGTTGATGTTTTTATCTCTACTGCAGGTTCTGCGACAGGAACTTATCAGGCAGGTATTCCAACTTTAAAGGTTAATCCCTTGAACGGAGATCCTGTAGGGGTTATGGGATTGGGTGAGAAGATGATATCAAGGTCGATGTATGACTCCAGATCGGATCTTTCTATTGAGTTTTTTATTGAAAAGGCAATAACACACCGTACAGAAATTATATATTCTCGCGTAATAGGCGAAGATTATTATAAAAAGATGCATGAAGAGTTTGAACGCCAACTTTCTTTTTCGAAAACAGCGATAACTGATGAGTATTATGATGAAAATAAACTGATGCACCTAAAATCAAATAGCCGTTTTCCAAACACACTGCTTTGGTTATTGGGTCATATAAGTGGAAGATTTCTCACTTATGTAATGCAAATAAAGAATTTTTAAGGATATGCAAGAAACAAGAAATTATTTAAAGAGTATAGGTATGCCTTCAGGCGACCTATATGATTTGCCCACTTCTGAGAAGCGTTTTGAAGATGGAGGACAGTACCGGTTTGAGGTTCCTGGTATTCAGGGCCCTGGCCCAATGAAAGCCTTATTGGAGGCATTGGATAGTTATGGTATC
>Ga0129306_1002447_pt1 | contig 16509 bp, 14 predicted proteins | sample P827metagenome_FD_94438 | JGI IMG/M metagenome (GOLD analysis project Ga0129306, IMG submission 94438) | Capybara group fecal microbial communities from Wisconsin, USA - P827 metagenome | ecosystem: Host-associated > Mammals > Digestive system > Large intestine > Fecal | place: USA: Wisconsin... | reverse complement strand
TGTTGTGGCAGTGCCCCAGGCTTTTGTTACGGCTCCCTGGCAGTTAGGTGTTTTACGCTTTATCCACGGTATCGCGGTGGCGGGGCTTATGCCTTCTGTCAACCACCTTATCAAAGAGTTTGTTCCCCAGGAATTCCTGGGCCGCATGTACGGCATCAATCAGTCTTTCCAATTTGTGGGCATGAGCTCCGGCGCTATTTTTGGGGGATTTATTGCAGAACGTTTCGGTATTCCTGTACTGTTTTTCCTGGCGGCTGCCATGCTGTTAGCCAGTGCAGGGCTCTGCTATAAAGTAATTGGGGCAAAGTCCTGAGCATATAAGATATAAAGCAATTTCTTTTTTTGCGTGATGTGTTATAATATATTAGTAAGTTTGAGGTTTTCCTGGAGGGATGATAATGAAAAAGATATTAGTTCTGTGTGTATTGCTGGTTACGTTGTTTATATCTGTTTGCAGCGCGGAACCGGTTTCCAACTATTGCAAACTGGATCAGAGTAAGTGGCTGTGGCTTAGTTCTACGGATTATCAGGGAACGTTTTTTGATTACACAAGTGTAGAAAAAGTTCCCGACAGGAATGAAAAGAAAGTTTGGGTGTGCACGTACACCTGGGTAGACGACGCATTGGGCAAAGGTATGCACTATGTGTTTGTCAGATACGGTATTAATTATGACGATTACACTGCTTATATGGAAAAAGGTGCGGTGCAGGACGAGAATCTGAAAACAATCAGATCGTATGACCAGCTGAAATATAATCCGCAGCCTATCAAACAGGGCACGGTGCTGGATCGTCTGGCTAAACGGGTTGAAGCCCTCGGTAATGAAAGTAAGTAGGTCACAATAAAAACCGGATGCAGGATGAATGCGCATCCGGTTTTTGCTTTTCTACGGTTTTTATACCGGTTACGGTTTTAAGGAGACTTTCTTTTCTCTGAAAACTGCAAAAATATGTAGCACAAATAGTATGATTTAATGTATAATATATATAATAAAGTGAAAATTACGTTGTACTCAATTTATCTTGCTCCGTAGGTGTGCCGGCGTAATGATACGATATTCCTGAAGGCGCCGAGAGAAGGGGCTGAACGTTTTGTGAAAGGTGGGGCGAAGTATTATGGAAAGTAAGAACCGGACAGAGGAACACAGAAAATATCTGGAACTGCTGGCGCGGGAGTTTCCCACCCAGGAGGCGACGATCACCGAAATCATCAACCTGCAGGCTATCATCAACCTGCCTAAAGGCACGGAGCATTTCATGAGCGACCTGCACGGGGAATACGAAGCCTTTTATCACATTTTAAACAACAGCTCCGGTGTCATCAGGGAAAAAGTGGATATGCTGTTTACGGAAACCATGAATGACCGGGACCGTAAAAACCTCTGTACCCTGATTTACTACCCCAAAGAAAAACTGGACATGATGGACAAAGATAATCCGATAACGGAAACCTGGGCGAAAATGACCCTGCGCCGTCTGCTGCGGCTGGCCCGCCTGCTGTCTTCCAAGTACACCCGGTCCAAGGTGCGTAAGGCTATGCCGGAAGGCTTCCGTTATGTGCTGGACGAATTGCTGCACGCGCTGCCGGATGAAGATCAGAACCGGTATGTGTACCATGCCAAGATTTTGGATACGATTTGGGAAACCGGCAGTTTCCGTCCTTTCGTTTATGCACTGACCTATCTGATTAAACGGCTGGCGGTGGATCACCTGCATATCGTAGGCGACATCTATGACCGCGGTCCCTATGCCCATAAAATTATGGACCGGCTGATGGTGCATCACTCCGTGGACGTACAGTGGGGCAACCACGATGTGCTGTGGATGGGCGCGGCGGCAGGCAGTATCCCATGCATCATCAACGTGATCCGTAATAACGTGCGCTATAACAATTGGGAAATCCTGGAAAACGGGTATGGCATCAGTATGCGGGATTTTGTGGTCTTTTCCGCGGATAATTACCGTAAAGATGAAAGCAAGAATGCGCTGGTGAAAGCTATCAACGTGATGCTGTTCAAAGCGGAAGGCCAGGCCATGCTGCGCCATCCGGAATATAAAATGGAAGACCGGCTGCTCTTCGACAAAATCGATCCGGTGAAAGGAATTGCCACGCTGTCGGACGGTACGCAGTATGAAATGAATACCACAGACTTTCCCACCTATGATCCGGAGCATCCCTATGAGTATTCCCCGGAAGAAGAGAAGATTATTGAAGACTGGCAGTGGGATTTCATGAACAGCGAAGCCCTGCAGCGGCATATGGATTTCTTCTTCAGCCACGGGTCACTGTACAAGGTCATGAACGGCAACCTTATGTTCCATGGCGGTCTGCCCATGGACGAGGAAGGCAATTTCCGGGACGTTACCCTGTGGGGTAAAACCCTGAAAGGCCGCGCCTATATGGACTGGGTGGATCACCTGTGCCGCGTCTGCTACAGGCGGCGTAAGCTGGAAGATCAGGATTTCTTCTGGTTTATGTGGATCCATCCCGATTCCCCGGTGACCGGGCGTACTATCAAGACCTTTGAACGCAGCTATATCGACGACGAAAGCACCTGGCCGGAGCCACAGGATCCTTACTACAAGCTGCACCGGAAGAAAGAAATCTGCGAAAAGGTACTACATGAATTCGGTCTGGACTCCCCCCAGTCTCATATCATTAACGGCCACACACCGGTAAAGGTAGCCAAGGGGGATACACCGGTTCGTGCCGGTGGCAAGGAAATCTGCATTGACGGCGGTTTCTGCAAAGCCTATCAGAAATCCACCGGCATCGCGGGTTACACGCTGATTTTCAATTCCCACGGCATCCGCATCAAAGCCCATTACCCCTTCCAGGATATTGAACACGTGCTTACTACCAACGCGGACATCGACTCCGTCACCACCCAGGTGGAGATGGAACCCAAGCGAGTGATGATTGGCGACACGGATAACGGCCAGAATTTAAAACAGCAAATCTCGGATTTGACAGATCTGCTGAAGGCGTATAGAGATGGAAAGATTATGGAGAAAAGATAAGATATAAAAAGCAAAACCTGCGCAAAACCGTTCATGATGTTTTGCGCAGGCTTTTTCTTTTTCTTCACTATTTAATTTAATGTAGAGTTTCAACAATTTCCCGTATAAACGTATTTTAAATAGTTGCGTGCTACATCTGCCAACCGGTATACCCGGGCAGCAGGCGTTTCATTTCTGTCCACCATGTTCCAGCGGGGGAAGAATTTGCTTACGTGCAGCGGAATGTCCGGCGAAAGTCCGGCGGTCCATTGTGCGATGGCTTCCATTTCTTCCGGGCTGTCATTCTCTTTGGGTACGATCAGCGTAGTCAGTTCTACATGGGCAGTTTTGCATGCTTCCGTAATGAAAGCTGTTACCATTTCCAGGTCGCCGCCCAGCTTTTTGTACCATTCCGGTGTAAAGCCTTTCAGGTCAATGTTGTAGGCGTCCACAATGCCTGCAAGACTCTTTGCGATTTCTACAGAAAAGTTCCCGTTGGTGACCACTACGTTTTTCTGTCCGTTGCGGTGAACCAGCTTGCCGGTGTCACGGATAAATTCCCAGCTTAACAATGGTTCATTGTAAGTAAATGCCACGCCGATGTTATTCCGGTTTTTCAGTTCCAGCGCTTTGGCCGCAATCTGTTCCGGCCTGGCGATAACGGGAGAAAAAGCATCCCGTCCGTTCTGGGAAATGGAAAAATTCTGGCAGAAGGGGCAGCGCAGGTTGCAACCATAACTGCCCAAAGACAAAATCGTCGTACCTGGGTAAAACCGGTTCAGCGGTTTCTTCTCAATAGGATCCAGCGCAAGCGAAGTCAAAAAGCCGTAATTGCCGCAGACATTCTTTCCGTCCTTCAGTGTGCGGACGCGGCAAAAGCCGGTTTTGCCTTCCTGCAAAGTACAGTGATGGTGACAGTAGGGACAGGTGTATGACATGATCGGTACTCCTTACATGTAAAACCGTCAAAAGTCTCAATGTGAATGCGGTATCTGAGGGCGGTTTTCTGCTTTTCAAAAATCTAGAAATGCCGTATTACTTCAAAGCGTTGCAGCTGGCAACCGCTTTCTTCCGGACGGATGCCGGCTTTCTGTTTGGCGATATCGACCTGCTGCTCAATGGTATCCACGCCGGGCAGGTTGGGCAGCAGCAATCCGCTGCGACTGCCTTTGGTCACCAGCACGCCGTACCGTTTTACGTCCAGCTGGGCCGGCGAGCTGATGGGCTCCATAGGTCCTAACACGTCCACGCTGTATTCCAGTTCTTCCAGTTCATCGGGCAGTACCGGAGTAAAACGGGGGTCGCGGCTGCAGGCGGAAATAGCGTTGTGCCGGATTTCTTCCGCTACGTTGTCGTACATGGGGCCGATGGTGCCGATGCAGCCCCGCAATGCGCCGCGGATCTTTAGCGAAACGAATACGCCGGCCTTCTGCGCCGTCATCTCCGGGATAATATGCTGTGGGGAACGCAGGTAGCCGCCTTTGCTTTTCACGTAATGCTCGATGACTTCCCGTGCCAGTTTCACATACTCGTCTTCTTTGGCCAGCCGTTCTGCTTTCATCCTGCCCCGGATGGTGTCGTAGGTGCTCAGGAAGTGACGGCTTTCGTCTGCACTGGTTGGGGTGAACAGGGTGACGCCGTACCCTACGCCGAAAGGTCCTTCGTAGCTTAATTTTTCCGCTTTCACGGCCAGTCCGTCAAAGGCGCCGGCCATTAAAACGAATGAGCGGTGGCCGCATTCGGCGGCTTCTTCCAGGAATGTATCTTTAAAGGAAAACAGCTCGGCAAAGTTGCCGCTTCCCATGACGTCCATAATCTTTTTATCGTATTCAGGACCTGCGGCGTTATAACCGTAAGGACCGCTTCTTGTAAGTTTGTGGGACAGGTCGCCGCTGGCGATCCAGGCAATCTTCCGGCCCAGCTTTTCTGCAGTTGTTGCAATGAGCATGCCAACCCGGTAATGCTCTTTCAGGGAAAAACCGGAAAGGGCCAGACGTACGATTTTGCAGGTTTTGCAGTACTTGGCGAGGAAATACAGGGGTACCATGGTTCCGTGATCCAGTTCCGGCTGCCGGTTGCCCAAAGTGCCGGCGGGGATGCCCGCCTGCTTTGCCGCGACATCTACGGCACGAACCAGTTCTTCGTCATATGCTACCGTAAACTTGACCTGGGGCGCACCGAACTGGGCCATGGTTCCTTTTGCGGAGGCGCCCGGTGAAATATGGAAATAATCGGAGTACAAAATGGAATGGGGGCTGGAGATGATGACCGTGTCCGGTTTTAAATCTGCTATGAATTTCGCGGCGGCTTCAAATGCGTCGATAGTGGACTGGATGCGTTTTTCTTCCCCGTGGCCCACTTCGGGAAGGATGAGGGGCGGGTGGGGGACCTGAACTGCGCCGAGGATTGCCATGGTGAGACTCCTTTCTGCATTGCTGTTTACAAATTGAATAATCTGTCTGTTTCTGGTGCAGATTTTGGTGAAACTGAGAGACATTAGAAAACATTACATGCATCACGCTTTAATTGTTTTCCTTTTTTACATTATACAGCAAAATGTGAAGAAACGTATCTGCAAAATTGACAAGAAAAGTCTGCCTTGTTAAGATTAGTATGAAGTGAATCACGATACTAAATTTCGGAGTCTTGTGTGCATGAAATCAGAAAACGTAACAGATAATGAAATAAATAATAAAAGCACGGACGAATCAGTACAACCAGCCTCCGCAGTCCAGGAAGTTGACACTGCGTCTATTAACGCTGCGGAGCAGGACGCGACGCCACAGCCGAAACGTCGGCAGCGGCCTAAACAAAAAGGACGTGCGGTTGCCGGACAAATTTCCCGGTTAAAACTGGCGTTGCTGAGTCTGATACCGTTGCTGGTGATTGCGGTTTGGACAGAAGTAGCGCCGTTACTGGCGTCTGCCGGTATCCGGGCCAGCCTGTTTGACCTGCCGGGAGCATATGATACAGTCAATTTACGCGGCGTGCTTCAACTGGTGTTGTTAGTTCCCATACTCTACGCAGGCCGTCAGTTTTACCAACAGGCGTTGCAGGATCTGCAGGAGCGTATCCCTTCGGCGGAGGTATTGTTGCTCATCAGCACCATTGCTGCCGTGGCGGGCGGATTGTTTACTGCTGTCCATCTTGTGTTGGGGCAGCCATACGGGAATCTGCCGCCCCTGTTTCTTTTCTATATTGGTGTATGCGTGACGGCAGCGCTGGGAAGCGTTTATCTGGATCGCTGGTGCAAGGCGCCCCTGCCACAGTTTCTGGATATGCCCTCTATGTGGTTGGTGAGCAGCTCTATCCTGTTGTCTATTGTGGCCTGCCTCAGCTTTTTCTTTACCGGAAAAGCGACTTTCCCCATCTGGCAGGTTGCTGTGTCCATCTTTGTCTGCTGTTGCCCGATACTGTTGCTGCCGGCTGTCAGCACAGCTGCCTTTACCGCAGTGCAGAAAGCGGCGGCGCAGAACATCTTGTTGCGGGATGGAACCATTTTAGGGGATGCCGGCGAAACATCGCTGATTATTTTTGACAAAACAGGAACCCTGACCATCGGGCACCCGGTGCTGACGGATATCCATATCTTCAACAACGGTTCTGAACCCGGACTGCTGAGTCTGGCAGCAGCCATGCTGCAGGACAGCGAACTGCCGGAGGCTGCTGCGGTGCGGGAAGCAGCGGAAGGCTGCAAACTGCCGTTGGTGACAGAGGTTCAGTCCACGCCGGAAGGTTGGCACAGTGCCCGCTGCTTTAAGGAAAACATCCGGCTGGGTTCCCTGGATTTTGTTAAACGTTATGCCCGCATTCCGGCGGAAACCAACGGGTATGTGGAACAGATGTCCGATGCGGGCAAGACGGTGTGGTACCTGACGGTGGGGCGCACCCTGTATGCTATTTTCGGGTTTTCCGATGAGCTGCGGAAAGAAACGCCGGAAGCCATGCGCCGGTTAAAAGAAATGAATATCGTGACCTCGGTGATGACCGGGGATAATAAGCGGGCCGGTTTGTATCTGGGTAAACTGGCCGGTGCGGACCGGGTGGCGGCGGAACTGCTTCCCACTCATAAGGCACAGTTGGTGCAGACCTTCCGCAAAGGCGGGGAAGTGGTGGCAGTGGTTGGCGATGGGGACAACGATGCCCCGGCGCTGGAATGCGCGGACTTCGGCTTTGCCATAGGCAGCGGCACCAAAACCGTGTGGAAAGCAGCTCAGGTGGTGCTGACTGACAATAATCTGTGCAACGTGGCGGCTACCTTTACGTTGAGCCGCGCCTGCGTGGAAACCGTTAAAGACAACGTGCGAAAAGTGTGTATCTGTAATCTCGTGCTGTTGCCCTTTGCCCTGGGTATTGCAACCCTGTTTGGCGGTCCCATGCTGAAGCCCTGGATGCTGCTTATGGTTACGATTGTGGCAGCAGCGTTGGTAACACATAACACATGGAAACTGAAAAAAAAGAAATTGGCGGGTCGGTGCAATGACAGCTTTCCTGAATAAAACAGTTAGAATGCAGGTATGGAAAGTTAATGAACAACAAGATATTTGACGTTGTCTATATTATATTAACAGAAAGCAGGCTCGAAAGCCGCGCCTCGAGTGAAGTTGTGAAAAAATCCGGTCACTTAAGTGACCGGATTCGTTTTATTTCGGGAACACATTTTCAATAATAGTCTTCATAAAATTTTCTTCCCAACGGTAGTTACGGCTGTAACGACCTTTGTTATGTTTGTAGTCTGTGGCGAAGCCGTTTTGCAGGAAGAGGAAACCATTCTTTGTGCCGGGCTGCCACATGAGGCCGCCGATGAAACCGTAGGCTTCTCCCAGATGCCCGACCAGGTGAAAGTCAGGCCGGTTGGGAGCGGGCCTGGTGGAACCGTTGCCGCTGAAGTATTGCAGGGCCAGGCCGTAGCTTTCGATGGAGTCGTTTTCGATGTTTCCGTTAGGCTGGGCCGGATTGTAATTCCACACTGGTTTTTCCATCAGTTGTACCGTAGTGGGTTTTAGGAGTTCTTTTCCTTTGAATTTCCCCTGATTCAGCAGCATCTCCAGCATGTGAGCCAGTTCTTCCGGAGAAATACGCAGTCCTCCCTGGGGAGAAAAGATGCCGGCATTGGTTCCGGGGCGGTAACTGGAAAGCAGGGAAGCGCTTGGTAAATCGATAGGCCGGTCGTCGATCTGGGCGTAGTAGCGGCCCGATTCTCCTTTTGTCTTTCGGTACAGGGTTCCCATTTTTTGCAGGTCAGAAGAGGAAAAATCCCGGAGGTTAAAACTGCCTTTGATGTCCAGGGGCTTCAGCACGTTCTTCGTCATGTATTTGTCAAAACGCTGGCCGGACACGTTTTCTGTAATGGTAGCCAGCAGCACGAAGTTCAGGTTGCAATAACTGAAGTAGGAGCCGGGGGCTTTTCCTCTTGTCCAGCAGTCCGCTGAAGTAAAAAAGGATTTGACGTTGCTCTTAAAAGGCACATAAGGCGTAGGATAGTCCCGGATGGACGAGGTGTGGGACAGCAGCATCCGGGAGGTAATCGGCTTGTTGGGATAGTTCGGATTCCGCAGCGTGAAGCCCAGGTAACGGCTCACGTCTTCGTCAAGATTGATTTTGCCTTCTTCCACCAGTTTCATGTAGCCTGCAGCAGTAAAAATTTTAGAGATAGATGCAACACGGAAACGGCTTTCGGAGGTGACGGGCAGGTTCCAGTTTTTGTTCCGGGGGCTGAGGAAACGGTTACCCATCATATTACGGTATACTTCCTTGCCGTTCTTGAACACGATGACCGCCAGACCCGGTACTTTTTCCCCGTAGCCGCCAATCATGTCAGCCAGGGCGGCGTCCAGTTTCCGGGTTGCCGTCTTGGATAGCAGGGAGTTGTAATTCTCCACTTTATTCTGGATGCGGAAAGGGTGGCCGGGGACGACGGTTGCACTTTGTTTCTGCGCTGCGGCTGATTTGACTGCTTCTGTTGTTTTTGGTTGTGATGTTGTGACCGGCTTACTTGCAGCAGGCGCAGTATCCGTTGCGGCGGCCGAAACAGTGACAGGCTGCGTTGTTTCAACGGGCGCTGTTGTCACTGGTGTGCTTTCCGGTTTTTCTGCTGCGGACTGCGATGCCTGCTCAGGTCCCGCAGCAGGCTGGGGAGCGGTTGCTGTGGATTGCGCGGAAGTTTGCCGGGGAACCGTTCCGCCAGAAGCGCCCGGGGCGCGAACCGTCGGCGCTGCAGGGGCGGCAGTTGCTGCAGCCGTATAAAAAGAAAAAATCAGTGCAACGGCAATTGTACTGATTTGTTTTTTGCTTGCAGGAAACATCATGAAACCTCCATAATAAACCAGGACAAAAATGGAGTTTTAATTCTGAAAAAAATTTTCTAAATCACATATTTAAAAATACAAAAGAAAACCGTTCCCGCTACGAGAGCTACCGGCAGCGACTGTGTTTTATAAACGATGGGGAAAGCGCAGATGGTGGCCCACAGACCGTAGTTCTGCAGGGAAAAGTTCAGTGCATTGTCCTTCAGGAAAATGTCGGGGAAAATCAGCGCGCCGAAAATAGCGGTGGGGATGTATTTCAGCCAGATGTTGAACCAGTCCGGCAGCTTACGGCCCCGCAGTAAAAGCAGCGGTAGTTCCCGGCAGGAAAAGGTGCCGATTACCATCATCAGGGTGGCGCCGTAAATATATAAGGATTCGTTATCCATTTAGATTCTCCAGTCTGCCGGCTGTTTTCCGGCAATTGTTAATCTTTGTAAATAAAGAAACTGATTTGTTTATTATCAGGACTTCGCTTCTTCTTTTTTAGAATGTTTTACTTCCAGCCAGCAGGCGATTACAGAAACGATCAGGGTGGCCAGCACGATGTGAAGCTTAAAGGGTACCACAAAGGAAAGCAGCACAGAAAGAATGCCGCCCAGGAGTCCGGCGATCAGTAATACCGTGTCATGCAGGTAGCTGCTCCAGATGCCTAAGAACATGGCAACCAGAATATAGGAAACCAGTTCCGTGGGGGGATTCAGCCAGGCTGCTGCCGTGCAGCCGATGAAGTTGGCGCTGGCCCAGACCAGACAGGGGGAAAAACCTAAAGCCAGCCCTTGCTGCGGGTCCCAGTCCTTATCCTTATTAAAACTGTCCAGGTTCACCGCGAAAGTTTCATCGGTAATGTTCTGGGCGAAGATTACCGAATAAGGAAGAGAGCAGTTTTTAATGTGGGGGTACATGGCTGTGGAAAAGAACATGTACCGCAGGCTCACCATAAAATTAGTAACCAGAATGGAAAACAGCGAGGCGTTATCCAGCAGCATGGCAATGCAGATGAACTGGCCGCTGCCCGAGTAAGCCAAAATGCTCATAATGAACGCTTCTATAGGAGCGATATGCGCCTGCTGCCCCAAGATGCCGCAGGCCAGCCCCAGGAACAGGTAACCGATATAAATCGGCATGGCCCGTTGGATTACTTTCTTGTTAAAATGCAAGGTAAAGACCATCCTTTTGAAAACTGTGATAATACTTAATTATATAGCGAGTTCCAATTTTCTGCAATTACAGGCAGCAAATTAAATTTGATTTTGTCTCTGTTTTTACAAATTCAAAACCGGATTTGTGAAAAAGCATAGCATAATTGTGAAAGATACACAACATATATTGACATTCGTTTCTTTTTACTTCTATAATTAGATATTAGTTATAATTAAGTACAGAAATAATTAAGTACGGAAGTTTTTACAGAACACATCGTTTATAGTTTTTATACAGGAGGTTTTTCTATGGCAACGGTAAGACCTTTCAGAGGATTGAGACCGGAATTGGAACTGGCGGCAAAAATCGCATCGCTGCCCTATGATGTAATGGACACGGAAGAAGCCCGCGCAAAAATTGCGGCGGATCCATTCAGTTTTTTAACAGTAACCAAATCGGAAGCCACGATGCCCGAAGGTACAGACCCCTACAGTGATGAAGTCTACGCAAAGGCCAGGGAAAATCTGGTCAGCTATGTTACCAGTGGCAAAATGAAACAGGATAAGACGCCCTGCTTTTACATTTACCGGCAGCGGATGAACCAGCATATCCAGATCGGACTGGTGGCAACGGCAGCGGTGGAAGAATACCGCAACGGCACCATCCGCCGGCACGAACTGACCCGCACGGAAAAGGAGCAGGACCGGGTACGTCACATTACCGTGACAAAAGCCCAGACAGGTCCGGTGTTCCTGACCTACCGGCAGCGTCCGGAAATCAGCTCATACATCCTGAAGCTGATGGCGGAGAGGGAACCGGTCATCAACTTTATCGCCGAAGACGGCGTGCGCAATACCCTGTATGTGGTAGACGACCCGGTACAGATCCGGGAGATCACCCGTCTCTTTGAGGCGGTGCCCGCGTTTTACATTGCGGACGGCCATCATCGCTGCGCCGGCGCCATGCGCGTGGCGGACCAAAGGGAAAAAGAAGCGGGCGCAAAGGATGCGAATGCTGAATATGAGTATTTCCAGGCCGTCATCTTCCCCGACAACATGATGGAGATACTGGACTACAACCGTGTGGTGGCCGATTTGGCCGGTTACAGTGAAATCACGTTCATGCGGGCCGTGGAAGAGAAGTTCCTGATTAAGCCCATGCGCAAAGCGTATCATCCGGAGAAGCGCCACACCTTCGGCATGTATCTGGCGGGACGCTGGTATGAACTGAAAGCCAAAGAGGGTACCTTTGACCCGAAGGATACGATTGCCGCATTGGATGTTTCCATTCTTCAAAACAATCTGCTGGCGCCGGTCCTGAAAATCGGCGACCCCCGCACGGATGACCGTATTGGTTTTGTGGGCGGCATCCGGGGCTTGGAGGAACTGGAACGTAAAGTGGACAGCGGCAAATTTGCTGTGGCCTTCTCCATGTACCCCACCCTGATGCAGGAAGTCATGTCCGTTGCGGATGCGGGTCAGATCATGCCGCCCAAATCCACCTGGTTTGAACCCAAATTAAGAGACGGCATGGTGGTGCATCTGCTGGAAGATTTACAGTAGTTTAATATATTTTGTGAAAAGGAGTAATCAACGTGAGCCGGATATTCAATTTTAACGCGGGCCCTGCGGCCCTGCCTCTGGAAGTTTTGGAAGAAGTGCAGGCGGAACTGCTGGATTTTAACAATACCGGGATGTCCATCCTGGAGATCAGTCATCGCAGTCCTGCCTTTGAAAAAGTGCTGGAAGAAACCAAACAGGATATAAAAGATTTGCTGAATCTGCCGGACGATTACGGCATCTTCTTTATGGGCGGCGGCGGCAGCCTGCAGTTCAGCTGTGTGCCCTGCAACTTTTTGAAAGAAGGGATGACGGCGGCTTATTCCGACACAGGTTCTTTCTCCGACAAAGCTTTTGAAGAAGCGGAAAAAGTAGGAAAGGCGGTGAAGGTGTTCAGCTCCAAAGACCGGGGCTACGACCGGGTGCCCCGTCCGGAAGAAGTGAAGCTGCCCGAAAACTGCGCGTACCTGCACATTACCGGCAACAATACCATTGAAGGCACGGAGTATTTTGCCTATCCGGAAACGGGAGACGTGCCCCTGATTGCGGACATGTCTTCGGAAATTCTGTCCCGTCCTTTCCCGGTAGAGAAGTTCTCCCTGATTTACAGCGGGGCGCAGAAGAATATCGGGCCCGCCGGCGTGGTGCTGATCATTGCGAGGAAAGATTACGTGGCAGGCCGCGACAAAAAGCTGCCCGTCATGATGAACTATGAAACCATACTGAACAAGGATTCCCTGTACAACACGCCGCCGGTGTTCGCGATCTACATTGTAGGCAAGGTGGCAAAGTGGCTGAAGAAACAGGGCGGCCTGGCCGCTATGGAAGCCGTGAACCGGAAAAAAGCGGCTTTGTTGTATGCGCTGCTGGACAAGTATCCGGAATTTTATAAAGGCCGGGCGGAAAAAGCCAGCCGTTCCATCATGAACGTGACCTTCAACCTGCCTTCCAAAGAGCAGGAAGCAAAATTTGTGGAGGAAGGCAAACAGCGCGGGCTGGGCGGACTGAAAGGGCACCGCAGCGTAGGCGGTATCCGGGCTTCCATTTACAACGCCATGCCGTTGGAAGGCTGTGAAGCGCTGGCACAGTTCATGGAAGATTTTTATCAGAAAAACAAATAACGAACTGTTTGAGTACCTGGGTTTGTGAACCGGGGCTTTGGTTTTATTCCGAAGCCCCGTATTTTTTTGCGAATTTTTAGATGAAATGGTAAAATAGGAATAGCAATGAACAAGGAAAGGTGTGACCTTTTTTGTTTAAACAACTGATATGCAAAACACTGCCCACACCCATGTGCCACGGCAGCTGTCTGACGGCGCTGCCCAACGGTTCCCTGCTGTGCGTCTGGTTTGGCGGCAGCCGGGAAGGCGCGGCGGATACGGAGATTTATTTCTCTGTAGGCAGGCCCCGTTATACTGCGGTGAAAGAGAAAATGCAGGACAGCGGCCGGGAGCATATCCATGACGGCCGTGTGCAGGAAACATTGGCGGTATCCTGCGACTGGACGGGACCGGTCTGTATCACGAACATGCCGGAGGCATGCTGGAATCCGGTGCTGCTGGTCCAACACGAACATGTGCTGCTGTTTTTCAAAACCGGGAATAAAATTGCGGACTGGAAGACCATGGTCATGCTGAGCCGGACTGACCCTGTATATTGGGGTCATCCCCGTCCGCTGGTACCGGGCGACTCCACCGGAGGACGCGGACCGGTGCGGACAAAACCCATCCTCCTTCCTTCCGGGCGTATCTGTGCCGGGGGCAGCATTGAGCGGGGCGACTGGCAGTGCTTCTGCGATTACAGCGATAATTACGGCATCACCTGGAACCGTACCGCGTTACTGGGACTGAACCTGCTGGCGCTTAATATGCCGGAAGCAGGGGAACACATGCAGACAGAACCGGTAACGGCTTCCGAACTGCCGCCTCTCAGCGCGCAGAGTTTTAACGGGCGCGGCGTGATTCAGCCGGTCCTCTGGCAGGACAAGGGCAGGCTGCATATGTATATGCGCAGCACGGAAGGCTATATTTACAGCAGTGTTTCGGATGATGAAGGAAAACACTGGACAGACCCGCAGCCTACGGAACTGTACAATAACAACAGCGGATTTGATGTGATCCGTGTGCCGGGCGGCCGGCTGTTTCTGGCCTGCAACCCGGTGCGGGGCAACTGGGGCGCCCGTACGCCGCTGGCTCTGTTCATGGGCCGGGAAGACGGCAGCCGCTGGGAGATGTTCCTGCGGCTGGAAAAAGGGAAGGGCGAATTCAGTTATCCGTCCTTAACGTACGTCTTTAACGGATTGTGGGTGTCTTACACATACAACCGGGAAAACATTGCTGTTGTCTTTCTGACTTGGAAGGAAATTGCCCAATGCCGTAAGTTCAGGATAATATGACGCGGTTTGATATAGCAGGCAACTGCAGAATATGATAAAATAAATTGTATTGAAATCAATCAAAAAGGGAGGACAATCAATGAAAAAACTTATAACGTTATTAATGCTGACAGCGATGCTTTTAGGTGTGGCCGGCTGTGGTGGCAGTACGGAAAAGAAAGCGGCGTATCCGGCAGACGGCGACATTACTGTCATTATTCCGAAAGCGCCGGGTGGCGGTACGGATACCAGTGCCCGCGGGCTGATTTCGTTCCTTCAAAAGGAATTACAGGGAAGCAAGTTTGTTCCCGTAAACAAGCCGGACGGTGGCGGTATTACCGGTATGGTGGAACTGTCTAAAGCAAAACCGGACGGTCATACATTGGGCATGGTTACAGTTGAACTGGCTATGTTCCCCCATCAGGGAAAAGCAACCGTGACCAACAAGGAGTTTGTTTCTGTGTGTGCCCCCATTGCGGCCCCCGCTGCCCTGATCGTTACGAAGGAAGCGCCGTACAATACGCTGGATGAGTTTGTAAAATATGCAAAAGAGAATTCCGGAAAAATTTCCATGGGTAACTCCGGCACCGGCGCAATCTGGCATATTGCCGCGCTGAATTTTGAAAAGGAATTTGACGTAAAGTTTAAACACGTTCCTTACCCGAAGGGAAGCGCCGACATTGCGGCCGCTCTGGCAGGCAAACATATCGAAGCGACCCTGGCGGATCCCAGCGTGTTCAAGAGTCAGATTGATGCAGGCACGTTGAAAATTCTGGCTGTGATGGCGGATACCCGCAGCGAATTCTATCCTAAAGTCCCGACATTTAAGGAACTGGGCCATCCGATGGCAATCCGCGCCTGGGCTGCTCTGGTAGCTCCGAAGGGTACGCCGAAGGAAAAGTTGGATGTGCTGCGCAAGGCTGCTGAAAAGGTATGCAACAGCAAGGAATTTAAGGATTATTTCAAGAAACAGGGTATTGATCCCACGGCAATCATCGGTGATGCTTGTGATAAGATGATGGCGGACGACGACGCGATGTACGCGAAATTCCTGAAAAAGTAGAACCGTTTCAGAAGTGCGGCAGAGATAATCCGTACTTCCTTTATAAAAGCCGCAGCGGTATGTCAATATCGCTACGGCTTCTTCAAATCGGGGAGTTATAGTATGGTTTCCATGAAATTGTGCAATTTTGTGGTGTTTTTGATGGGTGTGGTTATTGGCGGAGCGATTATGGGTGCATCTGCCGGCTTTCCCATGGAGATTACGGAGCAGGGGCCTGGCCCCGGTTTCTGGCCTTTCCTGTTGGGGGTAGCGCTGACCGTCGCGGCCCTGGTTTTAGCTGTTTATACGTTATGCCACCGTCAGGAACTGACGGTGGAAAAAGTGATTCTGGGCACTGCGGCCAACCGGCAGGTTTATGTGATGATGGCTCTGCTGGTACTATTTTGCGGACTGATCCATCTGATTGGTTTTTATGCTGCGTCTGTGGTTCTGATTCCCTGCATTATGCACCGGCTGGAGTGCCGGGATAAGAAGCTGATGCTTTTTACCGCGGTAGGAGTAACGCTGTTTATTTACCTTGTGTTCGGGCAGCTTCTCCATACGTCGCTCCCGTCCTCTGTGTTTTTAGAGTAGGAGGACGAAAATGGCGGATATTATTACAGCGTTGGGAATGATAGCAGATCCTTTCAATTTTGTGTGCCTTATTTTTGGCGTGGGCGTGGGAATTATGTTCGGCGCTATGCCGGGCCTTTCCGTGAATATGGGACTGGCGTTGCTGTTGCCTCTGGCTTTTGCGTTTAAAGGTATGGCCGGCATACTGATGCTGCTGGGAATTTACTGCGGCGCGATTTACGGGGGAAGCATCAGCGCTATCCTGTTAAAGACTCCGGGCACCCCTGCCAGTGTGGCTACGACCCTGGACGGTTATCCCATGGCAGTAGAACTGCGGCAGCCTGGCCGGGCGTTGGGGCTTTCCACTACGGCCAGTGCTTTCGGGGGAGTCTTCAGTACTGTTTGCCTGATTATCTGCGCGCCGCTTCTGGCCAAGATTTCGCTACAGTTCTCCAAACCGGAATATTTTGCCCTTGCGGTATTCGGGTTATCCATAATTACCAGTGTTTCCAG
>Ga0129306_1002446_pt1 | contig 16510 bp, 15 predicted proteins | sample P827metagenome_FD_94438 | JGI IMG/M metagenome (GOLD analysis project Ga0129306, IMG submission 94438) | Capybara group fecal microbial communities from Wisconsin, USA - P827 metagenome | ecosystem: Host-associated > Mammals > Digestive system > Large intestine > Fecal | place: USA: Wisconsin... | reverse complement strand
TGCCGCCGCTCCTCCTCGCTGTCATCGTCGTTCCAGATGTCGTGTGTCCTGTGTTCAGTCATTGAGCCGCTCATCCTCATACCAAAGTCTCGTCAGGTACAGTCCCCCGGGGGGCACGGTGGGACCCGCCATGGTGCGGTCCCCGCTCTCCAGGATGGCGGGGATGTCCTCCGGGGTGAACTTCCCCTCCGCCGCGTACAGCACCGTGCCGGTGATGGCCCGTACCATGTTATACAGAAAGCCGTCGGCGCAGACCTTCAGCTCCAGCAAATCGCCGTTTCTCGTCACATCGCACCAGTAAATGGTGCGGACGGTGGTCCTCGTCTCCGTGCCTACGCTCCGTACCGCCCGGAAGTCGTGGGTGCCCACGAACTGGTGGGCCGCCCGGTTCAGAAATTCCTCGTCCAGCCGCTTGGGATAGAAGTAGGCGCGGTTGACATAAAACGGGTTCTTGAACCGGGAGTTGTAGATGCGGTAGGTGTACTCCTTCTTCACGCAGGAGGTGGTGGCGTTGAAGTCCTCCGCCACCTCAAAGGCCCGCTCCACGGCGATGTCCTCCGGCGTGTGGGTGTTGATGGCGAAGGGCAGCCGCTCCAGGGGGATGCCGCTCTCCGTGCGGAAATTGGCGATGTACTTCTCCGCGTGGACCCCAGCGTCGGTGCGGCCGCAGCCGGTGAGGTGCACCGGGGCACTGGTGATCTTCTCAATGGCCTTCTGCAGCGTCTCGCAGACGGTGACGGCGTTTTTCTGGACCTGCCACCCGTGGTAGGCGGTGCCGTTATACATCAGTTTCAGTGCGATGTTGCGCATAGTCGGTCAAGCTCCTTATTCCGGCCAGGTGACGGTCACGCCGCTCTCAGGCCAGCGCTCCTCGGTCTGCCAGGAAGAGACGATGTCCCAGGTGTGCAGGGTAAACTCATAGCGAAGTCCGGCCTGGTCCCTGCAGGCAAACCGCAACTCCACACGATCCCCCGCCGCACAGGGCAGGCCCCCCAGTTCTTCCAGATAGGGATAACCGGAGTAGGTCCCCGGTTTCTCCGTTGTCTCCGCCGGGGCTTCCAGGACGGTGCGTCCGTTTTTTACCAGCCGGAATACCGGCTCCTCCACCACTGCCCCGTCGGCCAGCACCACACTCCGGTGGACCAGGTACAACCGCCCGTCGCCGGACATGTTGTACCCCATCTCGCCCCAGTTCTCCGCCAGACGCACGGGCAGCAGCGCATCCATGGAGTTGTAGACGGCGATTTCCTGGGTGTATCGTTCTCCGTTTTCATAATAGACCACCGTAAAGGCCACGGCGCTGTTCTCCTCATAAGGAAGCGTCAGCTCATGGCCGATGGTGCCGTCACTCTTTGCCTCAAAATCGTAGGCCCGGGGCCACTGTTCATTCTCCCCCGGGTCTATCCCAGGCCGGTGGGCTACGGCGCTGTTCACGCCAATGTCCCGCCCCTCCGCTGGCGTGACAGAGACCCAGACGGTCAGTTCCCGGCGGGCGGCATCCACGCTCACAGGGGTGACCGACCAGGACGCCAGGGCCGGACCCGTATGAGCCGAGCGCTGCAATTCCAGCACCTGCTGCCGCAGGTCCCCGGTCTGCTGCTCCTGCTGCTCCAGCATCTCCGACAGAGAAGAAATCTCCGCTTCCAGAGCGTCAAACTTCTGGTTCTGCCAGAGGACTGCCGTCAGCAAGACCACGCACAGTGCCAAGGCAAGAATCTGCATCGAGTTCTTTTTCAGGAATCCCATAAGGCCAGTCTCCTTTCAAAAGTATCCCGTTACAGCTCCAGCCGGCCCAGGGTGATGACGGCGGCGGCGATGACCACGCCGCTGATCAGAGCCGCATAGTCCCGGCGCTCATACCGCAGTACGTGGAGCTTGGTCCGGCCCTCGCCGCCGTGGTAGCAGCGGCACTCCATGGCCGTGGCCAGCTCGTCCGCCCGGCGGAAGGCGCTGATGAACAGCGGCACCAGAATGGGAATCAGGGCCTTGGCCTTCTCAAACAGATTGCCGCTCTCAAAGTCCGCGCCCCTCGCCTTCTGGGCGGACATGATCTTGTCCGTCTCCTCGATGAGAGTGGGGATGAACCGCAGGGCGATGGACATCATCATGGCCAGCTCATGGACCGGCACATGGAAGTTTTTCAGTCCGTTCAGCAGCCGCTCCAGCCCGTCGGTCAGGCTGATAGGGCTGGTGGTGTAGGTCAGCAGGAAGGTACCCATGATCAGCAGCATGATCCGCAGCACCATGCGCAGGGCGTTGGACACGCCCGCGTCGGTGATCTTCAGAAAGCCCAGCTGGAACAGCACCTGCCCGGGGGTGAAGAACAGGTTCAGCACCGCCGTGAACAGGATGATGATGACCACGGGCTTCAAACCCCGCACCAGGGCCTTCAGCCCCACCTTGGAGACGCGGACGCAGGCAAACAGCGTCAGGGCCACCAGGCCGTAGGACAGGAAGGACTTGGCGCAGAACAGGGCCACGATGTAGATGACCACCAGCAGGATCTTCGTCCGGGGGTCCAGCTTATGGGCCGGGGTATTTCCGGGGAAATACTGACCCAGGGTGATGTCCTTCAGCATGCCGCGCCCTCCTTTCGGAGGTTCAGCAGCGCGCGTTTCAGCTCCTCCACAGTGTAGACCGCCGGGTCGATGGGCAATCCCCGGTCCCGCAGGGCCATGGCCACCCGGGTCACCTGGGGCACGTCCAGCCCCGCGGCGATCAGCTCCTGTCCCCGGGCGAACACCTGCCGGGGAGCGCCGTCCATGAGAATATGGGCGGACTTCAGTACCAGAATCCGGTCCACATTCTGGGCGATCTCGTCCATGCTGTGGCTGACCAGAATCACGGTGCCGCCCCGGTTCCGGTGGAAGTCCCGGATGTTGGCCATCAGATTCTCCCGCCCGGCGGGGTCCAGGCCCGCCGTGGGCTCGTCCAGAATCAGCACCTCCGGCTCCATGGCGATGACGCCCGCCAAGGCCACCCGGCGCTTCTGTCCGCCGGACAGCTCAAAGGGGGACTTGTCCAGCGCCTCGCTTTTCAGTCCCACCAGCTTGGCGGCGGTGCGGACGCAGCGGTCCAGCTCCTCCCCCGTCTTTCCCTGGTTGATGGGGCCGAAGGCGATGTCCTTGTAGACGGTCTCCTCAAACAGCTGGTACTCCGGGTACTGGAACACCAGGCCCACCCGGAACCGCACGTCCCGGATCTTCTTCGGCTCCGCCCAGATGTCCTTTCCGTCCAGCAGGATGCGGCCCGCCGTGGGCTTCAAAAGGCCGTTCAGGTGCTGGATCAGGGTGGACTTGCCGGAGCCGGTGTGGCCGATAATGCCCAGAAACTCCCCCTCCTTCACAGTAAAGGACAAGTCCTCCACAGCGTTGCGCTGAAAGGGCGTTCCGGCGCCGTAGGTATGGGTGAGATGCTCGATCTGCAGTATATCCTTCAACTCGGTTTCCCTCTTACTTCGTCGATTTCTCTGTCTTGCCGGGGGTAAGCGCCGCCGTGATGGCGTCAGCACATTCGTCCACGGTCAGGGCGCTGAGGGGCACGTCCATGCCCTCCTGCCGCAGGTCATACAGCAGCGCCACGGTATCCGGCACCGTCAGTCCCATGGACCGCAGCTCCTCCACATGGGAGAACACCTCCCGGGGAGCGCCGTCCATGGCCACTTTGCCGTCGTCCATGACCAGAACGCGATCCGCCTCCTCCGCCTCGTTCATGTGGTGGGTGATGAGGATGACGGTGATGCCCTTCTCCTGATTCAGCCGGTGGACGGTGGACAGCACCTCCTGCCGCCCGATGGGGTCCAGCATGGCGGTGGCCTCGTCCAGCACGATGCAGTCCGGCTCCATGGCGATGACGCCGGCGATGGCGATGCGCTGCTTCTGTCCGCCGGACAGCAGATGGGGGGCGTGGGTGACAAATTCGCTCATGCCCACGGCGGCCAGGGCATCATCCACCCGCTTGCGGATCTCCGGACTGGGCACACCCAGATTCTCCGGGGCGAAGGCCACGTCCTCCTCCACCACGTTGGCGACAATCTGGTTATCCGGGTTCTGGAACACCATGCCCACCCGCTGCCGGACGGCCAGCAGCAGCTCCTCGTCCAAGGTGTCCATCCCCTCCACGTACACCTTGCCGCCTGCGGGCAGCAGCACGGCATTGAAGGTCTTGGCCAGGGTGGATTTGCCGGAGCCGTTATGGCCCAGCACCACCACGAAGCTGCCCTTTTCGATGGCGATATCCACACCCCGCAGGGCCTGGACGGGCTGTTCTCCCTCCTCCGCCGGGTAGGTGAAGGTCAGGTCTTTTGTCTTGATCATAGTTGACATAGCTCTTGTCACTTTCTCTTACTCTTCTTTTGCCGCAGGCAAAACGGATGCGGCGTACCCCTTGCGGGTTAAGGGGGAGCCTCCCCCCTTACTCGCTGCACCAGCGCCCGGTGGCGCCGCAGGGCAGGGCCAGTCCCGTCTCCGTGACGGGCAGCCCCAGCTCGTCCCAGGTGCACTTCCCGCCGTACTTCTGCGCCACCAGCAGATTCAGCAGATACCCCAGCACGGAGGGGGCCAGGCCGGTGGTATAGGAGTTGATCAGCACAAACAGGGGCCTTTCCGACAGCACCCCGGCGCACAGCTTCACAAAGGGATACAGGTTCTCCTCCAGCTTCCACACCTCGCCGCCGGGGCCCCGGCCGTAGCTGGGCGGGTCCATGATGATGGCGTCGTAGGTCTTGCCCCGGCGGATCTCCCGCTCCACGAACTTGGCGCAGTCGTCGATGATCCAGCGGATGGGGGCGTCGGAAAGGCCGGACAGACGGGCGTTGTCCTTGGCCCAGGCCACCATGCCTTTCGCCGCGTCCACATGGCACACGGAGGCCCCGGCCTTAGCGCAGGCCACCGTGGCGCCGCCGGTGTAGGCGAACAGGTTCAAAACCCGGATGGGCCGTCCGGCATGGCGGATCTTCTCCATGACGAAGTCCCAGTTCACCGCCTGCTCTGGAAAGAGGCCGGTATGCTTGAAGTTCATGGGCTTCACCTGGAAGGTCAGCTCGCCGTAGCGGATCTGCCAGCTCTCCGGCAGTGAGATCTTCTTCTCCCAGTGTCCGCCGCCGGTTTGGCTGCGGAGATACCGGGCGTTGGCCCGTTTCCAGCCGGGGTTCTGATGGGGGGTCTCCCAGATAGCCTGGGGGTCCGGCCGCACTAAAAACTGCTTGTCCCAGCGCTCCAGCTTCTCTCCCCCGCCGCAGTCCAGCAGCTCATAGTCCCGCCATTGATCCGCGATCCACATAGACGATTCCTCCGTTTATGATCACATAGTAAATCATGTTATTATACCGCGAAAGGGTGCTGTTCGTCAATTGGATTTCCCGGTGGAACACCCCGAAAAAGCGAAAACGGGAGGCCCTCCTCTCGAAGGTCCTCCCTGGTTTCAGAGCGCCGCCGCGGCGGCGGAGTGGTTTTTCCGGGCGGGACGCTGCTCCCGCTGGGGCTCCTGGGCGGCGGGAGACGCCGTATCCGCCTTCTCCGCCAGCCGCTCCCGGGCCACCGCCAGCATCAGCTTGATGCGGTTCTCCTGGTTGACGCGGGTGGCGCTGGGGTCGTAGTCGATGGGGGTGATGTTGGCCTGGGGGTACAGCTCCCGCAGCTTGTTGATCATGCCCTTGCCGCAGATGTGGTTGGGCAGGCAGCCGAAGGGCTGGGCGCAGACGATGTTCTCATAGCCGGACTGAATCAGCTCGATCATCTCGGCGGTCAGCAGCCACCCCTCACCCATCTTGTCGCCCATGCCGATGACGCCGTCGGCAAGTTTACATAACTCAGAGAAGGGCAGGGGCGCGTGGTATCCGTTGTCCCGCAGGGCGGAGAGGATGACCTTCTCCATCCGGGCGATATATTCCAGAATCACAGCGGAGACGTGCTTCTCGGCGAAGGAGCCGCCGTAGAGCCGGGCGGTCTCGGAGGGGTTGTAGGCGCAGTACTGCACGAAGCCCATCAGCCCCGGCAGGTTCACCTCGCAGTCCTGGGAGGCCAGGAAGTTCTCCAGGTCATTGTTGCCCAGGGGGGAGTACTTGACGTAGATCTCCCCCACCACGCCCACCTTCACCTTGGGCGTCCGGCGGACGGGGATGGCGGCGAACTCCGCCGCGATTTTGGGCATGGCGGCCTTCATCTCCCGCTGGGAGAAGCCCTTTCCCTGGTGGACCCAGCCGCAGATGGTGTCCAGCCACTTGTCCTGCAGCGTCTGGGCCGTGCCCTTCTCCACCTCGTAGGGGGCGGTCTGGGCCTTCAGGGCCACCAGCAGGTCGCCGTAGTAGATGGCGGAAAGAGCCATGCGCATGAAGGTCAGGTTCATGGGCAGGCTGCTGTCCTTCTCCAGGCCGGAGAAGTTCAGACTCAGCACGGGGATGTTGCCGTAGCCCGCCTTCTGCAGCGCCTTGCGCAGCAGGAAGATGTAGTTGGACGCCCGGCAGCCGCCGCCGGTCTGGGTGATGATCAGGGCGGTGTGGTCCAGGTCGTACTTGCCGGAGTTCAGGGCGTCCAAAAACTGCCCGATGACCAGCAGCGCCGGGTAGCAGGTGTCGTTGTGGACGTATTTCAGCCCCTGCTCCGCCACCTGACTGCCGCAGTTGCCCAGCAGCTCCACGTTGTAGCCCATGTACTCCATGGCGGCGGCCAGGATGCGGAACTGCACCGGAGCCATGTTGGGAATCAAAATCTTGTGGTTTTTTTTCATCTCCGGCGTAAAGCGCGGATACTCAAATTCCATGGGTTTTACGCCTCCTTGCTCTCGCGTTTCTCGTCCTGCTCGTCCAAGGCGGCGAACAGGCTCCGCAGGCGGATGCGCACGGCGCCCAGGTTGGTGATCTCGTCGATCTTCAGCTGGGTGTACAGCTTTCCGCCCGCCTGCAGAATCTCTCTTGTCTCGTCGGTGGTGATGGCGTCCACGCCGCAGCCGAAGGACACCAGCTGCACCAGGTCCATGTCCGGCTGGGTGCAGCAGTATCTTGCCGCCGCGTACAGCCGGGCGTGGTAGGTCCACTGGTTCAGCACTGTGGTCTTGAACGGCTCCACCCGGTTGGAGATGGAGTCCTCGGTGATGACCGCCGCGCCGGACCGGGTAATCAGGGTGTCGATGCCGTGGTTGACCTCCGGGTCCACGTGGTAGGGCCGGCCAGCCAGGACGATGATCCGCCGCCCCTCGGCCCGGGCCTGGTTGATGATGCGCTCCCCTTCGGAACGGATCTGCTCCATGTGATGGGCGTACTCGGCGTAGGCCGCGTCGGCGGCCGCCTGGATCTCCTTCTGGGAGACGCCGTCGAAGTACTTGCCCAGGATGGCGTGAATCTTCCTGACAAAGTCCTTGGGCCGGTGGAGGCCCACATAGTCGTAGATGAATTTGGTATCCCTGACCTCGGGGCAGTTGCCGGCGATGACCTCGGGATAGTAGGCCACCACGGGGCAGTTGTAGTGGTTCTGCCCCAGACCCTCGTCGATGTTGTAGGTCATGCAGGGGTAAAAGATGGCGTCCAGGCCCAGGCGGCTCAACGCGTCGATGTGGCCGTGGGCCAGCTTGGCGGGGAAGCAGGCGGTGTCGCTGGGGATGGTGCCCTGCCCCTTCAGATACAGCTCCCGGCTGCTGAGGGGGCTGTGGTACACGGCGAAGCCCAATTTCGTGAAGAAGGTGTACCAGAAGGGGTACAGCTCCCAGAAGTTCAGGCACAGGGGCAGGCCGATTTTCCCCCGGTTTCCCTTGACGGGCTTGTAGCCCAGAATCAGCTTCCGCTTGTACTCGTACAGGTTCCGCTCCCCGGTGTCGGCCTTGCCGGTGACGGGGCGGTCGCAGCGGTTGCCGCTGATGTAGGTCTCCCCGTCGGCGAAGGTGTTGATGGTCAGCTGGCAGTTGTTGCCGCACCGGCCGCAGACCTCGCTGCGGGTCTCCTGCCGGAAGACCTCCAGCTCGGCGGGGGTCAGCAGGGTGCTGCGCTGCCCGGATTTCGCCTTTCTCTGCCCGTAGAGGGCGGCGCCGTAGGCGCCCATCAGTCCGGCGATGTCCGGGCGGATGACCTCCACCCCCATCTCCTTCTCGAAGGCCCGGAGCACGGCCTCGTTGTAGAACGTGCCGCCCTGGACCACGATGTTCCGGCCCAGCTCCTCGGGAGAGGAGGCCCGGATGACCTTGTAGATGGCATTTTTCACCACGCTGATGGAGAGACCGGCGGAGATATTTTCAATCGTCGCGCCGTCCTTCTGGGCCTGCTTCACGCTGGAGTTCATAAACACGGTGCAGCGGCTGCCCAGATCCACGGGCCGGTCGGCGAACAGCCCCAGCTTGGCGAACTCCCGCACGTCGTAGCCCAACGCCTGGGCGAAGGTCTGGAGGAAGCTGCCGCAGCCGGAGGAGCAGGCCTCGTTCAGGAAGATGTCGCTGATGGCGCCGTCCTCGATCTTGAAGCACTTCATATCCTGTCCGCCGATGTCGATGATAAAGTCCACATTGGGCAGGAAGTGGCGGGCAGCGGTGAAGTGAGCCACGGTCTCCACCACGCCGTAGTCGGCGTGAAAGGCGTTTTTGGCCAGCTCCTCGCCGTAGCCGGTGGTGGTGACGGAGGCCACATGGAGCCGGGGATGCTCCTTGTAGAGCTTCTGCAGCACCTGCCGGATCAGGGGCACGGGGTTGCCCAGATTGGGCCGGTAGTCCGTAAACAGGATGTTGGCGGCCTCGTCCATGACCACCAGCTTCACCGTGGTGGAGCCGGAGTCGATGCCGATATGTACCGGGGCGTCATAGTCCGCCCCGAAGGGCACCCGGGGGACGGTGGCCTTGGCGTGGCGGGCCTGAAAGGCCTCGTACTCCGCCTCATTGGCGAACAGGGGCGGCTGGGAGCGGTAGGACGCGGCGGCGCCCCGCTCCTGGATGCGGTCCGCCACCTCCAGCAGGTCAAACTCCGTGTCGGAGTAGAAGGCCGCGCCCATGGCCACGAACAGCAGGCTGTTCTCCGGGCAGGTGCCCTGAACCCCCAGGGTCTTGTCGAAGCTGCGGCGCAGGCACTCCGAGAAGGTCAGAGGCCCGCCCAGATACAGCACATTGCCGCGGATGGGACGGCCCTGGGCCAGGCCCGCGATGGTCTGGTTCACCACCGCCTGGTAGATGCTGGCGGCGATATCCTCCGCCCGGGCGCCCTGGTTGATCAGGGGCTGGACGTCGCTCTTGGCGAACACGCCGCAGCGGGAGGCGATGGTGTAGGTCTTTTCCGCGCTGAGGGCGGCCCTGTCCATGTCGTCGGCGCTCATCTTCAGCAGGGTGGCCATCTGGTCGATGAAGGCGCCGGTGCCGCCGGCGCAGGAGCCGTTCATCCGCACCTCCAGACCGTTGGTCAGAAACAGAATCTTGGCGTCCTCGCCGCCCAGCTCGATGATGCAGTCCGTGCCGGGGGCCAGCCGGTTGGCGGCCACGCGGGTGGCAAACACCTCCTGGACAAAGGGCACCCGGACGCTCTCCGCCATGCCCATGCCGGCGGAGCCGGAGATGGACAGCAGGGCCCTGCCGCCGGGCACATACTCCGTCCCCATGCGGCGGAGCAGCTCCTCGGTCTTTTCCAGAATATGGCTGTAGTGCCGCTCGTAAGTACTGTATATAATTCGATCTTCGTCGTCCATCACCACGCACTTAATGGTGGTGGAGCCGACATCCAATCCGACTTTCAAGGGATTTTTCCTCCTTTTCAGGGCCGTGCCGCACTTTTTCTCGGTCAAAGCATAGTACTGCACAGTAAACCGATTTTACACTTTTCCAACAAAATGCGCAATATGCTTTTGTCACATATGACGTTAAGATTCTGTGAATTTTTTGCAGCACTCTCTGCAATTTCCAGACAGCCTGGGCACTTCCCTTTTCTGCCGGAATGTGCTATGATGGAGGCGTTCCTATCCACGGACGGCGCTGCCGTCTTCTGCTCATTTCCGGGCGATTCCGGAGAAAAGATTGGAGATCGTTTACAATGGAGACCGTTTTGCTGCACTGCTGCTGCGCCCCCTGCTCCCTGAGCTGCATCGACCCCCTGCGGAGCGAGGGTATTGAACCGGTGGCCTTTTGGTACAACCCCAACATCCACCCCTGGAAGGAGTATCAGGCCCGGCGGGACTGCCTGCTGGAGTACGCCCCCACCATCGGCATGGAGGTCCAGGTCCGGGAGGACTACGGCCTGAAGGACTTTGTCCGCCATGTGGCGGGGGACATTGAGCACCGCTGCGCCTACTGCTACGAGCACCGTATCGAGGGCGCCGCCCAGTACGCCGCCCAGCACGGCTTTTCCGCCTTCACCACCACCCTTTTGGCCAGTCTGTACCAGGACCATGAGGGCATCCGCCGGGCGGCGGAGAAGTACGCGAAGCAGTACGGCGTGGAGTTTCTGTACCGGGACTTCCGGCCCAACTTCCGGGCGGGGAACCAGCGGGCCCGGGAGCTGGGGTTCTATATGCAGAAGTACTGCGGCTGTGTGTTCTCCGAGCAGGACCGGTATCAGAAGCAGATCAACCGGGACAAGGAGAAATTCGGGGAGCAGGCATGAAAACAGCGGATGGCTGAAAAAGCCATCCGCTTCTTGCTGCAAATTCTCAGCAGCTCTCTCGCCGCCCGCTCGCACCGCGTCTCGCCGCCGTAGCCCAGGAAGCGCCGCAGGCCGCGGAGGCCGTCGTAGCCCGCCCGCAGGTCTGACAGCTCGATTTTGGCGGCCTCCACCCCGCCCCATTTCATCGCGTGCCGGATGTTGGAGGTTTTCATGTCGAGATACCACCGCAGGATGGTCAGGATGTCCCTCCAGGGGACGTCCTCTTTGGTTCGGTAAGCGCGCATCCACATCACCTCGCAAATATCATAATATTTCCATTGGAAAAAGCAATAGTTTTTTCCAATGTATATTGTCATTGAATTACCTGTTATATTGTTGGAGAGGTGATAATATGGGCTTTACCATTAAACCGACCCGGCAAAAGGAAGAAGCCGTTACAAAGTCCGTTTATATGAAGCGCTCCTTAGCCGATAAAATTGAAGAGATCGCCAAGGAAAATCAAACCACATTCAGCAACGTGGTCGTTTCCATGATTGAGAGCTGTCTGCGGGAAGAATGACGCCCGTAAGGGCCGGTGTCCTCACCGGCCCTTTTTTTGCGTCCTTTTCCGGCCATCACCGGGGGATTGCACCCCCCATTTTCTTTTGTCTTGCCAAAAGAAAATGCGCCGCGCCCGGTGGAAAAGAAAAGCGCTGGCGCCGTCCAAATCCCAAGTGGCATTTGGCGGCAAATGCGGGAGTCTTCCGAATCGGCCCGGTATATGATTTTGGCCCCTGCCGGGTGCGCCGTACCCCTGGGGAACAGGGGCTGCGCTCCGCCGCAGACTGACGGCTTTCGTAGGTAGCCGACGAAAGGCCTGTCCCTCTTGCCCCGCGCGTTCCGCTTCGCTACGCGCTGCCCGGGCAATTGTCGAGCCGCAGGGTGCGGACTCTTTCCCAGCCCGCATCCTGGGGAGAATTCAAAAGAGGGGCCCGCAGGCCCCTTCTTTTAGCCGTTTTAAGGGGGTGTGAGGGGAAATTCGGAATCCCCCCACGTTTCTCTTTAAGGGTTGGGGGAAATTCTCTTTTGAAAGGAGAATCTCCCCCGATTCCCCGGGCCGGGAATCCAGCCCAATCCCCCGGCGATGGCCGGAAAACGCAAAAAGAGAGCCGCGCTCTGCAGCGCGGCTCTTCTGTTGCGTGGCGTTCAGTCCGGTGACGCCGGATGAATCAATACTGACCCAGGTTGGCGGAGGCGTCGGAATTGGCGCTCTTGCCGAAGTGGAAGTCGTTGCCGGGCAGGATGGCGTTGAGGATGATACCGGCGATGGCGGCGATGGCCAGGGAGGTCAGAGTAATGGAGGCACCACCCACCTGGAAGGTCAGTCCGCCGGTGAAGCCCAGACCGCAGACCAGGATGACAGCAGCAATGATCAGGTTGCGGCTGTTGGTGAAGTCCACCTGGTTCTCCACCACGTTCCGCACACCGATGGCGGAGATCATGCCGTACAGGATGAAGCTGACGCCGCCGATGATGGCCGCGGGGATGGAGTTGATCACGTAGGCAAAGGCGGGGCTGAAGGACAGGATGATGGCGTAGATGGCCGCCAGACGGATGACCCGGGGATCGTGGACCTTGGACAGGACCAGCACGCCGGTATTCTCGCCGTATGTGGTGTTGGCAGGGCCGCCGAACAGGGCGGAGAGAGAGGTGGCGATACCGTCGCCGATGAGGGTGCGGTGCAGGCCGGGGTCCTCGATGAAGTTCTCGCCCACGGTGGCGGAGATGGCGGACATGTCGCCGATGTGCTCCATCATGGAGGCAATGGCGATGGGGGCCATCACCAGGATGGCGGAGATATCAAACTTGGCGATGCTGCCGCCGAAGTTGGTGACGAAGGGCTGGAAGCCCAGCAGCGGGGTGGTGCCGCCGATCAGTCCCTGGACATCCAGGCCGGAGAAGTCCACCTTGCCGGCGATCAGGGCCACCACATAGGGAATGACCACGCCCAGCAGGATGGGGATGATCTTGATCATGCCCTTGCCCCAGATATTGGCCACCACGATGACGACAATGGAGATCAAGGCCAGCCACCAGCAGGTAGAGGCATTGGACACGGCAGTGGGAGCCAGGTTCAGGCCGATGAGGATGATGATGGGGCCGGTGACCACGGGGGGCAGATAGTGCATGACGCGATGGACGCCCACCGCCTTGATGATGGCGGCCAGTATCACATACAGCAGGCCCGCCACCACGATGCCGCCGCAGGCATACTGCAGCTTCTCAGCGGCGTCCATACCGGCGTAGATGCCCTGATCCATGGCGCCCATGGCGGCAAAGCCGCCCAGGAAGGCAAAGGAGGAGCCCAGGAAGGCGGGCACCTGCAGTTTTGTGCATACGTGGAAGAACAGGGTGCCGATACCGGCGAAGAACAGGGTGGTCTGGATGCTCAGGGGCAGGCCATAGCTCTGGACCAGGATGGGCACCAGTACGGTGGCGCCGAACATGGCGAACATGTGCTGCAGGCCCAGGATCAGCATCTTGGGCATGCCCAGGGTCCGGGCGTCCCGGATGGGGGCCTGTCCGATGGGGAATTTTTTCTCGTTCATTTCATTTCTCCTCTCATTGTTTTGACACACAGGCAAAAAAAATACCGGCAACAATGCCGGTCAAAGGGAAAAAGGGAAAAAAGGCACCGTCAGCATCCGCTCTTCCTTCCGCTTCAGCATGGCAGTCCCCTCCTCACTTTTGTTAGTCGCTATGATACCATATCCCACCGCCGGATTGCAACCACAAAATCAGAGGAGTTCACCGGAAATTCGAGGAAAAAATCGGTGATTTTGACAGTGGACGGGGCGGCCCGCTCGGGCGGTCTCCCCTTTTCAGACGTGCCGCCGGGGAAGCTTCCGACGGGAAGCGCGCCTCCGGCGCCTTGCCGCCGGAACGGGAACGGCAAAAAGGGACGCCGCTTTTCGCGGCGCCCGTTCGGGTCACTTCTTCCGCCGGACGAACGCGTCCCGCTCCCGGCACAGCTCGGCGAGCAGGGTCTCCGGCTTCCAGTTCCGGTTGGTGTCTGTCAGGACGGCCTTGGGACAGGCCACCCCCGCCCGGGTCAGGGCCTGGGCCAGCTCCCCCACGCAGTCCTCCACGCCGCAGAGCACCGCCATCCGGCCCGTGGCTGCGGCGGGAGCGGCCTCCCCGCCGGCCGTGCGTCCGGCGGCGATCTGCCCCATGGTCAGGCTCCAGTCCCGGGGCGGCACCACCCGTACCTCCGCCCCGAAGGGCCCGGCGGCGGCCTGGGCCGCTATGATCTCCGGCAGCTGGTCAAAGCCGAATAGTAAAACCTCCCGCTTCATGTCCGCTCTCCTTTCAGCAGCTTTCCGTTCAGCGCCGCCTCCGTGAGACGGTCCCCCTCATACCGCAGCTTCAGGGAAAAGAAGGGCGCCCCCTCCTCCAGCAGCCGCAGGAAGATCTTGTCCCCCTCCCACATGGGCAGGGACAGCAACTCCGCCTTCCGGATCCAGGCAAGCTCCCCCTCGTCGCACTCGATGGGGGTGCCGGTCCAGCCGGTGGCGGTGAACAGGTGCATATATTCCGTGGGGACCTGGTCAGACACGAAGGTCACAAGGCCCCGGTAGCGGTAGTCCGTCAGCGTCAGGCCCGTCTCCTCCCGGCATTCCCGGAGGATGCAGTCCTCGGGGCTCTCCCCCTCCTGGAACTTGCCGCCCACGCCGATCCATTTGTCGTGGTTCACGTCGTGCTTCTTTTTCACCCGGTGGAGCATCAGGTACTCATCCCCCCGCTCCAGATAGCACAGGGTGCTGTTGATCGCCATAGTCCGCCGCCCCCTTTCTGTGCCGCATGATAGCACGCTTTGGGGAAAATTGCAACCGGGAGGGCGGAGGCGCCGGCGGCAAAACAAAAAAGAAATTCTTTTCTGCCCGCGCCCGTCCCGCCTCCGGCGGGTTCAGCGCCCATTCCCATTTACATGAACATGAACAGTAACATTGACAGTAACATGAACATTTACATTAACACTGTCCAAAAAAAAATTTTGGAATCCAAATTTGCACGTTTTCGTGCTATAAAAAACCATGTTTCGCCCTATATATGAGAGGAGGTAATTAGATGGACAATCAGGAACGGAGCTTTCTGCTGTATATGGACGCGGCGCCGGTGCTCCGGCAGCTGACCGAGCCCAGCGGGGGCGGCTGACGATGGCCCTGTATGACTATGCGGGGCGGCTTTCCCGGGAGGACGTTTCTCCGGAGCAGGCCGCCCCGGACTCCGGGCTGGACCCCACCGTCCAGGCGGTTTTTCTGTTCATGGCCGCCGCCATCCGCCGGGACACGGAGAAGTGGCGGAAGCAGCGGGAGAGCTATTAGCGGAATGCCAAAGGCAGCCGCGGCTCCAGAGAGCCCGCCAAACAGAGCGGCTCAGAGGATCTCAGCTGGGCGAGATACTACATTCACCAGCGGGACCGAAAGCTCCGCGAAAAGGAAGCGGAGATCTCCGGCGCCGGGCCGGAGAACACCCGGGCAGAGGACATCTGGGCAAAGCACACCCAGTAAGAGGACGTCCCGGCAGGAAGAGACGCCGCCGGGTTTCCGGCGGCGTCCTCTGACTCTCTCGGATTTTCGGGACAGGTCACTTCACGTTGGCAGCGAAGCGCTGGAGAATGACGGCCACCTGGGCCCGACTGCAGGAGGCGTTGGGCATCAGATTGCCGTTGCTGCCCTGGAGCACTCCGGCGCCGCAGGCCCACTGCATGGCGGGGACGGCGTACTCCGCCACGGAGAGGGCGTCATTGTAGCTGAGGATGTTGGTGTCCTCGCCCACGGAGACGTCGCAGCCCATGGCCTGGGCGTAGCGGTACAGGAAGGCGGCAAACTGCTGCCGGGTGATGGGCTGGTTGGGCCGGAAGGTGCCGTCGGCATAGCCGCCGGAGATATTCTTCTCCACGGCCCAGGCCACGGCGTCGGCGTAGTAGGCGTCAGCGGGCACGTCGGAGAAGCCCGCCGCCTGCTTCACCTCGGGAGAGCCGGCCATGCGGTACAGCACCGCCGCCATCTGTCCCCGGGTCATGGTGCCGGCGGGGCCGAAGGTGGTGTCGCCGGTGCCGTTGAACAGCTTGTTCTGATAGGCGTAGACCACGCCGCCGTAGTACCAGTCGCTGGTCTTGACGTCGTCAAAGGGCTCGCCGGTCAGGGTGATGCGGCCCTGGGGCAGGGCGTACTCGGCGGGGACGGTGCCCTTCAAATTCTCGGTGATGTAGGTGATGAGCACCTGGTTGTCCAACATGACGTCCTCTTTGATGAGCTTGTCATTCTGGAACATATTCATGCCGTCGCCGGCGTCCTTCAGCATGTAGTTGTGGGAGGCGAGGGTGTAGGTGGCCTTGGGATCGATGGGCTGGCCGCCGATCTTCACGTCCTTTACCCGGCGCTCGCCCTCCACGGAGATGAACATCTTGTTGTCGTCTACCTTCACGGAGGAGGGGATGGACTGGTCAATGGTGTAGGTCAGGCCGGAGACCTGCAGGAAGCCGCCGTTCTCACCGGGGTTGGAGCGGGAAGCCATCTCCAGGGCGTCCAGAATCTGCTGGCCGGTGGCCTCCACCACACACAGCTCGTTGCCGTAGGGATGGACGGCGATGATCTGCTCATAGGTGATGTCCCCGGCGGGGATGTCCGCCCGGATGCCGCCGCCGTTGACAAAGGCCACGTCGGCCTCTCCGATGGCCCGGTAGGCGTCGGCGCACAGGTCGCCCAGGTTGGTCTCGGCGTTGCGGACGGCCCGCTTGCCGTCGGCGCCCTTGATGGTCAGGGTCACGTCGCTCTTGGCCACCACCTGCTTCAGCAGGGCCTCGTTCTTGGCCTTGATGCCGGTGACGAAGGTGTCAGTGGCGTCGTCCTTCTCCGTCAGGTCCTCCGCGGCCACCAGGCCGGTGGTGACGGAGCCGTTGGCCTT
>Ga0129306_1002445_pt1 | contig 16518 bp, 16 predicted proteins | sample P827metagenome_FD_94438 | JGI IMG/M metagenome (GOLD analysis project Ga0129306, IMG submission 94438) | Capybara group fecal microbial communities from Wisconsin, USA - P827 metagenome | ecosystem: Host-associated > Mammals > Digestive system > Large intestine > Fecal | place: USA: Wisconsin... | reverse complement strand
GAACAGCTTACGTCTGTAGAATGTTTAACCACTCCGGCCTCAGGTTCTATCAGACCGGCGATTATATCAACAAGTGTAGATTTGCCCGCTCCGTTTTCTCCGACAATCGCAATTTTCTCACCTTTACGCACTACCAGATTTATGTCTGACAAAGCACAAGTCTCCGAACCCGGATACGAAAAAGAAACCCGGCTGAGTTCCAATGCCTCAGAATCTTCGAATCTCTCTTTTTCCGGTTCATAGCCTTCCTCGCGCCAATCCCGCATTTTTATGAAATTCTCTGCAAATACGAGCGATCTGCTTATTCCGTTTGAAACTTGTGATACAAAGCCTTCCATCATTTCAAAAACTTCATCGGTACAAAGAAGAATCGCAGCAAAAACGCCGACGGAAACAAGACCGTTAAACAAAAACATTGCCAGAATGATCATCAGCAGAACGTGGATTCCCGTAATAACACCCTTTTCACCCGAATTAATTCCCAATTCTTTTTTATAACATTCAATGCTCTTGTTTTTCTTAGTTCCAATCAGAATACGAATCTTCTCTTTTAATACTTTCCGCACGGAAAGAAGTGCGGTTTCCAGGCACCACGGTATATCGGTCAGATACTTTGCATACGTTTCCTGCTTTCTCCTTATTTCGGCCGTAACCTCTTCCACATCCTCATATTCTTTCGCTCTGATTCGCTCAACTACAACCACAACGACAATCATAAAAGGAATCAGCAAGACCATAAAAGGATTGATTCTCAGCAAATATACGAAAAGAACTGCAAATACCGGAAGGTAGTACAGGAGCATCATTATGATTGAATCCACCACTTTTCTTATACTGCCTGTCCCCTTATATGCTTTCTCCACACAGTCGAGATTCTGCGGTACTTCAAAAAACAGACGGCCAAAGGAACCAACTTTTCTGTTTATTTTACCGCGAGTAACCTTAGACATCAAAAGGTCGTAATACTCATAATTGTAATTCGTTACGGCATCTATCATCTGTTCTATAACTCTGCATATTATATAAGCAAAAAGAATCGGAAGAATCTTTCGAAAAACTGCTTCACCTTCCTGCCTTGCAACAAGAGTATCAAAGAAAATCTGCAGCAAAACGATAGGAGCAACGTATAATATCCCCTGAAGAAAAGTGAGCGAATAGTTCCACAAAAAGAGCTTCGGTGATGCAGTATAAACTTCTTTAAACGATTCCTTAAGTATTTTTATCTTATTCATACCAGCTTCTCTGTTCACAATACATTGAATGATATAATCCGTTCCTTGCCATAAGTATCTCATGGCTGCCGCTTTCCGCAACTTTCCCGCCTGAAAGTACGATTATCTCATCGCACATTTTCGCGGCACCCATTCTGTGCGTTATGCAAATACCGATTTGTCCCTTGAATTCTTCCTGAAAGAGTTTATAAAGCATTGCCTCACGAACCGGATCCATAGCCGACGTCGGTTCATCAAGTATCTGTATCGGATTGCCGGAAACCAGACATCTGAAAATCGTAATCAACTGCCACTGTCCGCCGGACATGTCCGAGCTTTCCTCGGAAACACGTCCCAAGTCTGTATCAAAATCGATTTCTTTATCTCTCAATGTGTCAGTCAGGCCAATCTTTTCAGCTATTCTTACAGCCTCATCTGTCGATATAGCCTCATTTCCGATATTTTCCCGAATAGAGAGCGGATATCTTGCAAAATTCTGAAATGCAACCGAAAAGAGTTTGCTTCGTTCTTTTCCGCTCATCGAACGAACTTCTTTTCCGTTTATCAATATCTCTCCCTCATAGTTATCGTATACTCCCAGGAGCAGTTTCATAAGAGTCGACTTTCCCGCTCCGTTTACCCCCACAATCGCATACCGCTTCTTATCTGACATAACAAGCGAAAGATTATTAAGTATTTTGACATCACTTTTCGGATACGAAAAAGAAACATTCCTGAACTCGATTGTAATTTCCTTTTCTTCTGTCTCCGGTTCATCCGAACATTCTTCAGCATCCTCAGACTCTTCTATCTTCAAAAAAGAATGATAGTCTCTGAGATACAGTCTGTTTTTCGACATCTTTACAAGCAGAGGCGGAAGTTCCTCTTCGAGCGTGTGCAAATACGTTATGATGGCCTTGGCAAAAGCGATATAAAATCCCACCGTCATGGTGCCGAGGTTCACCGGCACCAGAAGAATTGCCAGAATAATACCCAGAAGAACGGCATATATCATATTGTTTATGCCCATCCGCCCAAATACCTTTCTGTTCGCTTTATCTTCTATTTCAATTGCCTTGTCATATGATTCTTCCCAGCGTTTCAGAGCCCAATCGGAGTATCCGAACATATTTCTTTCCTGCGCATCTTCTCGTGACGAAAGAATCCTCTTGAAATAATTAGCTCTTCTGAAGTGGCGTGTTGACTCATCATATGCCTCATAAGATATCTTCCCGTTCTGAACCCCGACAAAAACAATCGGAGCCATGGCTGCAAACAAAATCAGCGATACCCATACATTCTTCGTAAGACAAACTGCGAAAAATCCCACTATCTTCATTGCAAAAGAACTCAGTTCCATTATTCCGGAAAAGAAATCATAGATGTGCTCGGAAGGATCTGTTCCGACACGTTCAAACAATTCCTGTATCTCGCGTTTTTCTTTTTCCCTGTAGGGTATTACAGTCTTTTTGCTGATAACACGCTCTGTGTAGAAAGCACTCATGTTTGCCTGCATATGCTTTGACAGAAATTCCGCCAAAACAGAGCACACATATTCAATCAGCCATAGAGAGCACACAATTATGACCGATTCCCATGGAAATTTGTCCCCGCTTTCAACAGTGCTCACAACCCCGTCTACCACGTCCGCAAAAAAGAAAATCTCGACAAGTACGCACGCAGCCCCCAGAATCCTGAGAAGAAACTGAAAAATCGTCCCTATAAAATTGTCCTTAAAATACCCTTTACCTGACATACTTCTTTCCAACACTCTCATAGAATAATCCCCTTGCATACGCAAGGGGATCTGCAATCAATCGAAAGTTGAATCCTTGCAGTTTCGCCCACGGCAAGGTGAACAACCGGGATTCTTGCTTTGAACTCTTTTCTTCTTTGATATTAGCATAATCGCAGGTTTAATGTACATCCTTTTTACCTCCTTTCACTCTTTTTCTTGCACCGGCAATCAGCCTGTCTATCTCTGAACAACCATACAATGTATTGTTTTCGGAATAAGCCAACCCCGGACACCTTACGCAAAAGTCAGCATAAGTACAATCTTTACACATTAGAAGATCATTTCTTTTAATGGACGTTATATGAATCTTTTCTTTTGAATTGTTCCAAATATCGATTAACGATTCCTCTCTGACATTTCCATACTTTATTGGGAAAGAAATGCACGGATAGACATTCCCATTCACATCTATGTGTAAGGAATTGCATAACCCATCACACAATCTTGGGTTCTTTCTTTTTTGCACAGAGTAATCCTCTTCTACAACCCTAATTACATCAGCAATTTCCTCTTCGCTAAGTCTGAATGTGCAAGGTTCTTTATCGCCATCAGTCCTTTGGGTGATTGCAAATGAATAATTGAATCTAAATCCGTTCTCGTCGCAATATTCCATTATCTCCTTGTATGAATTCTTGTTCTTCTTCATAATCGGAACTTTTACTTCAAGGTGAATATTGTGCGATTTAATTATTTCTGCAGCTTTCAGAAACTTATCAACAGATTCCTTGCATTTGGTGATATCATCATTAATTTTTGTATCAAGCGAAAACAAGGTTGTAGAAATCTCTTTGATATACAGAGCAGCCAATTTCTCCGCCAATTCATCCGTCATAAGAGAAATGTTGCTGAACAAAGTAACGCGCAGCCCTTTTGCTCTGGCAAAGGATACAATTTTTACCAAATCCTCCAACAGCAATATCTCCCCACCGGTCAATACCAATTCAAAAAAGCCTGCATCTTTAATCTGCTCTATAGTCCGATAAATGATGTCGCTATTCATGACAGCATCATGAGAAGGAATGTAGCAATGCTCACATCTGTAATTGCACTTCGTCAACAATTCCATGGATGCAACAAATGGACTGCATTTCTTTATACTTAGCGCTTCAGGCTGTAACATTGTCAGATACTCCTTCCGCGAAGATTCCCATATCAATCATTGAAATTGCTACAGCTTTAACATCCGTATATGTTTCTTCTTCATCTATTCCGTATCGTGCTGCGAGTTCTTTCGACATTTCAGATAATGGTACACTATTGATTAATCCTTCAAAAACATATGCGGCCGTTTCATTCAAAAAAACGTATTCATCTGTTCTTTCATCACACAGGTAAACGGCACTGTCTATTTTCTGCCAGGAAATATATTTTTCTATCATGAGACATCACCTTTAGAGCGTTGCCGTAAATACAGTTTCAACCAGTCCATTTATGTCATCCCCTATGATATCCGGAGTATTATTATTTTTACTTCCGTCTCCGAGAATAAAGAAAAATAAAATGACAAACAGAATAGCAGAAAGAATCTTTTTAAGATTGATTTTCATAGTGTATTTCCCCCTTTCCCTCTCTAATCTTCATGGTATAATCAGAAAAGAGAAAAAGATAGTGGACAATAGTCCGCATCGGGGAGGGCTACAATGGGGAACAGTGAGGCTCAGATAGGGGATATCATCAGATATATCAGAATTAATCAACACATTTCGCAGGCTCATCTTTGCGACGGGATCTGTTCAAGAGATTATCTGATGGATATAGAAGCAAATAAAAAGACCCCTTCGCTGTATATCATAAATGGGTTATCGGAAAAGTTTGGGGTAAACCTGCTGTCCGAATACAATACCGTCTTAAAGCATCGGAATCTGGAAACACATGCAAAAATAGAAGAAATCAATGATTGTCTGGTAGAAAGAAAATTATCGGAACTGAAAGAACTTGTCTCCGAATATGAAAAGCTTCCCGAGTTTAAAGATGGGGAGCCCTTTCAAATCATCATGTACGCCAAAGCAGTTGTGGCTTCGACATTGGAAAAAAAGTGGAAAGAATCCATATCGTATTCCCTTGCAGGAATAAACTCCAAATACCCATCCTTGGATGAACTTAAGAACAAAAACAATATTTTCAGCAATGTGGAATTGAACCTGATGCTGCACATAGCTGTTAATCTCGCACGTTGTGAAAACTTCGAAGAATCGGATTCGATTTTTAGTTCTATCCGGGATTATCTCAATCGATTCCTGTCGAACACACACTACTACATCGAAAAAAATTATCATTTCACAATCAATCTTCTGGGGCTGACGGTATATAATCAATATCTTTTCACGCAGAGAAACAATCCTCGGTTTCTCGACACTTTGGACGAAACCATCAGAAGCCTTCAAAGATTTAAATCTTCCGCAAAGCTGTTTGAACTGCTTCTTTGTCGCGCGGATTTGCTTGCAAATACCGAAAAACCGAAAGAAGCAAAACTGACGTACAATCAGGGACACAGTCTCGGCCTTCTCTATGTTCCCGCAGATGAGCTAAAAAAACTTGAGAAAATAATACTGTCCGAAAAGGCTCTGAAATTGCTGTCCGAGAAGCAAGCATCCCACAATAAAAAAAGAAAGACTTCATAGTGAAGTCTTTCTTTTTATTTTAATTATCAATAATTACTATACAAGATCCAACAGCACCTGCTTCTCGCAGTAGCCGAGGTTCTTGTTTACCTGTTCGCCGTTCTTGAAAACGATTACGGTAGGAATGCTTGCGACCTTAAAGCGGCGGGCAAGCTCGCCTTCCTCGTCAACGTTTACCTTGCAAACCTTGATCTTTCCTTCGTTCTCTTCGGCTATCTCGGCAACAACGGGACCAAGCATCTTACAGGGTCCGCACCAGGGTGCCCAGAAATCAACCATTACGGGGATATCGGAATTAAGCACTTCTGCATCGAAATTAGCATTTGTCAGATTAATCTCAGCCATTTTTACACCTTTCCTCCGGATTATTGTACCGGACGACACGCTAAATTAATTGTGCACAATTGAATTGTAGCAATACAATTTAATTCTGTCAAGCCATGAGTCCGGATTTTATAAATTATTTATCTTTCGGACTCAGATGGCTTCGTGGAAGGTTCTCGAAATAACGTCGGCCTGCTGCTCGGGTGTCAATTTAATGAAGTTAACCGCATAGCCCGAAACCCTGATGGTAAGCTGGGGATAATTCTCGGGATGCTTCTGCGCGTCGAGAAGTGTGTCTCTGTTTAATACGTTAACATTTAAATGATGTCCGCCCTTGGTTGCATAACCGTCAAGAAGCGATACAAGATTGTTGATCTGCTGAGTGTTCTGTGTCATAATTGCCTCCTTTTCTCCTCATATTGAGGAACTGCGATATGATAATTGAATTGTTTTCTTCTTTTTCAACATCATACTATCAAAGGAGGTGAATTTAAACCGTAACATTTGTTACGTTTTTTAAAATTTATTCGCTTAATTCTTCCAGGGCTTCTCTGTCCAGAATTCTGATCTTTGATCTGTCGACGATTATCAGCCCTTCGTCCTGCATGTTCATAAGTTCCCTGGACAAAGAAGGGCGTGTGGTCCCAAGATAATCCGCCAGTTCCTCCCGCTTCATATGGCTTACAAAAGCATCGGCGTTTCCCGCACAGTCAAGAACCCACATGGCTATCCGTTCCTTAAGAGTCTTTCCCGAAAGAAGATAAAGCTTCTTTAACATAAGGAAATTCTTTCCGGACTGGATCTCCAGCATGTTCTTTATTACATCCTTGTGCTTTCCGCAGGCATTCTGACAGAAGCCGTAGAAGAAGCGTCTGGGTATCTCGATGAGTGTGACGGCATCGTTTGCCACCGCGTCAAACCAGTATGCGGTTTCTGCGGAAAAGACGAACATCTCGCCGAAAACATCGTTTTCATGGACCGAATAAAGCACGTTTCTCTTACCCGAAGCAAAATCCTTCACAAGCATGACGGTGCCCTTCTTGATTAAGTAAATACTCGAAGGCACATCGCCCTGCCTGAAAATGTACTCGCCTGTCTTAAAGGTCCGTTCTTTAGCGCCCGCGCAGGTATACATCTTATCGCGGTCTTCATCGGTTATTCCCTTGAAAAGTCCGGATTCGGCCATTCGCCACCTCACTCTTAAATCATCTGTTTTAATTGTGTCAGACGTTTGGATACTTCGTCAAGCATTTGTTCATACTTTGCAAGTTTCTCTTTCTCCTCTGCAACTTTTGATGCAGGAGCCTTGGAGACAAACCGCTCATTATTCAGCATTCCGTTACTTCTTGCGATTTCGGATTTAAGTCTCTCCTCTTCTTTTGCAAGTCGTTCAACTTCCTGAGACAGATCAACCAGCTCAGCGAAGGGAATGTAGAGGTTGGCACCCGGAATTACGCATGAAACCGCGTCTTCGGGGATGCCTGTCTTGTCCGAACGGATTTCAACCTCGGATGCATATGCAAGGGGTTTAAAGTAAATCTCACCGTCCTTAAAGATATCGCAGATTCCCGCATCGGTACTTACAACGAATACCTTTGCTTTTCTCGAAGGAGCAACGTTCATGCCGGTACGTACGTTTCTGATGGCACGGACAGCTTCCTTGATGGTCTCAATCTCCTTCTCCTCGGCTGCGAATTCGTATTCCTTGGTATATTCGGGCCACTTGGAAATCATGATGGATTCTTCTTCATCCTGAATGTTTGTGAAGATTTCTTCGGTCACAAACGGCATGTAAGGATGAAGCAGCTTAAGTGCATCAATGAGTACCTTCTTAAGAGTCCAAAGCGCCGCGTTCTTGGAAGCCTCCTCGGTCTCCGAATAGAGACGGGGCTTAACCATTTCGATGTACCAGTCGCAGAATTCATCCCAGATGAAGTCGTAAACCTTCTGTACCGCAACACCGAGTTCGAACTTTTCCATGTTGTCGGTTACATCTTTTATAAGGGTGTTGCACTTTGAAAGAATCCAGCGGTCAACGGGCTCAAGTGCCGAAGCCTCAGGCTTCGCGGGATTCTTATCGCCCATGTTCATCATGATGAAACGTGCTGCGTTCCAGATCTTGTTGGCAAAGTTACGGCTTGCTTCAACACGCTCGTTGTAGAAACGCATGTCGTTTCCGGGAGCGTTACCGGTTATCAGGGTAAGGCGAAGAGCATCTGCGCCGTATTTATCGATGATTTCAAGAGGATCGATACCGTTTCCGAGGGATTTACTCATCTTACGGCCCTGGGAGTCTCTTACCAGTCCGTGGAACAAAACGGTGTTAAAGGGCTTCTCACCCATGTTTTCGTAGCCTGAGAAAATCATTCTGATAACCCAGAAGAAGATAATATCGTAACCGGTTACCAAAACGTCCGTGGGATAGAAATACTCAAGATCGGGAGTCTTCTCAGGCCATCCCAGTGTGGAGAAGGGCCAAAGAGCCGATGAAAACCAGGTATCCAGGGTATCGGGATCCTGCTCTAAATGAGTGCATCCGCACTTGGGACACTTGTCGGGAGCGGTTCTTGCTACGGTAATCTCACCGCACTCAGGACAATAGTAAGCGGGGATCCTGTGGCCCCACCAAAGCTGACGGGAAATACACCAGTCGCGGATATTATCGGTCCAGTTATAGTAGGTCTTGTCCATTCTTTCGGGGACAAGCTTGATCTCACCGTCCTTAACGGCCTTAATCGCGGGCTTGATAAGCTCATCCATCTTAACGAACCACTGCTGCTTAATCATGGGCTCGATGGTGGTGCCGCAACGGTCGTGAGTACCTACGTTGTGGGTATAGTCTTCTATTCGTACAAGAAGGCCAAGCTCGTCAAGTTCCTTAACGATTGCTTTTCTTGCTTCGTATCTGTCCATTCCTTCGTACTTGCCGCCATTTTTGTTAATAGTGGCATCATCGTTTAAGATGTTGATCTCGGGAAGGTTGTGACGCTTACCTACTTCAAAGTCGTTAGGGTCGTGTGCGGGTGTAATCTTAACAACACCGGTACCAAACTCCATGTCAACATAGGAATCTTCTACTACGGGGATGGGCTTGTTAACGATGGGAAGCCAAACCTGACGGCCCTTTAAGTAAGTGTATCTTTCGTCCGCGGGATTGATGGCTACGGCTGTATCTCCAAGCATGGTCTCGGGACGGGTGGTTGCAAATTCAAGAAACTCCGTAGTTGAAGGCTTGCCGTTTTCGTCTACGAGAGGGTACTTAATGTGCCAGAAGTGGCCTGCCTGTTCTTCGTATTCTACTTCCGCGTCGGAAATGGAGGTGTTACATACGGGACACCAGTTGATGATACGGGAGCCTTTGTAGATCCATCCTTTTTCATGCATCTTGCAGAACACTTCGGTTACGGCCTTGTTACAGCCTTCGTCCATGGTAAAACGCTCTCTGTCCCAGTCGCAGGAGGAGCCCATTTTCTTAAGCTGGGAAATGATTCGTCCGCCGTATTCTTTTTTCCACTCCCAGGCACGCTTAAGGAAACCTTCACGGCCCAAATCTTCTTTGGAAATGCCCTGTTCTTTAAGCTTTTCGATGATCTTTACTTCCGTAGCGATGGAAGCGTGGTCGGTGCCGGGCTGCCAGAGTGCGTTATAACCCTGCATTCTCTTGAATCTGATGAGAATATCCTGCATGGTGTTGTCAAGGGCATGACCCATGTGAAGCTGTCCCGTGATGTTCGGAGGCGGGATCACGATGGTGAAAGGTTTCTTCGTCTTATCAACTTCGGCATGAAAGTATTTCTTATCAAGCCAGTTTTTGTAGATCCTGTCTTCCATTTCGGAAGGATTGTAGGTCTTTTCCAGTTCTTTTTTCATTCTGTTCTCCCTTCATACGTGGTAGGCGCGCAGTCGCTTATTTTCCTTCCTCGCTAACAACAAAACGCCCTTTGCCTGAAACAGGCAAAGGGCGTAAGATACGCGGTACCACCTTTGTTCATGTGTTTCTTACGAAACACATCTCATTAACTCCTGACAGAGCCGGCTCTGTAACGTAAGCCACACGTGGCAGGTTACTGCATTCACCCGCCCGGTTCGGAAGCTACCTTCCGTTTCTTCCGTCTGAGCGCTTTCACCGGCCGCGCCTTCTCTGAAGACTTTCAAAACGTACTCCTCTTCGTCATAACCTTTTGCTTTGCATGGATAATAACACGCCCCGTCGAAAAAAGCAAGACGGATCATGCATACTTTTTTGCATCCACCGCAGTCTTTACCGAAAGAGCGATAACCACCGCCACCAGACCGAAGGCCATAAGTGTGCATACAGGCCCGAGACTCCTTCTTGCAAAGAAGGTGCAGATAACACTCACAAGAGATATTACGCTGACAATCAGGTGGGTCACCACCAGAAGCCATATGGTGTCACGATAAACATAGGGGCGACTGTTGTCCGTAGTCTTCGGCATGTTCCACTTTTCGATGGGGTAAAAGTGCAGGATCCCGGAGATCACCGCATTGCATATAAAATGTGTAACCGGCAATACCAGGGATGTCCAGGGAGAGCCGTAGGATGTGGGATTACCGAAAACATCAAAGTGTGTCGGAATCTCCCCCTTTGCTCCGATGGCCAGAACCACACTTAAGACCAGGCTTAAGAGCATTATCACTCCCGAAACCGCCTCTGTCACAATATGGTAGATCCTGATGTACAAAGAATTTGACATGGTCTTCTCCCGTTCAGATATCGATATCAAGCGGAGCATCTATATCTTCTCCGACATATTTCCCGTTCTTTTTACGCTGTTTTACGCACTCGGTTAGCAGGTACTCGATCTGACCGTTTACGGAACGAAAATCGTCCTCCGCCCATTCTGCGAGCGCGTTATATAATTTTTCGTTTAGCCTTAACGGCACCTGTTTTTTCTCAGCCATATTTCACCGTCTTCTATAGATTAATACAGACTTCCGGAATTTACAACGGGTTGTGCGTCATGATTTCCGCAAAGAACCACCAGGAGATTCGAAACCATTGCGGCCTTTCTTTCTTCGTCAAGATCAACCACATGGTTTTCGTTGAGTCTTTCAAGGGCAAGCTCAACCATTCCCACAGCGCCGTCAACGATCATCTTTCTGGCATCGATGATTGCGGATGCCTGCTGTCTTTGAAGCATTGCTGCCGCAATTTCGGGAGCATAGGCAAGATAGGTGATTCTCGATTCGATAATCTCGATACCTGCAAGATTTACGCGTTCCTGGATCTCTTTCTTTATTCTGTCGGCAACGATCTCGCTGGAGCCTCTGAGGGATCCTTCGTCAGCCTGGCCGTCGCCGGTGGTGTCAACGTTCTTTGCAACGTCGTAAGGGTAGATCCTTACGATGTTTCTGAGGGCCGCGTCACACTGGAGAGAAAGAAATTCTTTGTAGTTTTCTACGTTAAACACCGCCTTTGCGGTATCAACGATCTTCCATGTTACGGCGATGCCGATTTCGATGGGATTACCGAGGCAGTCGTTGATCTTCTGTCTGGTGTTGTTAAGGGTCATAATCTTGAGCGAAAGCTTCTTTGATGTAAGTTCTGCTGCCGTAACCGCCTTTACATCACCGCTCTGATTGAGTCTGGTGGTTGCTGCGGGGTTAAGGGCGGTACAGAAAGGATTTACCCAATAGAAGCCGTCTGCCTTAAGAGTTCCGATATATTTTCCGAAAAGAGTCAGGACCATTGCTTCCTGAGGTTTCAGTATCTTAAGACCCAGAGCGAATATCCAGCCGAGGCAGACATAAGCGATACATACCGCAAAAATACAGATTGCAAGGGGATCCTTATAGCCTTCCGCCTCAAATTTGGTGGCACAAAAAACAATTCCGACGATTGCGGCTGCATAAGAAAGCAGAATCAGGATAAGTGCGAACATTCCGTTCTTTCTTGCTTTTAAAATCTTTTCATTCATGGTTAATCTCCTTTTCTATTCTTCTTTAACGATTGCCTTTAAACCTACATAAGCTATGGCAGTGATGATTAAGTATAACACGCTTCTCATTGCGCAGATAAGATATGTATTCAGTATCATTCCCAGGAACACGCTGCCCAAAAGCATGATTATCGTAAGAACCATGTTCACAAAAAGGTAGAGACCTGAGGCCATACCCTGCTTTACGACTTCGACTTCGTTCTCCCAGTCAAGCTTCATGAACTTTACACCGAAGAGACATCCGACGGTTGCGGAGAAGAAGCAAAGCAATGTTCCTTCAAGAACGAAGATTACGATTTCCGCCACGGAAGACTTGGCCGCTATGGAAAGGCACAGGGTTCCGATGAACTGGGCAGGAACGGAAATGTAGAGGTTTGCAAGGATCTTGCCTCTGTAGAGTTCCATTTTCTTTATGGGAAGGGACTGTATTATCCAGTAGTTCTTTCCTTCAAGGGAAGGCGAAGCACATGTCAACGCCAGCATTCCGGTCATGAGATAAATTATAAAAGGAACCGCAACTCTTATGATATCAATGCTTATCGTAGTTCCCTGAGTAAAGGCTCCGACTATGTTTTCAACGCCCACAAAGAGCGAGATTACACCGACCAGAACCGCCATCACATATCCAAAGCCCGCATTCGTAAGGAAAACGATGGAGCCGAAGAAACGCTTGAGTTCCTTGAAAGCGACACTCTTTTCGATGTTTCTTTTCTGCTGCTTTCCGAGCCTGTACGCATGCTTTGACTTGCTTCCCGCAGTGATTATCGCATTTATCCTTCTGTAGGAGCCTGCCACCAGCAGGAACGCACCTTCAAAAAGAAGGAGTGAAATCGCAATCAGCAAGAGCATCGAAAGGACATTTCCGTAAAGCACGCCTTCCTTAAACCAGCGTGCGATGGGGTACCAGGTTTCAAATTTGCCGGTAAAGTCGGAAAAACCGTTCAGAATATCGGTGTAGGTTCCCTCTTTAATCATGTCCTCAATAAAGAATCTTGAGAAGAAAGCAAGGAACATAACCGCAAATATCAGCACGATCTGCACTATCTTCCAATGCTTGAAGTAGGAGCTTATCTTTGCGAAAAAGAAACCGAAAAGGCTCGCTACCAGCATGGGAATCAGGGGTACAACAAAGGAGAGAATTATCCATACGGGATATACCCAAATTGCGGGATGTGCGTAAATTCCGTAGCCTATCAGCATCGATAAAGAAATCGAAATGTACCAGGGGAGAGACTTGATGTACATGTATAAGAACTTGTCTCCCACAACGGTCTTGATGCTGAAGGGAAGGGATACTATCATGTCATATTCCCTGAATCCGAAGAGATAGCTGTTGCTCTTAATAAAGGTAAATATCAGGGAGATGGATGATATGGTTACTACGTTTAAAAGGGGCATATATTCGATAAGTCCCACGCTCCCGAGGCCGATGGCGCTTAATACGCAGTACGCCATGACCATCAGATAAAGCATCGAATAACCTATGAGGTTACCTATCATCATGCCTTTTTTCTTTTTGTCTTTGGAAGTCCTTAAAACGTTCCATGCGCCGGTGGACAGTAAAAACGTCCTTAACAGCAATAATCTTTTACTTTTCATCAGCACCCTCCAGGAATACTTCCTCAAGTGACTTGCCGCCGGTAAGTTCTTCCATGGTACCCTGTGCTATAATCTTACCCTGTTTGATGATGGCCGCCTTGTTGCAAAGCTTCTCGGCCACTTCCAGTACGTGGGTTGAAAAGAATACGGCACAGCCACGCGAACACATATCATGCATGATCTCTTTTAATCTGTGGGTTGCCATGGGGTCAAGACCTACGAAAGGCTCGTCCATCACCATGAGCTTCGGCTCGTGAATAAGCGCCGAGATTATGGCAAGCTTTTGCTTCATACCATGGGAGTACGAAGAAATCGAATCTCCCAAAGCATCGGTAAGTTCAAGCTTTCCCGCATATTCTTTAATACGCTCTTCACGGGTATTCGCATCAATATCAAAAACATCGGCAATGAAGTTTAAGTACTGGATACCCGTAAGATTTTCGTAAAGGTCCGGGTTGTCGGGAATGTAAGCCGTGATCTTCTTGCATTCCAAGGGATCTTTCTTTACCGAATGGCCGTCTATGTAAATCTCTCCATCGGTAAAATCAAGCACGCCCACGATTGCTCTGATGGTGGTACTTTTTCCGGCTCCGTTGTGACCGATGAATGCGTAAATGTCGCCGCTTTCCACAGTCAGCGAAACATTGTCCGCAGCCTTCTTGTCACCGCTGTAGGTTTTTGAATAGTTTTCGATCTTAAGAATTGACATTGCTGTGTCCTCCTGTTTGATATCATTATGATATCACATTAATTTCAATTGTCAATACCCCTTCGCAAAGGAAAGGTATCATTGACATTAATCGCAAAAATCATTAAAATAGCATAAAAATAAGTACATTTCACACAAGAAGAGACAGATTATGGACTATGTAAAAGAACCCAAAATGCGCCCCGTATTTCCCAAGCGCGCAGTAATCACCGCAGGAATGCCCTACGGTAACAAAGAACTTCATTTCGGTCACATCGGCGGCGTGTTTGTTCATGCCGACACTTTCGCACGTTTTCTTCGTGACCGTATAGGTACGGACAACGTTATTTTCGTATCGGGAACCGACTGCTACGGCTCTCCCATCCTGGAAGGCTTCCGTAAAGCCAAGGAAAACGGTACCTTTGACGGCACCATCGAAGATTACGTTAAGAAGAATCACATTTCACAGAAAGAAACCCTTGAAAAATACGAAGTGAGCCTCAACCTTTTCGGCGCATCGGCTTTGGGCCGCGCCGGCGAGATTCACAATGAGGTTTCCGCCGAAGTATTTGAAAAGCTTTATGCTGCGGGAACTCTTGAAAAGCTCAGCACTCCCCAGTTTTTCGATCCCAAGTTTAAGTGCCTTTTAAACGGACGTCAGGTCATCGGTAAATGTCCCATTCAAGGCTGCCAGTCGGAGAAGGCTTACGCAGATGAATGCGACCTCGGACATCAGTACATGCCCACAGAACTTATCGATCCTCACAGCACCCTTTCGGGCCTCACTCCCGAGCTGGTGGACGTTACCAACTGGTATTATAAGCTTGAAGATTGCATCCCCATGATGCAGGCTTACGTTGACGATCTTCGAAAGAACTCCAATGCCCGTAAGTACATGCTTACCACCATTGAAGAGTTCTTAAAGCCCCCTTACATTTACGTTCAGAAGAAATTCGTGGAGGACCTTGATGCGCTTCGTTCCAAGTTCCCCGCCCACGACATGCTTGACGATAACAAAAATTCCTACACCTTCGTGTTTAAGAATCTTGATGACAGAGATGCCGCAAGAAAGGTTCTCGAAGGCATGGACATTAACTACCGTACAGGTAAGACCCTGGTTCCCTTCAGACTTTCGGGTAACATCGAGTGGGGAGTTCCCTTCCCTGAAAAAGAAGGGCTTAAGGACTTAACCTTCTGGGTATGGCCCGAATCCCTTTGGGCTCCCATTTCCTTTACAAAAACCTACCTTGAGAGCAAGGGCTTTGACGGGAACGAATGGCTTAAATACTGGAACTCAGACGATGCCACCGTTTACCAGTTCATCGGTCAGGATAACATTTCCTTCTACGGCATAGCACAGCAGGCTATGTGGGAATCCATGGGACTTAAGAAGACTTTCCTGGTACCCAACAACCACATCCTGTTCATGAACAAGAAGGCCTCCAGCTCCGGTTCCATCAAACCTCCCATGGCAAAGGATCTTCTTGAGTTCTACACCGCAGAGCAGATGCGCATGCATTTCTTAAGCCTCGGACTTGCAAACAAGAGCGTAAGCTTCGATCCTCAGGCATATCTTCCCGAGGAAGAGCGTAACGGTGCGGACCCCGTGCTGAAGGACGGTAACCTTCTTACCAACGTATTTAACAAGATTATCAGAACCTGCTTCTACACCCTTCAGAAGGACTTTGACGGAAAACTTCCCAAGCTTCCCGTCACCGAAAGCATTCTGGAAGAAACCAAGGAAGCAATCCTTACATACGAGCAGAACATGTACGATCACCAGTTCCACAAGATCACCTATGTTCTGGATACTCTTATCAGAAACATGAACAAGAACCTTGTAAACAACATGCGTACCGCCGAAGCAAACAACGATACCGCATTAAAGGCTCAGGTTCTTACGAATGCTTTTTACGGAGTAAGGGTTGCTACGACCCTTCTTCATCCAATCGCTCCTACAGGCTGCGAAAAGATAAGAGAGTATCTTAACGTGGATGAAAAGATCTACAGCTGGGACCACATTTTCGAGACCCTCACCGATCTCTTTGACGATCCCGACAACCACACCTTCAAATTCCTTGAGCCCAGAGTCGACTTCTTCAAGATGCACGAAACACAGCTTGCAGCCAAGGAACAGCAGTGATCGCCGGGCCGGGATCAAATAACTCAATATAAAAAAACAAAGGAGCGAACCTTGATATGATCCCTGTCAAGTAGACAGGATAAATATCTAAAATGAGTGTTTAGAGAATGACCATACTTCGTATGAGGTATGGTCATTTTTCTATGCACACCATTTCTCTTTGTATTTATTGAT
>Ga0129306_1002443_pt1 | contig 16534 bp, 15 predicted proteins | sample P827metagenome_FD_94438 | JGI IMG/M metagenome (GOLD analysis project Ga0129306, IMG submission 94438) | Capybara group fecal microbial communities from Wisconsin, USA - P827 metagenome | ecosystem: Host-associated > Mammals > Digestive system > Large intestine > Fecal | place: USA: Wisconsin... | reverse complement strand
TTGCCGACACCGTTTCTGTCCAGCTTTGCGAAAGGATCGTTCTCAAAGATCTTCGCATCATAGTATGCGTCGAGGAACTTGCCTGCGTCGTCTCTGGAGAATCCGTATGTCATCTGAGTCAGGTCGTTGGTACCGAAGCAGAAGAAGTCAGCGTTGGCTGCGATCTCGTCTGCAGTCAGAGCTGCTCTCGGGATCTCAATCATGGTACCTACCTGGTACTCGAGCTTGTAGTTAGCTGCCTTTATCTCTTCTTCAGCTGTCTCTACAACGATCTTCTTAACATATACGAATTCCTTTACATCTCCGATCAGAGGGATCATGATCTCGGGAGTTACCTTCCAGTTGGTATGCTTCTTCGATACATTGATCGCAGCTCTGATCACGGCTCTGGTCTGCATCTTGGCTATCTCGGGATATGTTACTGCAAGACGGCATCCTCTGTGACCCATCATGGGGTTGAACTCATGGAGTGATGCGATGATGGCCTTGATCTCTTCTACGCTCTTGTTCTTGGTCTTAGCGAGCTTCTCGATATCGGCATCCTCTGTAGGAACGAACTCATGAAGCGGGGGATCGAGGAATCTGATGGTTACCGGATAACCCTCGAGAGCTTCGTAGAGTTTCTCGAAGTCACTCTGCTGATAAGGCAGGATCTTGTCGAGTGCCACTTCTCTCTCCTCTACGGAGTCGGAGCAGATCATCTCGCGGAATGCATCGATCCTGTCGGGCTCAAAGAACATGTGCTCTGTACGGCACAGACCGATACCCTCTGCACCAAGCTCACGAGCCTTACGTGCATCTGCGGGGGTATCTGCATTGGTACGTACCTTCATGGTGCGGAACTTGTCAGCCCATGACATGATACGTCCGAACTCGCCTGCTATGGTAGCATCCACTGTAGGGATGATTCCGTCGTAGATATTACCGGTGGAACCGTCGAGTGATATATAATCGCCCTCTTTATAAGTCTTGCCTGCAAGGGTGAATTTCTTATTCTCCTCATCCATTACGATGTCGCCGCAACCGGATACACAGCACGTACCCATACCTCTGGCAACAACGGCTGCATGGGATGTCATACCGCCGCGGACGGTAAGTATACCCTGAGCCACCTTCATACCGGTGATATCCTCAGGGCTGGTCTCGAGACGTACAAGTACGACCTTCTCACCTCTCTCGAACCATGCCTCTGCATCCTCTGCGGAGAACACGATCTTACCGCATGCGGCACCGGGTGATGCACCCAGACCCTTGCCGATAGGCTCTGCCTTCTTGATCTCGCCGCTGTCGAACTGAGGATGCAGCAGTGTATCGAGGTTACGGGGATCGATCATGGCTACTGCCTCTTCCTCGGTCTTACGTCCCTCATCCACGAGATCACATGCGATCTTCAGAGCTGCCTGAGCAGTACGCTTACCGTTACGGCACTGAAGCATGTAGAGCTTACCGTTCTCAACGGTGAACTCCATATCCTGCATATCGCGGTAGTGCTTCTCAAGGATCTTGCATACCTTGGTAAACTGATCATATGCTTCGGGGAACTTCTGCTCCATCTCGCTGATGTGCATGGGAGTACGGATACCTGCTACAACGTCCTCACCCTGTGCGTTCACAAGGAACTCACCCATCAGTTTCTTCTCGCCGGTAGCGGGATCACGCGTAAATGCAACACCGGTACCGGAGTTGTTATTCAGGTTACCGAATACCATGGGCATAACGGATACTGCAGTACCCCAGCTGTAAGGGATATCATTGTCACGACGGTATACGTTTGCTCTCGGGTTATCCCATGAACGGAACACAGCCTTGATGGCTTCCTTGAGCTGTACGATAGGATCTGTAGGGAAGTCCTCACCGAGCTCATTCTTATACTCAGCCTTGAACTGCTCTGCGAGTTCCTTGAGGTCCTCGGCTGTCAGGTCAACGTCGTACTCAACGCCCTTTTTCTTCTTCATCTCATCGATCAGGGCTTCAAAATGCTTCTTTCCGACGCCCATTACGACATCTGAGAACATCTGTATGAATCTGCGATAGGAATCATATACGAAACGCTCGAATTTCGGATCCGGGTTGCCGGCGATCATAGCCTCTACAACCTCTTCATTAAGACCCAGGTTCAGGATCGTATCCATCATACCGGGCATGGAAGCGCGCGCACCGGAACGAACCGATACGAGAAGCGGCTTCTCGGGATCTCCGAAGTATTTGTCATTGATCATCTCTATACGACCCACGAACTCCATGATGGAACTCATGATCTCGTCATTGATCTGTCTGCCGTCCTCATAGTACTGATTACAAGCTTCCGTGGTAACCGTGAATCCCTGCGGAACAGGAAGACCGATGTTGGTCATCTCCGCCAGATTCGCACCCTTGCCACCCAGGAGCTCACGCATGTTAGCGTTACCCTCGGTAAACAGATACACCCATTTCTTATGAGCCATAGCTAAACCCCCTTGAAAAAAGATTAGTAAGTAGTAGACGAAAATGTGACGTCGTAACGTATATTTTACTACAAAAAAAGACGCACGGCAACGCCGTGCGTCTCTAGACTCAGGTAATTACTTTACAGTAATTGCAGTGATGTGAGCATCGGGTCCTTCATACCAGTAAAGGAATCCCTCTACGTCTACTGTCTGGCCTTCCTCAAGTCCGCCTACTGTCTCATATAATGCAGCATCGGATCCGTTGAGATAGTACTCAAGGCAGAACTCATAATCCTTGTCATCCTTGGTCAGAGTTACATAGATGTCATCACCGGGCTGATCGTTCTTATAGGATACAGCCTTAACTGTCATATCCTTGAAGGATACCAGCTGGTTCATGTAATCCTCAAGCTTATCAAGCTTATCGGTCACATCAGTAGCGGTAGCAACGAATGTGTCACCCTCTACTATCTCATACTTGGCATCTACGATCTCGATCTCGCCTGACCACTCAGACTTGAAACCTGTAACCTTGATCTTGGTTCCGGGAACGAGCTTATTGTACTCCTCCTCAGAGATGGGCATATCATAGATGAAGTATGCACCCTCCTGGTTCTGGGTATAGAGAGTAGCCTTGTCTTCCCACCAGCCCTGCTTGGCCTGTACATAGGTCTCTACAGTAACCTCGGTATCAACATCAGCGGCAACGAAATCAGCGTAGCTCATTACATCGCCTGTGCTCTCAGCTGCAGCTGCCTCGACGGTCTCCTCAACTGCCTCAGCAACCTCCTCTACTGCCTCATCTGCCTCCTCTACTGCCTCAACTACGGGAGCTTCCTCAGTCTTGCCGCATGCTGTCAGGGCAAGAACCATAGCAGATGCAAGCAGTACACTTACCATTTTCTTTTTCATAATCAGTCTCCTCCTGCGGGCTTGCGCCCAAATGTGTGCACACAAAAATAAGAGCGTGAGTTTCCTCACGCTCCTATTGTCGTTGAATCATAAGAAATATACAATCGTCAAAATCAATAATAAAGACTAATCCGTCTCCCCCATACTCGACAGTTTAGCCAATGCGGGGGCAAACTCACCGCACTTCTCATACAGTTCACGGGCCGCATCCTTATCACCCTGCGTCTCGCGAATGGTACCCATCTGGAAGTAAGCACGGTAATCGCTCGTGCCGCTGCGGTTGAATACCCTTATTCCGGTTGCCTTCTCGAACTCACTGTACGCTCTGTCCAGATCGCCGAGTCTCATGCTCATCATGCCCGTCACATACAGGAAGTCGGCACGGTACGAATATGCATCATAATACTTATCAAAGTATTTGAGCGAAGCACATGAATCATCCATATCCAGCATGCAGTATGCATAGGATTCCATCATGCTCATCACATAACTCTGCTTGGGATCATCTGCCAGATCAAGTCCCATCTCATAGTAGCTGACAGCCTTTGCATTATCATTCATATAGACGTAGCTGCGGCCCATCTGATAGTACTTATAAGCATCGGGGCCGTTCTCACGTACGTCGGCAAGGAGCATCTCGAGATTACGTGTGGCACGCGTCCTCTTGTCGGACTCGGTCACATATCCCTCATGATAGATAGTCAGCGGCACCTCAACATACTCGGGAGCGGATCCGTCTATAGGCATAACGCGCTCGTGTATGGAGCCCTCATAGTGACAGAACCTGCGGTTGAACAGTCTGCCTATGCGCTCGTTTACGATCGTCTTCTGCCCCTGTACCGTGTAGGGATTATTACGCTGTATGAGACCTATCTTGTTGGGATTCTCTTTGCAGATACGTCCGATGTCGAGCAGATTGACATTCTCCAGGTATTCATCACAGTCTATGATCAGGATCCAGTCATTGGAAGCCTTCTCTATGCTGAAATTACGTGCCGCAGAGAAATCACTGACCCACTGGAACTGATAAATGTTGTCCGTATACTTTGCTGCCAGCTCCATGGTCCTGTCAATAGATCCCGTATCCACGAGCACGACTTCAAACTTGCATGGGCGCAGTCGCTTCAAGCATTCTTCTATATGATTGTCTTCGTTACGCGCGATCACGCACACCGATATGTCCATTTTCAGTAACCCCGTTTAAGTAATATTGTCAAAAGATCATAACTCGTGGCCGGTCAGCATCCTGTACGCCTGCAGATACTTCGCAGTCGTCTGCTCAACCACCGAATCCGGCAGAGTCCAGTTATGCTCACCCTCATGCGCTGTCAGATAATCTCTCGCAAACTGCTTGTCAAAAGATCCCTGCGAGCGTCCGGGAGCATATTCATCAGCCGGCCAGAATCTGGATGAATCGGGTGTCAGTATCTCGTCACCCAGAACCATCTCGCCGTTCTCATCGAGACCGAACTCAAGCTTCGTATCAGCTATGATTATGCCCTTGGTTCTGGCATAATCTGCACATTTCTTATATATGGCAAGAGTATTGTCACGGAGCTTACGTGCATACTCTTCACCGTGTCCCGGGAAGTCGCGCTCGAGAACATCGATCGACTTCTCATAGGAAATGTTCTCATCGTGATCACCTATCTCAGCCTTCGTACTCGGAGTGTAGATGGGCTCAGGGAGCTTATCGGCTTCAACCAGCCCCTCGGGAAGAAGAATACCGCACACCGTGCCGTCCTTCTGATAACTCTTAAGTCCGCTGCCTGTGATATATCCTCTGACGATGCACTCGATAGGAAGCATCGTGAGCTTTCTGCACATCATGCTGCGGCCCTTGAAATAATCTGTCCTGTACTCCTCGGGCATATCAGCCGTATCGGTTGATATCATGTGATTCGGTATGATATCGGATGTGAAGTCGAACCAGAATTTCGACATCTGAGTCAGGACTTCACCCTTCTTCGGCACCATGTTGGACAGGATCACATCAAAGCAGCTGATGCGGTCCGTGGCGACCATTATGAGTGAATCGCCGTTATCGTATATCTCACGTACTTTTCCTTCTTTGATAGGTGTAGGCATTTATCGTATCTCCTTTTCATCTGATATGGGCTGAGGCCCGTATCAGTATATTGTCTCCTTGGTCAGATCGAACAGCATCAGCATGCCGCCGGTCTTATTATCCTGAGCAAGCTCGGGATCGTAATAGGTGTACTCAGCCTTGATCCTGGCGGGATTACTGCCGTCCGTCACGGTCTTAAATGCCTGAGCCTCCTTATCGGTGAGTGATACGTCTACGATATAGGCATCGCCGAACTTATAGACTACCGGAAGCAGCGTATCATCACTCATGTCGACATACATCGATACGAGTGCCTGGCCGTCATAGCTGAAGTCCACGTTGGTCCATATATCGAAGTCGTCTGAGTATATCTCCATAAAAGGATAATCATCCTCGGGATCCTTGATCAGAGCATATGCTTCGAAGTCTGCATCCATCCCTTCATAGTCATCACCGAATCCGCTCACATGGATGGTACCGTAGTAGAAGCCCTGCCACTCTTCGGCTTTGGTAACTACTACCTGATTCTCGGGAGCGTTCACATCGCCGTCTGCTGACGAATCTTCCTGCTCTTCCGTATCCGATGCGCTCGATGCCGCATCTGCGGGACTTCCGAGTTTATCACCCATCAGGTCTCCGAGCAGTGCAAGTGAATCGGCGCTGTCCTGCTCAGCCTTGGACTCGGTCTCAGCTTCCTTATCTTCATCGATCTGAGACACTTCATCGCCCTTGCCCGATCCGAGCTTATCGCTGACAGCTCCGGTGATGGAGTCTACCATGCCGCACCCCCCGAGCAGCATTGCTGCGGCAAGACCTGCGGCCATTATCGTTATTCTTTTTCTCATAACTCCTCCTGATCTGCGGGTGCGAACCGACTTCACCCACACACGGATCGGCGGAACTTACGCCTCACCGGCTCCATTGTCAACTATACCTTATTAGCGGGGTACGGTCAACGGCGCCGGATACTGCACCGGTGATGTTTGGTCCGCGCTGTGAGCTCCGATCCGGGCTACTTACGGACCAGTTCTCCGTAGAACATATACTGCTGGATCACGCCGAGGTGATCGCGATATCTCTCAAAAGGAAATGTCTCTCCGTATCCGCTCCCGTACTCCCTCTCGAGCACCTGCCTGATATGAGTATCGACGGGGAACGACTCGAGGTGATGCAGTGCAAAAAGGCATATGCAGTCGGCGACCTTTACTCCTATGCCATAGACCTCAAGGAGGCGTGCGCGGGCGGCTGCGTAATCAAGAGTGCGCAGCTCATCCAGATCGAAGGATGTGGTCACGGATCTTGCGGCCCGCACGACATACTTGCTACGGTAACCGAGGTTGCATGGCATCAGGGCGTCTTCGTCGAGAGAGGCGAGAGCTTCGGGGGTAGGGAAGGCGTAGTAGCCGGGTCCGTCTGTCTCCATGAACCTGCCGTACTCGCGGCAGATGTTTTCTATGCACTTGTGGATACGGGGGATATTATTCTGCTGGGAGATAAGAAATGTCACGATCATCTCCCACAAGTCCTGACGCAGGATACGGATGCCGCTTCCGACGCGTGCGACATCGGTCAGGTACTTATCCGCCGGATCGATCCCCGCCATGATCGCTGCATAATCGGTTCCGCAGTCTATATCGAAATAAGAGCGCCAGAAGCGCTCATATTCATCTTCGGTACAGTCTAATTCAGCTCCGTCATTTAATTGTCTCGCGATCAGACGTCTGTCGGTCGCGATGATCTCGTATGTGTCGTCCTCAGATCCGGCCCTGCTCATCCTGAAACACTGGCCGGAGTCACATATCTGACCGAGATTGAATTCGCTATTGTATACTCTAAGCATATGATCAAAACTCCAGCCCCAGTTCCCTCAGGCGGTCACACGCATCCTCATATCCGGTAAACAGGATCCCCTGCATGCCTGCTGCCCGGGCGCCTTCCACGTTCCTCTCCACATCATCGATGAACACGCACTCTGCGGGTTCCAGTCCGTACTTATCGATCAGCGCATCGTATATCGCTCTGTCGGGTTTTATCTCGTGGATCATATACGAGTAGATGTATCCGTCGAGCAGATCCATGAAGTTGATCGCACCCAGTTCCACAGCGCGGTGCTGTGCATACTCACCGAAGTTGGAGAGCACATACACACCGTATCCCGCCTTGCGAAGCGACGTGATCCAATCACGGGTATAGTCGAGCGGCGTCACGGATATCACTGCATTCTCATAGAACCTGAGGATCAGGTCACCTATCTCCGGTGCCTGGCTGACAAGAAACTCCTGCATCTCCTCGCGCGTCTTAACTCCGCGGTCCTCCTCATTCCAGATACTCGTATCAGTGAAAAGAGCACGCATCACAGCCTGCTTTTCCTCAGTCGTAAACCCGATCATGTCCATGCTGACTTCGGGTGACCATCCTATTAAGACCTTACCAACATCAAATACTACATTCCTGATCATGTTGACCTCTTCAGAAACTCTCTCGTCCTCTCCTGGCTCGGCGAGTCAAACACCTGCGCAGGAGCCCCCTGTTCCACGATCACACCGTCCTCCATGAAGATCACGCGTCCGGCAACCTCTCTGGCAAAGCTCATCTCATGCGTCACAACGAGCATCGTGGTACCTTCGGATGCCAGCTCCCTGATCGTATCGAGCACCTCTCTCGTCAGCTCCGGATCAAGGGCACTGGTCGGTTCGTCAAAGAGCATGATATCCGGGCCGAGTGCGAGCGCCCTGGCGATCGCAACCCTCTGCTGCTGTCCTCCCGAGAGTTCACCGGGATAGTAGTCGGCACGCTCGGCCAGGCCGACCTTACCCAGCATCTTACGCGATATCTCTTCGGCCTTGTTCTTTTCCATACGACGGGCAGTAACAAGCCCTTCCATCACGTTACCCAGAGCGGTCTTATTCTGAAACAGGTTGAAACCCTGGAATACGAATCCCATATGCTGTCTGATGCGTCTGATCTCAGCCGGAGTAGCATGGTGCATATCATACTCCTCGACCTGCGCCTTATCGTCGCAGCATTTAAACTCCATCCTGCCGGAATCCGCTTTTTCAAGATAGGATATGCAGCGAAGCATCGTCGTCTTACCGGAACCCGACGGGCCGATCACAGCGATCACCTCGCCCTTATCGATCTCTATATCTATGCCGCGGAGGATCTCATCATCTCCGAAGCTCTTATGTAGATCCTTAACACTAAGCAAAACTCATACCTCTATATATGTAATGCGCGCACCGGTATTCAGGATGCGCACATACCTGTCACAATCCAACCATAGACTTCGTACGTCCGCCGGCCGTCACATCACGCGCGTCACGCGACTTCCAAACGAGCTTACCCTCGAGGTAACTCTGCAGCCATGTCAGCACGGTCGAGAACACAAGATATATCAGTGCCGCCTCACAGTACAGTGCAAAAGGCTCATACGTCCTCGCTGCGATCTGCTGTGCGGACGTGAAAAGTTCAACAACCGTGATGCTCGAAGCAAGCGAGGTGTCCTTGAGCAGACTGATCAGGTTATTGAACAGGCTCGGAAAAGCTATCTTAAACGCCTGCGGGAGCACTATACGCCACATGGCCTGAGGATATGATAATCCCACCATGTAAGCAGCTTCCGTCTGACCTGCCGGTATCGCCTCTATGGCCGAGCGGAATACCTCTGCATTATATGCTGCCAGATTCAGGCCGAATGCCAGTATCGCCGCAGGAAATGCCTCTATCATGATACCCAGGCTCGGAAGTCCGAAGAATATGATGAACAGCTGAACTATCAGCGGCGTCCCCCTGAATATCCATATGTATATGAATGCAACCTGCTTAAGCACACGAATACGTGCGACCTGAACGAGAGCGAGCAGAAGCCCCAGCACCAGACTTACCGCAAAAGACAATACCGTCAGCGGTATGGTAACTTTGATGCCGGGTATGAGGATCTTGGTAAAGGATGTCAACAGGATGTGAACTAATCTGTCACTCATCTTTCCTTACCCTTAACCCTAATTCTTCGATATGTCCGTTCCGAAATACTTTTGAGACAGGTCCGTCAGAACTCCTTCAACTGCCAGTTCCAGGATGGCCTGATCTATGGCGGCACGCAGTGTGTCGTTATCCGTGCCCTTTACAAGCGGTATGGATACCTCTGATGCGTCCTCCGTCAGTGCCACGATCTTGAATGCGGCATCGGGATGTTCATTCAGATAGTCGTAGAATGAGAGTTCGGCATTAAGTGTAGCGTCCGCCCTGCCGGAAATGACCATGTCAATGGTCTCCGAGAGCGTATCGACATTTCTCACCGAAGCGCCGTACTTCTCAGCCAGATCTGCATATGTTGAACCCAGTGAATTACTGGTTGTCTTTCCGTTTAAGTCTTCAAATGTCGTGATATCGCTGTTGTCTTCCGCTACCACGAGTGCTGTCTTGATATATCCGTAAGGTGTGGTAAAGTCGTACTTCTCCATCCTCTCGGGAGTGATCTCAACTCCGTTGATGATGCAATCATACCGGCCGCCGTCCAGTCCCGTGAACAGACCGTCCCATTCACCCTCAACAAACTCAGCCTCTACTCCGAGCTTGCCGGCTATTGCGCGACCTACTTCCGTATCATATCCGACGAGCTCTCCCGACTCATCATGATATGTCCAGGGAGCCCATTGTCCCTCCATTGCTATGATCAGTTTGCCGGAATTCTTCACCCTGGCAAGATGATCCATGTCAGATGTGCTGTTCTGAGCAGATGTACCGCAAGCGGTCAGCAAGAGACTGTTGGCGAGTGTAAACGCCATGAGTAAACCGATGATTCTTTTACGCATGTTTGTCCTCCTTTGTTCATGCGGCCTGGCCGGCCTAATCATTATATAAATTGAAAAACAATGTAGGCTGCGTAGATAGTAAGCAGGCCTACTCCCTGAGCTCTATAAATGCGCCCCTTGATAAGGGCGGGCAGGCACATGATGAGCATCACGGCGATCATCACAGGGATGTCGACTACTAGTGATGCATTCACTCCTGCGATCGTCTTTTCCACGGGTATATGAAACGGCGCAAGTGTCACGGCCAGGCCGCTCACGAGCACCAGATTAAACAGATTCGCTCCGATGACATTACCGAGGCTTAAGTCGGAATGCCCCTTGACCAGAGCGGTGATCGCGGTAACGAGCTCAGGCAGCGAAGTTCCGAGTGCCACGAATGTCAGCGCGATGACCGACTTCGGGATACCTATCGTCTCTGCGATGAACGTTCCGTTATTAACAAGCAGGTTGGCGCCTACAGCGATCACGGCAGCTCCGAGTATCAGACGTACGATGTGCATCACGAGCTCTTTGCTGTCAGATTGAGGGGCTGACTTTGAGACTTTATCCGCAGGAGCTTCATCGGCTCCGATCGATCTGCTGTCAGGTGTATCGCCGTCCTCGTTCTGAGCGGGCTTGATGACATTATCAATATAGTCATCCGTCATACGGCTCGCTTCGGGATCTGCGGGAGTCTCGGTTATATTAAGGATCTCGTCGCCGGGAGTTCCGGATATACTCCGGCTTACGTCCGCTTTCTCCTTACCTGCCTTCATGCTCTCCTTCGCCTGCTTCACACACAGGATCATGTATGCGACAAATATCGCAAGCAGCATGATGCCCACCGGCCTTGAGAAGAATCCGGTGGCATAAGCCACGATTATGTACAGAGCAGCCGCGCAGAAGAAGAATGCTATCGGCATCTTAAGTGACTTCTTCTCTACTTCAGCCGGCCTGAAAGTCATTGTGACAGCGGCTATCAGTGAAGTATTGCATATGATCGATCCGATCGCATTACCGTATGCCATGTCACTTGCTCCTGCGGTAAGCGCCGCGGTGGATGAGACCATGACCTCGGGGATCGTCGTACCGATCGAAACAACGGTCGCACCGATCAGGCTGTCCGGCATATTGAAACTGTGCGCTATGCCGCATGCTCCGTCGACGAACCAGTCTCCGCCTTTTACCAGGCAGAGCAGTCCGATTATGAACAGTAATATGGCTACATATATGTTGGTTGCAGTTAACATTACAGTATTCCCTTTCGCTCTATCTCATCTATGATTATCTCTGCAGCTTCTATATGGTTAACGGCGCCCGGATGATCATGTGCTCCCCGGTCAGCCTCGGGACATTCAGGCAGCGACTGATACCATACGCGGGCATCTCCCGTCTCGACCTTATATCGCTCGATCGTTTCCATGATATACGGTTCCATCAGAGAGCCGCACATACCGTATACCCAGAGGATATACGCATCGGGATTGCGTGATCTGAGCAGTTCCAGGAACTCATACAATGCTCTTTCAAATCTGGATTTCGAGCCAGGATCCCAGTTACCGCCTTCGATCGGCAGCTGCTTGTGCACGATCCCGGTCTCCCCGTCGATCCACTCGGGGTTATTCGTGGCACCGCCATCGTTCGTCCCTAAGTTAACTATGATCAGATCAGGCTGCCAGGAGGTGAAGTCCCAATCCTCGTACGCACCCAGTTCTCCGTTTTCGGCGCCCTCCAGGACTCCGCAGACCTGAGTATAGTACTGCGGCATATTATGGCGGATATCATTATCCCATCCGCAATATACTCCCCATCCGCTCTGGGATACGATGGAATACTCCGCATCAAAGTGCTCCGCTACCCGCAGGGCATAGTGTCCGTTCAGACCGTATATGCCGGCGCACCACCCCATGATATCGGAGGTTCCGGTGAGCCCCTCTCCGCTGGTGAGCGAATCACCGATGAACTCTATCCTGCATGACTTGGGTGTTACGGGCTGGAGCACACAATCGGTTCTTATCTTATGAACCAGTATCCTGCGGGATGCATCATCCGGCATAGGCTGAACTTCGATGATGACCTGCACGGTCTTAAGCTCTCCTGCCGGAAATCCGCGGAAAAGACATATCTCATGGTGTCCTGTCGGGATCATGAATCTCTGTACCGTAAATCCGTCCAGCATGACACGCATATACATCTCCAGAGTCGTGTAGTTACACTCGTAATCCAGATAGCTTTCTGTGGAATCCGTGTCAAACTCAAGCCCGCTCGCCGTCCAGAACAAAGGCAGAGGCTCACGCCTCACGGTCCTGCCGTATATGCGTATATGGTCAGAATCTATCGGGGAATACTCATACATATATGGTCTCCTTATCGGTTGGCGGCACATATGACCGCCGGGGAATTCTCCTATCAGCCGCCCAGTGTTGCCTTCATGACAGCCTTGATCGTATGCATACGATTCTCAGCCTCATCAAAGACTACTGATCTGGGTCCCTCAAATACTTCGTCGGTCACTTCAAGCTCGGAGAGACCGAATTTCTCATATACCTGACGACCGATCGCGGTATTCAGGTCATGGAATGCGGGCAGGCAGTGCATGAATACAGCCCTGTCGGATGCATGATCGAAGCATTCCTTCCTGACCTGATAGGGCTTAAGCTCGCTGATCCTCTCAGCCCATACTTCCTCAGGCTCGCCCATCGATACCCATACATCGGTATAGATGACATCCGCACCTTTGCATGCTGACTCGACATCGTCGGTCAGAGTGATCTTCGCGCCGGTCTTCGCAGCCACGTCACGCGCATACTTAACCAGCTTCTCATCGGGATAGTACTTCGGAGACGTACATGCCACGAAGTCGAATCCCAGCTTTGCACTGGTGATCATGAGTGAATTACCCATGTTATATCTGGCATCACCCATATATACGAACCTGATGTCCTTAAGATCTCCCAGATGCTCACGCATGGTCAGAAGGTCAGCCAGCATCTGTGTCGGATGGAACTCATTGGTCAGTCCGTTCCACACGGGCACGCCCGCATATTTGGCCAGTTCCTCAACTATATCCTGTCCGTATCCTCTGTACTCGATACCGTCATACATGCGTCCGAGAACTCTCGCGGAATCAGCGATCGATTCCTTGCGTCCGAACTGTGAGCAGGCGGGATCCAGATATGTCACGTTCATGCCCAGATCGTATCCGGCTACTTCAAACGAGCATCTGGTCCTGGTGCTGGTCTTCTCGAATATCAGCGCTATGTTCTTACCGCGCAGCGTATCGTGCGCGATCCCGCGTTTCTTCATATCCTTAAGCTCGGCAGCCAGATCCACCAGATACAGGATCTCCTCCGGCTCATAATCCATCATCTTTAAGAAGTTTCTTCCTTTTAGCGAGATGTCCTTGTTCATAATGCTCCTCATTTCTTTCTCTTGTTGTCCACAAAAATGGATGATACTGCTCCGGACCGGTTCATCGTATTGTTATACTTCTGGGCTACCGTCCCGGGTGCAACGTGAGACGGACCGGAGGCCGGTCTGCCGTTCGCCGTCAGTCTGTCTATACGCGCCTGAAGGCGCCTCTCCGCCGCTTCTATCAGAATGGTCTTCTCGGAGATCCGGGATATCAGATCCTGGGTCCGTCGCACATGATCTGCGTATTTCTTCGGATCCTTGCGCACAGTCGGGAACACCCTGTCATACAGGGCTGTGAATCCGTCATCAAGCTTGTTTAAGTCCTCGATGATAAGTCCCTTCTGCTCCGTAATCTCGTTGTAGGTATCCACATCGAGCTTCTCACCGCATATGGCCTCTTCCTGAGCGGTGCACATCTCGGTGAGCTTATCCAGAGCCTTATTCTTTTTATCCAGCGAATCCTCCAGTATCGTAAGATACCGGTTCATGCCGGCTTCATCATATTCCTTTTCTTCCATATCCACGATTCTACCATAAGCGCGTAAGTAAATACACCGCCTAAATATGGTAAAAGCAACAGAGCACCGAAGCACGGTGCCCTGTCTAACACAATCTTACTATATATAATGATTATTCTTTTTTGGTAAGGATCAGAGTCCCAGACTCTTGAGAGCATCCACTGCTCCGGCCACATCGGAAGACTCCTTATTGGCCTCCTGGATCTGAAGATAGACTTCCTTGCGGTATACCGGTATCTCACGAGGAGCCTCGATACCTACCTTAACCTGATCACCCTTAACCTCCAGGATGGTTATCTCTACGTTATTGTTGATGATCAGCGCTTCGTTCTTCTTACGTGATAATGCGAGCATTCCGATCACCCCTCTTTCTGTTTCTTAGCTTCTGCAAGCTTATCATAAATAGGATACTTTACCTTATACTCATCACTGTCGATGATGATCTGGCATCCCTTGCAGGTAGCGGAGTTGATGATCACCGGACCACGCAGGTTGACTGTCATCTTCTCAATCTCGTGAGGTATGGTCATTGTAACAAGTACGACCATATCATCATCAGTCATATCACCCAGAGGCTTAAGAAGCTCATCATCTACCGAAGGATTATAGTCATCCTTAACGATCAGAGGATTGATGACCGGCATAGCGAAACCGGGTTCCTCAACCGACTGAAGCCACTTAACCGTATTGCTGCCCTGCTCCTCATCGTACAGAAGTACGAAGTGCTGCAGATCAGGGAAACCTATGATACCGCCGGGAAAATTAATAACTTTGGACTCGTCGATCTCGATCTCGCCAAAAGCTCTGGTTAACATTTGCATAACTGTACCCTCCAACTCATATGACGTATCTATGATCCATCATAAACTTGGTGTGAATCCGTTCGCACCATATATAAAATATACAATTTTAGATGTAATTTATCAAGCTGTTCTGCATGATCTTGCTTGTAGCCATGAGCGCTGCATCGTATGTTGTTTCGGCTGCTGTCAGAAGTACCGCAACCTCTGTCATATCGATACCTTCGTTCTCCTCCTGGAGTTCCTTGAAGGTGGACTGCTGCTCCTCGAGTCTTGCCTCGATCAGTTCCAGACGTGTGGATCTGGTACCGTTCTTGGTGATGGCTACGTTAGTGCTGTCAAGATAGTTCTGATATCTGGTTATCTGATCGCCGAAACGCTTGCTGACCGAATCGCGGATGAAGGTGTATGCCTTATCTGCTGCGTCAAGTCTCTCCTTGCAGGAATCATAGTCGGTTGTTCCCTCAACACATCTGCTGAGTTCTTCTTTAAGATCCGTGCGGATCTTCTCGATCTCGGTGAACTCGGTCACTTCTCTTCTTAAGTCATCCAGGTCTCTTGCAACGGCAGGATCGAAAACTTCGTACGCGTTGGTGTTAACCTGTATGGTCTGGTTGTATCCGACATCGTATACGATCTGGGTAGCAACATCGCCGCCCTTGTTGTATTGGATGCCTGTGACCTTATCGGTGCAGTCAAAGTAATGCTGAGGATTTAAGTCTCCCACATCCCATGCTTCTTTATCATAAGTTACTGAAACACTGCCGCCGTCCGTGAAGATCGAGCTGATCTGATCGGCGATGTCCGAGGTAAAGAGGATCTCGCCGGTAGTAGGCACATAATATGCCGAGGTTGTCGGCGGAGTGGTACTCTGTGCCACTGTCATAGCCTTATAAGCATCTTCTTCGGAATCGTATTTGACGATGGTAACCCCGTTCAGAGGATCAGGCGAAACAGGATCGCCGTTTTTGTCCTTGAATTCAAAAACAGGATTCTTCGAAGCCAGCGTATCGTGGTATGACAACCTGATCCTGTGGATCTCTTCATTTGTGATATCCAGCTCGTTAGCAAGATCCGCTGTTGCCCTGGTATCAAATACGCTGTAATCGGTATAGCTGAAGCTGTCAAGCTGCGCTTCCTTCAGATTCTCTATGATCGTGTACTTGGGTTCGTTCTTATTCTTATCGATCTGTTCCTTCTGAAAAGTCAGAGGAGTATCGGTCCTGTATCCGGTGAAGATGTATCTGCCGGCATAGTCCTGATTACCTGTGGCATATACTTCATTGGTGTAGTTCTCTATCTGGGTCAGGAGCACCTGCAGATCGGAAGAGGTATAGTCCTTGTTTACGCCCGTCTCAACCTGCTTGTACAGATCGGTATAGACCTTGGTCATCGTATCCAGAGACTTGGCGGTCACATCCAGCCACTGATTGGCATCGGGAGCGTTCTTCTTATAATACTGGGTTGCCGTGGATACGTTACTCCTCAGACGAAGAGCACGGATAGCTACCACGGGATCATCCGAAGGTCTCGTGATCTTGGACTGGCTGGTCAGCTGTGTATTGTACTTATCCTCTGATATCTTGGTCTGATTGATATTGTA
>Ga0129306_1002442_pt1 | contig 16539 bp, 12 predicted proteins | sample P827metagenome_FD_94438 | JGI IMG/M metagenome (GOLD analysis project Ga0129306, IMG submission 94438) | Capybara group fecal microbial communities from Wisconsin, USA - P827 metagenome | ecosystem: Host-associated > Mammals > Digestive system > Large intestine > Fecal | place: USA: Wisconsin... | reverse complement strand
TTTTCCTGATGTCCATCATCTTGACGATTGTAGGTACCTGGGTCGGAAACCGCGAAATTACAATGGAGCCGCTGGTAAACTTCTTTTACAAGTGGCCTCGCAACTTTGCCATTTCGCTTGCGGCAGAAATCTTGATCGCGCAGCCGATTGCCCGCCGCGTGATGCTAGGCCTGCACAAGTACCGCGACGCCCGCCGGGAAGTCGCAGTTTCTAACTGAGCCGTAAATAATCTCAAAAAGCAACCAAGGTCACATTTGCGACCTTGGACAGCAGCGATAATTGTCGCGGTTAGATGGCTTTTGCTTACTTCAAATTTTTCTTGAAGAATTCTTCCATTTTGTCGTAAGGAATCCTGCCGTTCACATCGTCATAGAGGTCCGTATGGACTGCTTCCGGGAGGATCAGGAGTTCCTTGTTGCCGACAGTCATGCTCCAGTTCTTGCTAGAGTCAAGCTTTGCGGGGACTTTGACCTTCTTGCCGGTCATCTTTTCGAACGCGCCTTCGCTGAAGTAGCGGCTGTGGGCCTTTTCGCCATGAATCACGAGAACGGCACTCTCGATTTCGTTGGCATAGGCAAGCAATTTCGTGTTCAGCAGAGACGTAGCTGCAGAACTTGCCCAGCCGCCGTTACTGTTGAGCGAACGCTTGTGATAGCCGCGCGGAGTCTTGTAATAGTCGTAGTAATCTTTCACGAAGAACGGAGCGTCAGCCGGAAGCGGGTCCACAACACCGCCGCCAAGTTCGTATGTGCCAGCCTTGAAATCCTTGGTGCGCTGAGCCATTAGAGCCTTGCGCATTTCGTTACGAGCCTTTGCGTTGTTCGCCTGGTCGAAGTAACCGTTGGCGGTGACGCGGCTCATGTCGTACATGGTCGATGCGACAGTCGCCTTTACGCGGGTATCGATGCCGGCAGCGTTAATCGCCATGCCGCCCCAGCCGCAAATACCGATGATGCCGATGCGTTCTGGGTCAACATCGTCGCGGGTCGAGAGAAAATCTACGGAGGCCATGAAATCTTCGGTGTTGATGTCCGGGCTGTTCATGTAGCGCGGTTCGCCGCCCGATTCGCCGGTGAACGACGGATCGAAAGCGATAGTCAGGAATCCGCGTTCAGCCATGTGCTGGGCGTAAAGGCCGCTGGACTGTTCCTTGACGGCACCGAACGGGCCAGAGACCGCAATCGCGGGGAACTTGCCGTTCACCTTGAGGCTCGTGTCCTTGGGCACGAACATATCGGCGGCGAGTTCAATGCCAAAGTGGTTCTTGAAAGTGACCTTGGAATGTTCAACCTTGTCGCTCTTGGGGAATACCTTGTCCCATTCGGCGGTGAGCGTGAGCTTGTTCATATTTTCGTCCTTTGTCTGTTGTGCGGCTTCTGTTGCCGGTGCGGCGGTTTTGGCCGCATCCTGTGCGGCGTTGTTTTCTTTTTCGGGGCAGCATGCCATCAGGGTGCATGCGGAAATCACGGCAAACGCCGCTTTCAAGAATTTAGATTTCATGAGTTATCTCCTTGTTGTTAAACTTTACTTCCCATCGCGTACACTTTCTTCAGGAGCGTAGCGCGTTCCTTGACATCACCGGGATTTTCGGCTCCCGTAGCGCAGAGGGCACCCTTGAGCTTCACGCCATCAAAGCAGGCAATCCACCCGCTGATACCGCGCTTCGCGATATTCATCGCCTTCTTGTCGGTATCAGCCGCGGCGGTGAGTAGGTAAATCTCGCGGAACTTGTAATCACTTGAATAAAGAGAATTCGCGCGATCAAGCATGGTCTTGAGCTGGCCGCTCATCTCGTAATAGTAAATCGGCGTCGCGAACACGATGACTTCGGCCTTCTTCATCTTCTCGGTGATGGCGTTCGCATCGTCCTTGATGACGCACTTGCCCTTCTTTTGGCAAGCAAGGCAACCCGTGCAGAAAGCAATCTTCTTGCCCCGCAGCGAAACGAAGTCCACCTTGTTGCCCGCCTCGGCGGCACCTTTCACAAATTCCTGCGCCAATGTCTCGGAATTGCTCTTGTTGTGTAAGCTGCTAGAAATCACTAGAACGTTTTTCATAATTGGCTCCATTTTCCTTTACGTTCCTAATATAACTAAACGCCTCTGCAATAGCAATTACTTATTTATTATGGTTTGCTATGCCTTTTAGGCATATAGTATATAGAAAATAAGCAATTGTTAAACCCCTGCTTTTAAGTTATTTTTAACGCATTCAATAGGATGGCAACATTTCTGCCAGAATATCGTAGCAATCCTGCAGTTACGCTCTCAAGCAATTTAGAGGAATGACATATATTCCGTCTGGACGCCGGTACGCGGGACCCGTAGCGGTGACAATCGCCATAAAGGCCATATTCGGGTCGTTGACATCATTCTTTAATTTGATCAGGTTCGCAACACCTTCTTCAACGAGTTTATCGCCACCAAGTTTGATTTCAATGGCGCCCCATTTCCCCTTGCCGGTATGGACAACGGCATCGCATTCCAGCCCGCGGCTATCTCGGTAATGTTTGACGTTTCCGCCAAGCAGGCTCGCATAGATGCTCAAATCGCGCACGGCCAAATCCTCAAAGAATAGGCCAAAGGATTTCAAATCAGACATTAGATCATCAGGAGAAATATCAAGTGCCTGGCACGCGATGGATGTGTCGACAAAATGCCTTGTGGGTGTGGTGCGCACGACAGCCTTGCTGCGGAGGTTGGGGTTCCAGGCTTCAATGTCGCTGATGATGAACAAATCCTTGAGTGCATCCCAGTAGTCATCGAAGGTCTTTGTGTCCATGGTCCGGTTATTCGATTCGGTTATGTCTTGAATGATTGTCCTGTAGGCGGCTTCGGTAGAAATGTTTCGGGCGTAGCTGCGCAAAATCATCCGCAGAACTTCGGGTTTCTTGTTGCGGAATTTTTCATTCTCGCTTGTATCGAAATTAAAAAGGCCATTGTAATAGTTTGCCGTGACATCGAGAGCAACGCTTCGGTCGTCAAGAATCGAAAGGGGCCAGCCGCCACGGCAAGTGTAGAAAGCCATGTCTTTCAGGGAATGCTTTTCGTTTGTGTCATATACATTGGGAGCATCACTAGAAAAAAGTTCCGCAAGCGAAACGGATCCGGTGGAATCGCCGGATTCAAAAAGTGACATGGGACGCATGGGGAGCGTCACGATGCGACCTGCGCCGGAATGGTGAATCTGGCTTTTGTCTGCAGGGGTGAAACTGCCTGTCAGAATGAACTGTCCGAAACCTGGATTCTCATCGGCCCATGCTCTGACCTCGTCCCAAAGTTCGGGGACGGTCTGCCATTCGTCGATAAGCCTTGGCTGTTCGCCCAAGAGAGTATTGTGCGGTTCCATTCGGGCCAGTTCGATGTTCCGGCGTGTGGCGAGGCGAACATTGCTTTTCGACATACGAAGGCAGGTTGTGGTTTTTCCGCAGAATTTAGGCCCTGCGACTAGAACAGCGCTACTGGACTTGAGTAATCGCTCAATCTGGCTTTCGATGTATCGGGGGCGATAATTGTCCATTTCGAACCTCTTTTTAACCTAAATATACAAAATTCCCAAGATTGTTGAATAATTATTCCCAAGATTGTTGTATTTTTATTCCCAAGATTGTGAAGATTTTGTAAAAATTTTAAGTTTTGGCGCACAACCAACTTTGGAACCTTGGGTGGGACTGTGTTTTCGCCCTTAATTCACAACTTTGCCGCAATTCCTTGTTTCTTGGTCAGGGTGCGGTCGCCATGGTCCATGTTCCACTTGCTGATGACCGTCTCGGGATTGCATACGCCATAAAGGTTGGCGTAAACCTTGCAATAGTCATGGAACCCAGCCATAGACCGTTTTGTTTCATGCACAATTTCAATAAATTCCTCAGGAACAACCAAGGTCAAGTTTTCTTCTTCCGTTCCGAAAAGAAACATAAAACCTATGGACAAATTTTGCTCCACGAACTTGAACACGCGCTCGTCAATGTTCGGGAAGTTGAATTTCGCAGGATAATCTTTCGGGAACATTTCCTTAAAGGGAGGCATATTCGCGCTTTTATCGAGCCAAAGGTCTAAGAATAGCGAAAACTCAAAATCACCGGAATACTTGACAAAACTCTCAAATATTTTGGGCAAGCATTCAAAAGCTTTGCAAGATGCTATGACGGAATCGGTTCTTTGTGGATGCAGTTCGTTTCACGGAGCAAACGACTACGGTAGTGTTTCGGCAGAGAATTGATGTTCATTTTTAAAACCTTCTGAACCACTTGTTGAATACGGGGTCGCTGATATAGAGGCCCGTTTCTCGCTGTTCTACTATATCTCGATCTATCAAAGCCTTCTTTATCCGAGGAATGTTCGACTTGGTTCCGAGGCGATAGGTTTCCAACACCTCCTGCGACAGGAAACCATTATGAATTCCCGCAGCAATCGCCCGGAGCATATTCATCTGGTAGCTGGAAAGCCCTTCCGTCTGCTGCATAAAGAGCGCCGCGTTCTGGGCGATAAGTTCGTTCATGGAAACATCAATTATTTCTGAAGATACCTCACGCTCAGTGTGCAGCATTACCAACCAGGCAAGCTGTTGCACATAAGAAGAATAATTTTCCACCTCGCTGCAAATTCTTGAAGCCAAATCTTTATCAATGCGAAGTCCCTGTTTTTTGAATTTATCGCAAATAAAGGGAACCCAATTTTCAGTTGAAATGACGCCCAAGTAAATGGCATCGCCAAACTGGTAAAAAGGCATGCTCTTGTTTTGGAAGATGTTCGTTAGCAGATGCTTCTTGCTACCAAACAGGCAATACGAAACATTCTGCTGCAACTGCCATGCGCCACGAAGCCGTTTCTGTACAGAGAGCGAATCAGGGAATTCGCCAATCTGTTGAAACTCGTCGATGCAAACGACAATGCGTTTCTTTTGCTTTTTCGCAATATTTTCAGCCAATTCCAAAATCTGCTCAGGAGCATACTCCTTCGGAGTGATGCCCAACGAAAGTGAAAATTCAGAAGTCGGATCCGGCCCCATACTGATTTTAGGCGATACCCTGCTCAAAAAGTTTTTAGCATTTTGAAGGATAGAATCGATTTTTGATGAAGTCTGCTGCAAAACAGCAGTCGCAAGCTTATTGTAGAAATCGTATTCGCTGCGGCAATCAAAAATGTCCAAATAAACGACTGTGGCCTTTTTCGGATTCACCAAGCGGCCAACATGGCGAACCAGGGAGGTCTTGCCGATACGACGATTAGAGATAAGCAAGGTGTTTACCCCGTGCTCAAAATTCGCCTTGAGCCTTTTTGTCTCAGCTTCGCGATCCGTAAAATTTTCGCCCTCAACCGCATAACCATATATAAAAGCGTTGTTCATAGGAACCTCCGCCTATAATATACATTATTTTTCATCGGTACACAAGGTTGTGTACCAAAAAGTACACAAGGTTGTGGTCCACAAGGTTGTGTACCAGAAGGAAGGCCTCATTTCGCCCAAATTGGCTTAAAAAGCGTACCAAACCAACCATTTATGCTTTCGAGGCATAAATAATATATATTTATGCCTATGGAACTACGGACTCTTAAATACTTTTTGGCGGTGGCCGAGCAGGAAAGTTTTTCGCAGGCGGCGAACAACGTGCTCTTTGTGACGCAACCGACGCTTTCGCGCCAAATGCAGGAACTCGAAGAAGAAATCGGAGCGCAGCTCTTTGTGCGCAGCAACAAAAAGACGACGCTGACCGAAGAGGGCTTGCGTTTCAAGAAGCGTGCGCAAGAAATCATGGAGCTCGTGAAGCATACCCAGAAGGAATTCGCCGAATCGAGCAAGGAAGAAATCGCGGGCGACGTGTATATCGGCGGCGGCGAGACGAAGGCGTTCAGCATTATCGCGGCGGCATGCAAGCGTATGCAAAAGGTGCATCCGAAAATTTGCCTGCACATCACCAGCGGCAACGCCCAGGACGTGACCGAGAAACTGGATCAGGGGCTTCTGGACTTCGGGCTTTTAGTGGAGCCCGTTGACAAGTCGAAATACGAATTCGTGGAACTCCCCGCTAGGGACACGTGGGGTTTACTTGTCCGCAAGGATAGCCCGCTCGCGAAAAAGGGTTTTGTGACGGTCCGCGACTTGGAGCACATTCCGCTGCTTGCTTCGAGGCAGACCATGAAGATGCGTGAATTTTCGGGACAGCTCGGGCGCGAACTCAATTCACTCAACGTCATTGCAACATACAATCTGATTTATAACGCATCTGTTTTTGTGGAACAGGGACTTGGAGCAGCTTTCTCGCTGGAAGGCCTCGTGAATACGGGCGGCAAGAGCAAACTCGCATTCGTGCCGTTTACGCCATTGCGCACCAGCGGTCTCGTAGTCGTGTGGAAAAAGAATCCCGTATTCAGCAAGCCCGCCGCGCAGTTCCTCAAGTCCTTGAAAGCGGAACTGGAAAAGAATTAAAGATTGCTTCGTCACTACGTTCCTCGCAATGACAATGTTATATATATAATCAACACATCTATAGAGAACAATCACCATGCTCAAAATCGAAGCCTACAGCGAAAAGTACACAAACGACGCGATTGCAATCTGGAACGACATCGTCGAAGACGGTATCGCATTCCCGCAGAAGGAAACGCTTGACGCACAGACGGGAGACGCCTTTTTCAAGTCACAGTCGTTCACGGGTATCGCCATCGATGTGGACTCCGGTGAAATAGTCGGACTATACATTCTCCACCCGAATAACGTCGGGCGCTGCGGGCACATTTCGAATGCGAGTTACGCCGTCAAGAAGAACAAGCGCGGCCAGCACATCGGCGAATTCCTCGTGAAGGATTGCCTCGCTAAAGCAAAGGAAATCGGCTTCAGGATTTTGCAGTTCAACGCCGTTGTAGCCACGAACACCTCGGCACTCAAGCTATACAAAAAACTCGGCTTTACCCAGCTCGGCGTGATTCCCAAGGGATTCTTGCTCAAGGACGGGAACTATGAGGACATCATCCCGCACTATATCGAGCTGTAGGTTCTATGAAGTCCCTCTTGTGCAGCATTTTACTTGCGACGTCTTTCGCCCTCGCACAGGAGGCGGACAGTTCCGCAACGACTTCCGCTCAAGAACTTTCACCATTTGATCACCTGGGCCATAACATGCTCGGGAGCGCATTCAGCTGGCCGCTCGGTTTCCACATGTTGGGCGGGGCGCTGACCTACCGCCTTTCCATGGAAGACAAGGACTTGATGGTAGCGCGGTTCGCGGCTCGGCAAAACGAAATCGTCTACGGCATCGCTTTCACTCCCGGAATGCTGATGGGGACTTTCGGGCCCTTCCTTATTCCCGGCTACATGTACTTCATCAGTAACAACAAGGCTCTAAACAATACAGGCGCCGTCGCAGCGCAGGCTACGGCCGTCGCATTCCTCTACAACAACATCCTCAAAGCCGTTTCGGGGCGCGCCCATCCGGACGCAGAGAACAATACCGGCGAACTTTCGCGCGATTTCAAGTGGGGATTCGGCAGGCGCGGCGTATTTTACGGCTGGCCCTCGGGCCACTCCATGACCAACGCATCGCTTGCCATGAGCATCGCAAGCTACCACCGCGATAACCCCTGGGTCGTTGCCGGATGCGGGCTTTACGCAGGCTACATCGCCACGAGCATGGTGCTTGGCGCAAAAGGCGAAGCGCACTGGTTCTCTGATGCCGTGGCAGGCACCTTGATGGGAGCCTCCATCGGCTGGTATATCGGCAATACGTTCTACAAAGAAAAGCAGGGCAAAACAGGCGGCACCCCCAAGGTCACCGTCGCCCCGCTATTCTACGACGACACCAAAGGCGCCGTCGTTTCGTTGATATTCTAATCTTTTCTACACTTACCTAACGTTCACACGCTGAGCCTGTGAACCGACACGGACCATGTAGACTCCAGCCTTCGGAACCTGGATTTCGAAGTTGGCTGCATTGACCAGGCCATTCTGAACGACAATACCTTGCATGTCATAAACGGCGAAGCGTTCACCCGTCATGGAGGTATTCACCTGGATGCGACGGCCCATTGCATAGACTTTCAGGAGGCCTGCACTTATACGAGAAGCGAACAAGGCATCCTTCTTCTCAACCTCTTTCTTCTTAATCGTAAGACTTCCGTCCTCGATTTTAAACACCACATTCGTATAGTTGATGGATGTGTTCTTGAAGTTCTTCGTTGCAAGGCCCATAGCGTAGGTCTTGGCCTTGGTTCCAGACGCAAGCGAATCACCCTTATAGCTTACGAAATCCACGGAATAAGCCTTAAGACTGGATTTCATATCAAATCCCCGTACAGAATGCTTCTTGCCGTCATATACCACCGTATCTTTATGCCCCTTGACGGTGACAACGATTTTTGTGGTATCCGGATTAATCGTGAACAAGCCATCTTCAACACTCAAAGCGTAATTCGAATTGGCTGCACTATCAATCGAGACATTGATTGCGTACTCACCGGCATCCTCTCCCTTTTCACGAGTCAAAGTCACACCCTTCAAGGTATCCTTGGTTCCATTAACCTTGATGAGGCCATCGACAGAGTACTTCAGCTTAGGATCCTTTTTACCGTAAGTCTTGGAGGCGTTAGCCACTGTCAGCACGACAGGCTTCGGCGTAATCACGAGGTTACCGTCCGCGATATCAAAGACCACGTTAGAATAGTTGCCCGAAGTATTCTCGAAGTCCTTCGCCACAAGGCCCATGGGATATGTATCCGCATTGGTCCCCGAGACGAGCGAATCGCCCTTGTAGTTCACAAAATCCAAGGAATAGGCATCATTACCGGATGTCATCTCAAAGCCCTGCACGGAGTGCTTCTTGCCATTATATTCCACGGTATCTGTGGAGCCCCTGACCGAGACCACAATTTTCGTAGTATCCGGATTAATCGAGAAGACACCATTTTTTACGGTCACAGAATAATAAGACGGATTGGCATCAGGATCAACGGTTGCAGAAACAGCATATTCGCCAGCGTCTTCACCCAGTTCACGAGTGAGTTCAACTCCATTAAGTTGATCCTTGACACCGTCGAAGCTCAAAAGGCCCTTAACTGAATAGCTCAATTCCGGGTCATCCTCTCCATAGAACTTGGAAACGGAATCTACAGTCACAACAACCGACTTCGGGACAATCGAGAAGGTCGTATCTTTCAAGCCCGCATAATTACCCTTTCCGGCAAAATGCAGCGAAGCCGTTCCGAGTTCAATATTATTTGAGAAAGAGAGCGTGTAATCAACGCCTTCCTTAAGCAAGGTATACGCATCGTCCATCACCGTTACAACCGGCTTGTTTTCAGAGCCACTATACTCGAGCTTATTCGAAAGCATCATGATTGTCGGAGATATGGCCTTAACATTCGGCAGTGTATCCGTTATGAACCTTTCAACAAGGCCCAGCTTTCTATTCAAAATCACTTCCAGGGAATCTACATATTGATCGTAACTGGACAATCTTAAAGCATCCGGATGATAATGAATTCCCCATACAACACTGTCTGCCACAGAGGCGGTTCTCAAATATTCACGCATTTTTTCAATTTCGGTACTCATGTCAATGTCTTGAGAATAAGTATCCCAAACGCGCCTTACCGCGGCCATGAACATTGGCGACTTGAACAGAGCGTTGTAATAGATGAAATCGCGAAGAGACGAGGTCTGACTTAGCCGAATACCCCAGTCAAAATCCCAGACGGGGCCTGCTTTAAAGAGACCTTTATCGCTCTGATAGGTGAAATAGCAGCTTTTAGGATGCTGCCACTCGACATTATCCATAAGTTCGTTAATCAGCCAGAACTTAGCCCAAGATTCGACATCGATAATTTTCGAATAGCGTTCATCGGGTGCCGAGACGTTATTCGTATTCATCCCGCTGACATAGTCAGGATAGAGCATCTTCTCCAAATTTTCAATTTTTTCCCTGAATCGAGCCAAGCGGGCATTTCCACCACTCGTCAATGCATCGTTATCGTCAATCATGTAATCATCATTGCTGATCATATACGGCATTTGACGAATCGGAGACTTAAATTTTACAGGTTCGTCATAATAGGAGTCCATTTCGACCAGGAAATCCTTGTCTTCTTCATCCGACATTCCTTTTTTTCCATCATTGATATTTACGCGATTTTCATCAACCTTGATGGCCTCCCCCAGCCAGTAAAGGCCCTTGTATTTACCATTAAGGAACAGGTCTACAAATTTCCCGCGCACAGTATAATCCATTCCGAACTTTTCGCTCAGATAAAAGGCAATATGGTTCTTCAAGAAACTATTGTCCAAATAATTGGCAATCAAAACCCAACGCTTATGTTTGGGCATACCCATAATTTCCTTTTTTTCATTCAATTTAAGCGCATATGGTTTCTTTGCATAGGACCAAGTAGAATTGCCGCGGCCGCGAATGCTCGTTGTCACACCCGCAAAATCCCATTTATCATTCCCTGTGTTAGACAACGAAATGGAAGCATTCTCGACCCAAACCTCTTTTGAAGTAATTTCAACGTTATTAGGGGTATTCACATACAACCGCGGCAGCCCCGTACTGATCACGGCCCCCACCTTAGACTTCAAGCTATTTCCATTATACGTAGCTATGCAGTAAAAGAAGCGAACTTCCTTTTCGTTCAACTCCGCCACGGCATACGCACTATTGGTAGCCCCTTCAATTTTCACATCCGGCTTTGAAGAGGATTTGTAAGTTTGGTACCATTGGTAAGAAACTTCGTCACCTCCAAAGTCGACATCGAAAAACAAGTTTCCCCATTGTCCCTTAGGAACAACTGTAACTGAGGCAACATTCTCTTTAATATTGAAGCCTGGCAGCGTATCAGAAATGAACTTATTTACACGGCCCATTTTATTATTCAAGGCTGTTTTCACGTAATCTACATACGCATCGTAACTGTCCAGTTTTATCCCGTCTGAATCATAATGGATTCCCCATACAGCACTGTCCGCCGCATAAGCGGCCCTCAGGTATTCGCGCATTTTTTCAATTTCGGAATTCATGTTGATTTTGCCTGAATATGCATTCCAAATTCGCCTGACTGCAGCCTGGAACAGAGGAGACTTGAACAGAGCGTCGTAATAGATGAAATCGCGGAGAGAGTGCACCTCTCCTTTCCTGGTGCTCCAGTCAAAATCCCAAACGGGGCCGGCCTTAAAGCGATTGATATCGTTCTGATAGGAGAAATAGCAGCTTTTGGGATGCTGCCACTCGATATTATCCATAATTTCGTTGATCATCCAGAATTTCGCCCAGGAATCGACATCGATAATTTCCGAATAGCGTTTATCGGGAGCCGGCGCGTTAATCGTATTCTTCCTGCCGACATAGTCCGAATAAAGCAACTTCTCCAAGTTTTCAATTTTTTTCTGAAAGCGAGCCAAACGAGCCTTACCGCCAGTTGTCATTGCACCGTTATCATCAACCATATAGTCGTCATTCCTGATCATATACGGCATTTCGCGATTCGTCGTCTTGAATTTAGGCTCTTCGTCAAAATACGAGTCCATTTCGACCAGGAAATCCTTGTCTTCTGCGTCCGACATTCCTTTATGACCATCATTGATATTTACGCGATTTTCATCAACCTTGATGGCCTCCCCCAGCCAGTAAAGGCCCTTGTATGTACCATTAAGGAACAGGTCTACAAATTTCCCGTGCACGGTATAATCCATTCCGAACTTTTCGCTCAGATAAAAAGCCATGTGGTTCTTCAAGAAGCTGTTATCATAATAATTGGCAATCAGGACCCAGCGCCTATGCTTGGGCATCCCCATAATTTCCTGTTTACTGTCCAATTTAAGCGCATACGGTTTCTTGGCTCCGCCCCAAGTGGAATTGCCACGACCGCGAATGCTCGTTGTCACACCCGCAAAATCCCATTTATCATTTCCTGTGTAAGACAACGTCATTGAAGCATTATCGATCCAATTTTCTTTTGAAGTAATTTCAACGTTATTAGGGGTATTCACATGCAGTTGCGGCAGTCCCGTACTGACTACGGCACCCACATTTGACTTTAATGTTTTTCCATTATACGTAGCAATGCAGTAAAAGAAGCGAACTTCCTTTTCGTTCAACTCCGCTACGGCATACGCACTATTGGTAGCCCCTTCAATTTTCACATCCGGCTTTGAAGAGGATTTGTAAGTTTGGTACCATTGGTAAGAAACTTCGTTACCACCATATTTTACAGAAAAAAACAGATTTCCCCATAAGCCCTTAGGAACTATCGTAACAGGCGCAACCTGCTCTTCAATACTGAAGCCATTCTGAGCAAAAGCAGTCGTCGTCATGAACAAAGCCACAATTACGGTAAAAACGAATCGCGTAATCTGCATTTTTTTGCATAGAGCATTGTTTTATTCCTTATTTTACAAATGAATGAACTCAAAAAATTAGGTCATTCAAAAAATGGACAATAAAGTTACAAAAATGATGCAATTTCGGCAACAATATCATACGCAAGCATGCCCGTGAAAACTAAGCAAATTTTTATTTGCTTTTTCCAAGAGAAGTTGAAGTTTTCCAAAAATGGGTGTGACCCTCCGCACAATCTGCCCTGAACGGGCAGATTTTCACAAATAAATAAGTTTTATCCGGAGTGACAAAGGGCGATAAATGATATATCTTTACCCCATCGATAATTATGAAGTTGCGTATATACATATTTTTGCTTGCCTTACCGTTTGCCGCTCTCGCGAAAGAAGACAATATCGCAGAAGATGCCATCCAGCGTCTTGAAGAGAATGCAGCGCTCACACTCGATGACGATGCACTCGAATCCCTCAAGGAAATTTCTGACAACTCCGATGCGGGCCTGCACATGCACCCCGGTTCCACAGTCAAGAACGAGATCCAGGAAGCCGCAGTCACCGAAACGGAAGCAGACACGGCTGACGACAAGAACGAAATGAGCCAGGAAGAGGCCGACGCGGAACTCGCCGCCTTTACCGACTCCGCTTTCGCAGGCCAGGAACTCAAGAAGCTCCAGCTGGACATGACCACGGCCATCGTCCCGACAGAAAGCCGCCGCATTGCCGGACCCTACGGAATCCGCACCTACCGCATGCACCGCGGCATCGACCTTGGCCTTTGCCATGGAGAAAACCGCACCATCGTGGCCGCCTTTGCCGGAAAGGTCGTAAAAGTCCGCAACCAGGGCCGTCGCAGGGGCTACGGCAAGTACGTCATCCTGGACCACGGGAACGGTCTCACCACGCTATACGCGCACCTCGCCAGCTGGAACGTGAACGTCGGTGACGAACTCCAGGCCGGCGACACCATCGGCGTCGGGGGCAACACGGGCCGCTCGTTCGGGGCGCACCTGCACTTCGAGATGCGCTACGAGGGCATCTACATCGACCCCGCCACCATCTTCAACTTTGAACAGGGCACTTTCTGGAACGTGAGCGTCGAACTCGACCCCGAAAAGTTGCTCGCCGCCGAAGGCGGATTCCAGAAGGAACTCGCAAAGCACCGCTACTACAAGGTTCGTAGCGGCGACTGCCTCGGAAAAATTGCCAAGAAGTACGGCATCAGCATTCAGCGGCTAAAGCAGCTGAACAACATCAAGGGCAACCTCATCCGTCCGGGTCAGGTCTTGCGCTGCTCCTAAGCACACATTGCCATTTACAGCATAGAAAAAGCGCATCCTGAGACAGGACGCGCTTTTGTATTAGGGGGACAAAATTTTACTTGAGCTTATTGCCCTTCAAATCGTAACGGACGCCATTGCTTTCGATATAGACCCTGTGGGTATCGAAGCGGACCTTCGGCGAACCATCGACCGTCCTCGCAACGGGACGGACCTTCGGGAGGGCGATAAGGCCTTCAACGGCAAACGACGGAGCATGACCAGCATTGATAGCCTGGAGGGCTCCCGCCAGGTAAGCCGCCGGTGAATTCCAGTTGATAGCGACCTCGTTGCTCGCGTAGCTGCACTCGTCGTCCAGGTAGGACTTCGCCGGAGCATTGTTCACGCGGTAGTCCCGGCATTGCCACTCCTGGCTACCGATATCCTCGCCGCCAGGTTGCGGCCCCCCGACAAGCATCCCAGGTACAGGCTCGCTAATGCCGTCTGCCTGGCTCGGTCGGTGGTGCGGGTGTTTCGGCGACTTTGAGCCAAAACCGGTCACGAAGGACATATCCAACGGGTTCTTGCCCAGCAGGTAGTCAAGCGTCTTGACGGCGCTCTGGTAATACTTCTTGTCGCCCGTCAGGTAGTAGGCGTAGAGCAGCCAGACGCCCATGTTGGCGGCAACACTGTTCGAGCCCCAATAAAAATCCCCCTTAGACATGGGAACGCCGAAACCGGTAGAGGCGCGACTTGCATAGAGGTCGGCAACGGACAAAAGGGTGTCCTTGGCAGCCCCGGCATCGCCGAACACATCCGGATGGGTCGCCTTGCAGTAAGTGGCCAGCCCACTCATTTCGGCCCAGCCCGGAATGCTGCCGGACGGCTCCTTAGTGGATGCGTAGGCAGCGTCCTTGGTGGTCACATAGAGTTCCACAGAGGCAAACTCCTTCTCGTCGCTCGAGTTGTTGTCGCTGTAGGTTCCCGTCGCCACGTCACTGGGCTGTTTGTAGTACACGTTCGAATTCGCAGAACCCCATTCATACGCCTTCTTGGCGGCTTCGAGCACCTTGTCGGCATAGGAAGCGTCAAACTTCCTGTACACGCGGGCGGCAACAGCCATCACGCCAGCGAAGTCGAATGTCGCCGTGGAGCTCTTGCCGATAATGTAGCGCGTATCGACATCCTCGTTCGGCATGATTGTCCCGCAGAACTCAAGCGTTGTGAGTTTGTGGTAGACACCGCCGTCAGCCGCCTGCATGGTCAGCATCCAGTCAAGGTTGTACTTAATTTCGGCCAGGAGGTCGGGCAGGTTTCCATCGGCAGGAATGTTCCACTTGAGATTGTCAAAATAGGCCGGGAAATGCTCATAAAGGCTCAGGAGCGTGTAGGTGGAAATGCCCGAATTCACGATATACTTGCCGTAGTCGCCGGCATCATACCAGCCCTTAGGGCTATCGACAGTACCGCTGCCACCCGTGGCCGAGCTATGGAAAGCCACACCCATGTCGGGGTGACCCGCACTGCGTTTCCACTTGCCCGCATACTGTTCTTCCAAGGCCATGGAGGCACGCTGGTAGTAGAACCATTTCAGGAGAGCCTTCGACACGTCGCCGTAAGCATCGTCAGTAATTTTCAAGTCCTTGCGGACCTCCTGACCATTTACCTTGACGGTATACGTCCCCGGAGTCTTGAGTGCGGAGAAATCGACGAGCTGCACGCTCTGGCCACTACCGTTCCAGTTTGCGGCGGCAGAAGGCGTTACCGAGAGCACCGTTTGGCCGGACTGATCGACAAAATCGACATTCCCGCTGCCCTCGAACAGCGTAAGTTCCTTGAAATCGCCCGTGCGGTAACCAACCTGGTTGATGTAGGCAGTCGCAGCGAAAGAAACGCCGGTCAAGGCAAGAATAGCTGAAGCAGTTAGAAACATGGATTTCATAATTCTCTCTCCTGGAAAACAATCCCACATCCATAAATCTACCCCCTAAAAACAAAAAAAGGGCATTTCCGCCCTCAAAAAAGCGTTTCCTGTGGGAAACAACACACCCCGCCACTTAGTGGCGGGGTGGTTTTTACAAGTTTGTCATTCAGGCACAGAAGTGGACGAATCCAGAACTGGATTGCGTCACCCCTTACGGGGTTCGCAATGACAATCCTGTCTACTGCCTACTTCCTACTCGCAGCTCCGCTACGACACGAGCATCATCGAGAACACCATGACGAACAGCGCGACGGTTTCGCCGACGCCGAGCACCATCAGGTAGTTCACGAGGCCCTTGCCGGTTTCGCCGAGGGCGTTGCAGGCGTCCGCTGCAGACTTACCCACGTACCAAGCAGATGCCATCATGCCGATGCCACCGAAGATACCGACACCCAGGTATGCAGCCCAGTTGGCCGGGGCCGCCTGAGACTTGTTCAGGATGTACATCATCAGCAACATGCCGTAGATTGTCTGCGCAATCGGCGCGCCCACGAAAATGAGCAGCGTAAACAGCGCGTTCTTACCCTTGAGATACGCCTTCTTCCAGGCTCCGATGGCCGCCATGCCGGCAGTCCCGCAGCCCAGCGCAGAACCCACCGCGGCAAGGCCCAAGGCCGCCACCGCGCCGAGTTTCGCGAGCGTTAAAAGTTGAGCTTGATCCATACGTGTTACCTCGCTGGATTAGAGCACCATCATGGAGAACACGAGAACGAACAGGGCCACGGTTTCCACGATACCGAGCACCATCAGGTAGTTCACCATGCCCTTGCCGGTTTCGCCGAGAGCGTCGCAAGCCACAGCAGCGGACTTGCCCTGGTACCAGGCAGAAGCCATCATGCCGAGACCACCGAAGATACCGGCGCCGAGGCAGCCGCCCCAGTTGGTAAAGCCGGATTCAGCAGCCTTGCTCAAGATGAAGTTCATGAGCAACATGCCGTAAATCGTCTGGGAAATCGGGGCACCCACGAACACCAG
>Ga0129306_1002441_pt1 | contig 16540 bp, 14 predicted proteins | sample P827metagenome_FD_94438 | JGI IMG/M metagenome (GOLD analysis project Ga0129306, IMG submission 94438) | Capybara group fecal microbial communities from Wisconsin, USA - P827 metagenome | ecosystem: Host-associated > Mammals > Digestive system > Large intestine > Fecal | place: USA: Wisconsin... | reverse complement strand
TTCGCTGCGTTCATCGAGCCCTCAGCGTCACCCACGCCCACGATGTTGTGGACCTCGTCGATCACGAGGATGACGTTTCCTCGCTCGGTCACGTCGCGCAAGAGGCCCTGCACGCGCGATTCAAACTGTCCGCGGAACTGCGTCCCCGCCACGAGCGCGGTCAGGTCCACGAGACAAACGTCCACGTTTTTCAGCTTGTACGGTACCCGGTTGTCCGCGATCCGCTGGGCCAGCGCCTCCGCGATCGCTGTTTTGCCGACACCCGGCTCGCCGATCAGGCAGGGATTGTTCTTCTGCCGCCGGCTCAGGATCTGGATCACGCGTTCCATCTCGCGCTCGCGTCCGACGATGCGGTCGAGCTTGCCTGCCCGCGCGCGTTCGGTCAGATTGGTCGTATAGGTCGAGAGATAGCGGTATTCCGGTTCCTCGGGCTCGTCCTTTTTGTCGGCTTTTTTCTTTTTCTTTTCGCTCTTCTGCCCCTCGCCCATGAGCTTGGAAAAGTTGAAGAGCGGCGCGCGTTCGTCCGCGTTTTCGGAATTGTTCGGGAAGTCGCCGTTCTCCATCATGGAGAGGATGTCGCCGTTGAGCCGCTCGATCGTCTCGTCGTCGAGGCCCGTCTTCCCGATCATGTCGTCGATGGGGATTCCGAGCTCGCGCGCGCATTTGATGCAGAATCCGTCCTGCGTTTCCGCCCCTTCCTTGAGGGTGCGGAGGAAGATGACTGCCACCCGCTTGTGGCATCTTGAACACATAATCATTCGTTGTATTACCCTGTTATCTGTTGGTATTCTCTGCCTGCCGCTTTACCGCAGAACCGCGTAGATCTTGTCAAAGAGATTGTATTTCAGAAGGAAGCTGCACACCACCGTGCGCTCGACTGTCTCCTCGCCGAAGAGGACGGGATCGAACGCGCCGAGGGCCTTCGTGAGCACGGAGAACACGATCGCGAGCACGCTCACCATGACCGCCGCCTCAAGGACGCCGAAGAGGAATCCGAAGAAGGTGTTCGCGCCTTTCAGCACCGGAAGACGGAAGATCGCGTCGAGCAGAAGCGTGAGGAGCGAGAGCACGAGGAAGGCGCCGAGGAAGAGGAGCAGGAACGCGATCGCCGATGCCAGGGCATTGGCCGTCGGACCGGCGATCTCGCCCGCCACGGAGTGGACCGCATCCTCGCCCACGCCCGTCAGCCCGCGCATCTTCTCCACGATGGCGGACAGATCGATCTGATAGCGCGAGAGGATCGCGGTGAAGGGCTCCGGCAGATCGGCGGCGACACGGTCGAGATTGAAGAGATCGGTCGACGTGTCGAACGCGAGGGAGCGCAGGGTCTCGTCGATGCCGTCGGTGATCCGCCCGATGAGATACCGGTCGCGGATGACGGCGGCGAGCACGGGCGTATAGGCATACGCCGCGATGGAGGCCACCAGCGTGCTGATAAGGCCCATGACGGAGCGCACGAATCCCTTCCGCGTCCCCGCCCAGATGCATAAAACCGCCGTGAAAATCAGAATCGCGTCAATCGCCAGCGTCATAATGAAGTCACTCCCTTCGTGAGTTGCCGTTTTTGTTGGTTATCGCACATGTTCTTTTTTATTTCTTCCCGATGAAGACTTGATACGCCGCGTTCTTCTGGCAGAGGAGCGCGCCTGCCCCGAGCGGGATCACGTCGAGGATGTCCCCACTCTCCGGGCTCTCCTGTGCGAGGCTGCCGTCCGGCGCGGCCCGGATCACGCCGTCCGAGATGACGAGATAGCAGAGCGCGTCGTCTCCCCGGGCCATCCGGATCCCGCTCACCCGCAGACGCATCGTGTCGTCGTAGAGGGGCTCGCCGTTCTTGTCCAGCACGAGGACGCGGTGTTCGCTGCCGAGCGCGTTCACCTGCCCGACCAGCGCGATCCGGCCTCCGCATTCATCCGCGTATTTGAGCGTCATCCCGGCGAGGGACACGGTCTTCGTCACCGTGCCGTACCGGCTGTAATAGTAGACCGCCGTATCGCAGAGCACGAGATAGCCGTCGTCCGTCGCGCGTACCGCCAGCGGCATAGCATGGGCGATGGTCTCCTTCGACACGGGCTCGTCCGATCCGCGCTCGCAGACCTGTATCTCGCAGTTGAAGTCGGTCGACGCCTGCACCGCCGAGGCTACGAGGAACTGCTTTCCGTCCGGCGCCATCGCAACGCACAGCACATAGCCGTCCTTGTAGACCTCCATCGTCTTGTTGAAGGCCGCGTTGTAGAGCTCCACCACGAATTTCGTGTCCTTGGAGCGCGTCACGAGCGCGAGGGAGCCGTCGTCCGCGATGTCCGCCGCGATGATCTTTCCCTCGGTTTCCTTCGAGACGATCCCCGTGAGCTGGTTGTAGACCGCATAACCCGTGCCGCCCATGTCATAGACGAGCATGTATTTCTCCGACGGCGCGAGGACGGGATCCGCGTAGTTCAGGGGATCCGCGATGATCTGCGTGCCGTTCTTGTCGAAGTAGCGGTAGGTGTCCGGCGAGCAGACCGCCGCGCCGCCGCGGAAATAGGCGAAGACGGTGTCGGAAGAGCCGTTGTAGACGATCTTTCCGAATTCCCGGGCGCTTTCTCCAGCCGCCGTGCCGAAGTCGCGGATCAGATAGCGCATGTTGTCGTAGGTGATGTACTCGGAACCGAAGACGATCAGGCCGAGCAGATACGCAACGAAGAGGATCATGCACAAAATCCCCGCCGCGGCGTACCGTTTCGCCACCTTGGCATAGTGCCGGTTGAATTCCGGCTCGATTTTTCCGGCGACCGCCAGTTTTTCATCCAGTCGGGGCATATCCCACTCGCCTCCTTTCCGCGTTTTGCTGTTTTTCATTCCGGCTCGCAGCCGGCGTTATTGACATTGCCAATCGATCGGGGGATGATACTCCACCCGGGCAAGATAAAGTCCGTGGGCGGGTGCGGTGCGTCCGGCTCTCGACCGGTCCCGCGCCGCGAGGATGGCCGCGAAATCCTCCGGCTCGATGCTCCCCCACGCGCAGTCGGCGAGGGTCCCCGCGAGGATGCGGACCATGTGATAGAGAAATCCGTCCGCCGATACGGTCAGCGCGATCTCGTGTCCCGTTCGCTCAACGGTCAGGGCGGTCACGCACCGGGTCGCGTCGGTGATCTTCGATCCCGCCGCCATGAACGAGGTGAAATCCCGCCGCCCGACGAAGAACCCCGCCGCCCGACGCATGCGCTCGATGCCGTCCGGGGGAAGGGGCCGCGGCAGATGCCAGGCTGTCCCCGCGGAGAAGGGATCGTCCCACGGCGCGTCGTTCATGCGGTAGAGGTATTCCTTCCCGACGGCGGAGTACCGCGGATGAAAATCGTCCGGTACCGCCGCCTCGCCCGCGATCGCGATGTCCGGCGGGAGATGGGACCGCATAGCCCGGTGCACCCGCCCGATGGGAATCCGGAGCCAGTCGTCCTCATGCGCCTGTGCGGGTTCGACGGCCGCGCAGAACCCGAGAGCGTGCACCCCGGCGTCCGTGCGGCTGCATCCCGTGACGCGGCAGGGGATGCCAAGTCCCTCCGAGAACGCCGCGGTCAGGGTGCGCTGGATCGAGGGCTTCGGGGCGTCTATGTCGCGCTGAGCCTGATACCCCGCGTACCCCGCGCCGTTCCAGATCAGTTTCAGGAGTAATTTCATGGCATGTCACATCGCAATCGTCACGAGCGGGAAGAGGCGGTTGAGGAGCACGACCGCCGCGCCGAGCACGACGATCGAGCAGAGGAACGCCCAGTCCTCCGGTTCGCTCTTCAAGGTGTTCATCCGGGTCCTGCCCTCTCCGCCCGTGTAGCAGCGGCACTCCATCGCGGTCGCCAGTTCGTCCGCACGCCGGAACGCCGAGATGAAGAGCGGGATGAGGATCGGGATCAGCGCTTTTCCCCGCCGGATCAGGCCACCGCTCGTGAAGTCCGCGCCGCGCGCCGTCTGGGCGTTGATGATCTTCTGTGTCTCGTCGATCAGGGTCGGGATGAAGCGCAGGGCGATCGTCATCATCATCGAAAACTCGTGCACCGGAACGTGCAGATGCTTCAGCGGACTGAGCAGCTGTTCCAGCGCGTCGGTCAGGGCGATCGGCGTGGTCGTATACGTGAGGAAAACCGAGGTCGCCACGATGAGGAGCAGGATGCGGAGCACGATGAGGAAGGCATTGACGAGCCCCTCGCGGTAGATCTTCACGAATCCGAACTGGAAGAGGAGATGCTCGCCCGTCATGAAGAAGAGGTTGATGACCGCCGTGAAGACGATGATGAAGACGAGCGGCTTCATCGCGCGGAGAATCATCCGGGGCGGAATCCGCGTCAGGAGGACGAAGAAGACCGCCGACAGGGTGAGCAGCGCAAACGCCGTCGCGCTCTTCGCGAGGAAGATCACGACGATATACAGGAAGGCTGCGACGATCTTGATCCGCGGATCGAGCCGATGGATCAGGGAGTCCCCTTCCACATACTGACCGAATATGATGTCTGATTTCATTCGCTTAACTGTACCTTAAAACAAATACATACATTTCGCCGCGCAGGACACGGTCCGCGCCGGGGAAACTTACGGCTTTTCCGCGAGCCGCTCTTTCAGCTTCCCGACCGCGTAATCGACGGTGTAAACATCCAGCCCGATGTCGACGCCGTTCCTCTGCAGGGCGGCTGCGACGCGGGTGATGAGCGGGACGTCGAGTCCGACCGCGGAGAGCTCGTCCGCGCGGGAGAACACCTCCGCCGTCGGACGGTGCATCAGGATCTTCGCGTGGGCCATGACGATCACATCGTCGCAGTACATCGCCATGTCCTCCATGGAGTGCGACACGATCAGCACGGTCGTTCCGCTCTCCCGGGAGAAGCGCTTGATCCCGCCGAGGATGTCCCTCCTGCCCGCCGGATCGAGGCCTGCCGCCGGTTCGTCGAGAATCAGAATCTTCGGGTTCATCGCGATGACGCCCGCGAGCGCGACCCGACGCTTCTGCCCGCCCGAGAGATCGAACGGGGACTTTTCGAGCAGGTCCTCCCCGAGCCCGGAGAACGACGCCGCCTCGCGCACGCGCTTTTCCAGCTCCTCGCCGAAGAGGCCCATGTTCTTCGGGCCGAACGCGATGTCCTCCGCGACGGTCTCGGCGAAAAGCTGGTATTCGGGATACTGCATCACGAGGCCCGCCTTGAAGCGCACCTCGCGGATCTTCTTCGGCTCCGCCCAGATGTCGATCCCGTCGAGGAGCACGGTGCCGCTGTCCGGCTTCAGGAGGCCATTCAGGAGCTGTACGAGGGTTGATTTGCCGCTCCCCGTATGCCCGATCAGGCCCGTGATCCCGCCGCTCTTCACCGTGAGGGACACGTCGTCGAGGGCGCGGGTAGCCGAGGGGAGGCTCTTGTTGTAGGTGAAGATGACGTTCCGGAGCTCGATGGCGTATTCCGCGCTCATACCGTCCACCCCCCGTTCTTCTCCGTCTGGATCCGCGTGTATTCCTCCGCGATGATCCGCGCGCATTCGTCCGCGTCGAACACATCGAGCGGCACGTCCAGTCCTTCGGCGCGCAGCTTGTAGCAGAGCTCGGTCGTCTGCGGCACGTCCAGCCCCGCCGCCCACATCTTCACGGGATGGCCGAAAACCTCGGCGGGCGTCCCGTCGGCATAGATGCGTCCGCCGTTCAGAACCAGGATGCGGTCCGCGCGGGCGGCTTCGTTCATGTGGTGGGTGATGATGAGGACCGTGATGCCCTCCTCGCGGTTGAGGCGTTCGATGATGTCCATGACTTCGCGCCGCCCCACCGGATCGAGCATCGCGGTGGATTCGTCGAAAATGATACAGCGGCGGCGCATGGCGATGACCCCCGCGATGGCGACGCGCTGCTTCTGCCCGCCCGACAGATTGTAGGACGGATGGCGCGCGTATGCCGACATGCCCACGGCGGCGAGCGATTCGTCGACCCGCCGCCGGATCTCTTCCGGCGGGATGCCGAGGTTCTCGCATCCGAACGCGACGTCCTCCTCCACGATGGTGGCGACGATCTGGTTATCCGGATTCTGGAAGACCATGCCGACCTCCCGGCGCGCGGCGAGGACATCCTCTTCCGAGGCATCCTCGGCGGTCATTTCGTGTCCGGCGATCCACAGCCGTCCGGAATCGGGGAGCGAGATCATGCAGAGGAGCTTGGCGAGGGTGGACTTTCCGCTCCCGTTGTGCCCGAGGATCGCCGTGAAGGAGCCCTCGGGGATCGTGAAGGAGACGTCCGTCAGCGCCTGCACCGGCTTCGTCTCTTCGTCGCCGGGATAGGTGAAGGACAGGTGTTCCGCTTTGATGATATCCATAATGATCCTGTTTTCGTATGCAAAAGAATCTAAAACCTCACACGGACGCTCGCGCCGCTCGGAAGGGCGAGGCCCGATCTCGTCACGGGGATGCAGGTCTCCCCGACCGTCACGTCGGCGCGCGCGCGGAGGGCCTCGGGCAGAGCGCGGAGGAGAATGTACTGCATGACCGCCGGCGAGAGGCCCGCGGTGTACGAATTGATGAGGAAGAAGAGCGGATCGTCCGAGAGGATCTTCACGACGGTCTCGACGAGTTCCGCGGCGCACTCTTCGAGCTTCCAGACCTCGCCGCCCGGACCTCTTCCGTAGGACGGCGGATCCATGATGACCCCGTCATACCGGTTCCCGCGGCGGATCTCCCGCTCTACGAATTTGCGGCAGTCGTCGACGATGTACCGGCAGGGCGCGTCGCCGAGTCCCGAGAGCTGCATGTTCTCCCGCGCGGCGTTCGTCATACCCTTGGAAGCGTCGACATGCACGAGCGAGGCACCGGCCTTGGCGCACGCGACGGTCGCGCCGCCGGTATAGGCAAAGAGGTTGAGCACGCGCGGCCTCTCCCTTCCCCCGTCCACGGCATCCCGGATGATCCCGGCGGTCCAGTCCCAGTTGGGCGCCTGCTCGGGGAAGAGACCGGTATGCTTGAAGCCCATCGGACGGAGCCGGAAGGTCAGCTCGCCCGCGGCGGAGGGATAGGTGATGTTCCACGCCTCGGGCATGCGGTTGACGACCCACGAGCCGCCCCCGCCCTGTCTGCGGTAGACACCGTCCGCGCGCCGCCAGAGGGGATCCTCGCGCTCGCCCTTCCAGATCACCTGGGGATCGGGCCGGATGAGGATCTGCTCACCCCAGCGCTCGAGGCGCTCACCGCCCTCCGCGTCGATCAGTTCATAGGATTTCCAGCGGTCTGCGAGAAAAATCATGATTCTTCGCTCTGCTTTCTTTGTTCGGCGGAGGTCCACACCATGCCGTCCGGGTGACGGTTCTGTTCCTCCGCCTGCTTTTTCTGCTGTTCCTGTGCCGCATGACGCGCTTCGATCTCCTTGGCGCGCTGCAGGACGTCCGCGTTTGCTCCGCCAAGGCGCGAGGCCCACACGGACCGGCTCCCCTTGCCCTCCTGACCGATCTTGCCGGCCATGGTGGTGGGGCGGTTATAGTATTCGGCAAGGCGGTTCGCGCCCGCGTAATGGTGGCAGATCGCGGCGGCGAGGGCGTCGGCGGTATCGTCGGGCGTGGGCGGTTCGCGCAGGGAGAGGAAGGTCGTGACCATCTGGATGATCTGGCTCTTGTCCGCGCGTCCGTATCCGGCGACGGCCTGCTTGATCTGGAGGGGCGTGTACTCGAAGACGGGGACGCCCGCTGCCCGGCAGGCGAGGAGGAGAACGCCGCGCGCCTCGGCCACAATGATGCCGGTCTTCTGGTTGGTATTGAAGAAGAGCTCTTCGATGGCGGCAGCGTCGGGCTGATACGCGCGGACGACCGCTGCGAGCTCGCGATGGACCTCGAGAAGCCGATCCTCCGTCTTCATGGAGGAGGGGGTGGTGATGGCGCCGAAGTCGACGGGGCGGATCTTTTTCCCGACGCCCGCGGACTCGATGACGCCCCATCCCACGATGGCGATTCCGGGGTCGATTCCGAGGATGATCATCGTTTTCCGACACTGCTCCCGATTTTAGCATTCATATTGAAATATTATAGCACAGGGGCGGGGGGAAGTCAAAATACAATCTGTGAATTTTATGTAGCGGGGGTGTGTTCCCGCTGATCGATATGATAAAAGCCCGCGGATTTTTGCTCCGCGGGCCGTTTATTAGAGTTCGCAGTTCCCCACCGTGCGCGGGAACGGGATGACATCCCGGATGTTCGACACCCCCGTGAGGTACATCACGCAGCGCTCGAATCCGAGCCCGAAGCCCGCGTGACGCGCCGATCCGTACCGCCGGAGGTCGAGATAGAATTCGTACGACGCGCGGTCGAGTCCCAGCTCGTCCATGCGCTGCTCCAGAAGTCCGAGATCGTCCTCGCGCTGGCTGCCGCCGATAATCTCCCCGATCCCCGGGACGAGGCAGTCCATCGCCGCCACGGTCTTTCCGTCCGGATTCAGTTTCATATAGAACGCCTTGATCTCCTTCGGATAGTCCGTGACGAACACCGGGCGCTTGAAGATCTCCTCCGTAAGATACCGCTCGTGCTCCGTCTGGAGGTCGCAGCCCCACGAGACCTTGTAGTCGAACTTGTCGTTGTGCTCCTTCAGAAGCTCGATCGCCTCCGTATAAGTCACGTGCCCGAAGTCGGATTCGAGGACGTGCGTCAGCCGATCGACGAGCCCCTTGTCCACGAACTGGTTGAAAAACGCCATCTCCTCCGGCGCGTTTTCCATGACGTACCGGATGATGTATTTGAGCATGTCCTCGGCGAGCTTCATGTCGTCCGAGAGGTCCGCGAACGCGATCTCCGGTTCGATCATCCAAAATTCCGCCGCGTGGCGCGTGGTGTTCGAGTTCTCCGCGCGGAACGTCGGGCCGAAGGTGTAGATGTTCTTGAACGCCATCGCGTAGGTCTCGCCGTTGAGCTGGCCGGACACCGTCAGGTTCGTGCTCTTGCCGAAGAAGTCCTCGGTGAAGTCTACGGCGCCGTCTTCGGTCTTCGGCACGTTTTCGAGATCGAGCGTCGTCACGCGGAACATCTCGCCCGCGCCTTCGCAGTCGGAGCCCGTGATGAGCGGCGTATGCACGTAGATAAAGTCGCGCTCCTGGAAGAAGCGATGGATCGCGTAGGCTGCCAGGGAGCGGACGCGGAATACCGCCTGGAAGAGGTTCGTGCGCGGTCTCAGATGCGCGATCGTGCGCAGGAATTCGATCGAATGGCGCTTCTTCTGCAGGGGATAATCCGGCGTCGACGCGCCTTCGAGCGTGACGGAGGTCGCGTGGATCTCGAACGGCTGCTTGGCGTCGGGCGTTTCGAGGAGCTCGCCCTCGACGATGAGCGCGGCCCCGACGTTGAATTTCGAGATCTCGGCGAAGTTCGGGAGTTTTTCGTCGTACACGATCTGGATCGGCTCGAAGAACGTGCCGTCGGAGAGGATGATGAAGCCGAAGGATTTCGAGGCGCGGATGCTGCGGACCCAGCCGCCCACGCGCACGAAGGCATGGTCGACGGTATCCCGCTCGCGATAGAGAGTGCGGATGCTGGTGAGTTCCATCTTGACAAGTCCCTTTTGAATCGGATGAATTTTGATAACACTGTATTATAGCACACCGCGGCGGGAAATGCAAGGCGTTTTCGCCGAAAATCGGAATTGCCCCTTTCCTGCGTCTTGACATCCGGCGCCGAAGGGTGTACAATAGACCTGAAAAGGCAAAATGTGCCAAGGAGCGACAGCATGGAACACAACTGGAAGGAAATCCTCCTGCCCGCTTTCGAGATCCGCAAGTCGAAGGCGCAGAAGCAGGCGTTCATCGATCTGCTCGCGCGGGAATACGGCGACCGGATGCACGTCGAGGAGGGCGGGAGCCTCGTGAAGAGCCGCAACATTGTGATCGGCTCGCCGGAGAATGCGAAGATCGTCTACACCGCGCACTACGACACCTGCGCGCGCCTCCCCTTCCCGAACTTTATCACCCCGCGGAATATCTTCATTTTCCTGCTCTATCAGATCGGGATCGCGCTGCTCTTCGTCATTCCGGTGTTCGCCCTTGAGATCCTCGCCGCGTATCTGACCCGGAACGCAGGCCCCCTCGTCTCGCTGATCGCGGCGGAAGGGACACTCATTCTCTTTCTGGTGTTCTTCCTCTGGATCTTCCTCATCGGCGTTCCGAATCCCCACACCGCGAACGACAACACCTCGGGCGTCGTCACCGTCCTCTCCCTGGCGGACCGGCTGGCGGATTCGCCCGACGCGGCGTTCATCCTCTTTGACAACGAGGAGATCGGCCTGTTCGGATCGATGGCCTATGCCGGCGCGCATCCGGACGTGAAGAAGAACACCCTCGTCGTGAATTTCGACTGCGTCTCGGACGGCGACCATTTCCTCCTCCTCTTCTCGAAAGAAGCGCAGAAGAGACCGCTGTACGAAGAGCTCCGCGCCCGGATGCCCGCCCTTCTCGCGGGAAGCGGCAAGGACGCCGACGTCTGCCCGAAGCGCGGGACGGTCTACCCGTCGGATCAGGCGAACTTCAAGACCTCCGCCGCCGTCTGCGCGCTGAACAAGTCCCCCCTCGTCGGGCTCTACATGAACAAGATCCACACGCCGAAGGACACCGTCTTCGACGAAAAGAACATCGCCCTCCTCCTCGACGCCTTCGCGCCGGAGGCATGAAGGGCCGGTCATTATATTACAAGATTTTATCACTATGAACGGAACAGGAATCAACACCATGAAGCACGCACGCGCGATCCTCGCCCTCGTCCTCGCCGCCGCCATGCTCTTCCCCGCGGCGGGATGCCACAAAGAAACGCCGGTCGCCCCGGAGACCGATCCCACCGCCCCTGTCGAGACGGAGAAACCGGAACCGGCCGCTCCCGAAACCGAAGCACCGGAAACCGATCCGCCGGAGACGGAAGCGCCCGAGACCGAAGCGCCGGAGACCGATCCGCCCGAAACGGAAGCCCCCGAGACGGAGCCGCCGGAGACCGATCCGCCCGAAACGGAAGCGCCGGAAACCGAGAAACCGGAAGATGCGGAAAAATCGGAAGAGACGGAAGAGACGGACAAGGAAGAGGAAAAGGATTCCAAAGACGCGAAGGACACGAAAGAGTCCAAAGATTCCAAGGATTCAAAGGATTCCAAAGACAGTAAGGACTCCAAAGATTCCAAGGATACGAAAGATTCCAAGGACTCCAAAGACTCCAAGGATTCCAAAGATTCAAAGGATTCAAAGGACACGAAAGATTCCAAGGATTCCAAAGATTCCAAGGATTCCAAAGATTCCAAGGATACAAAAGATTCCAAGGATTCTAAAGATTCAAAGGATACAAAGGACACCGGAGAGCAGAAGGACACAAAGACCGAGACGCCTCCGAAGGACACCGGTGAGACCCGGATCTACAACTACCTGAACGGCAAGACGACCACGCTGACGGAACAGCAGAAGCGGCCCGTGGCGATCATGCTCAACAACCTCCGTCTGCAGCTCCCGCAGTTCGGTCTGGATTACGGCTCGATCTTCTACGAGGTCGTGACGGAGGGCGGGATCACGCGGCTCATGATGCTGGCGGACAACTACGCGTCGATGGGGACCGTCGGGTCGATCCGCTCCTCGCGCGACTACTTCACGGAATTCTTAAACGACTTCGACGCGATCTACGTCCACGCGGGCGGCAGTCCGCAGGCATACCAGAAGATCCAGGACCTCGGACTCACCAATCTCGACGGCGCGAACATGTACCTGCCCTCCACCTACTGGCGGGATCAGTGGCGTCTGTACAACGTTGGCTACGAGCACAGCCTGATGACCAACGGCGCGGGCATCGTGTCGGGCATCCAGTATAAGAAATACCGCACGACCTTGAACGCGGGCCATGTGCCCTCTCTCAAATTCTGCGAGGAGGGCACGGACAACAAGCTGGCCGGTTCCGCCGCGAGCCATGTGCGCATGGTCTCGACCCCCATCCAGACGGTGGACTTCGTGTACAGCGCGGCCACGGGCGAATATCTGCGGTATCAGTACAACGGGATCGCCCACGTGGACGGCTCGACGGGCAATCAGATCTCAGTGAAGAACGTATTCATCCTGTTCACGGACATCGCGGTGATCCCGGGCGACACCTCCGGACGGGTTGCCGTGACGACGGTCGGTTCCGGGACCGGGTATTACATCACGAACGGCATCTATAAGGCGATCAACTGGTCGCGCGCGAGCCTGACCTCCCCCCTGTGTCTGACGTATCAGGACGGGACGGAAGTGATCCTCAACTGCGGCAAGACCTTCTTCTGCGTGGTCGATTCCTCGGTCGCGAAAACGATCTCGTTTAACTACCAGTGGTGAGGCCCAGAGCCGCGAACTTCGACGCGATCCGCGTATCCATACAGCAAAAGACCCGCCTCAAGGGCGGGTTTTTCGTTTTTCGTGCCGGATCCGCGGTCTCATCCCGCGAAGTCGATCGTCTCCACAGTCGGATCCGTGTACCACGTCGCGAGGCTTGAGATCATGGCGCTCTCCGTGTCGGCGATTCCCTTCATGCTGAGCTCCGCGTCGTTCATCGTCACCGATCCGTCCGCGTGCACAACGATATTCCCGACGGTCGAGAGAAAGACCAAATCATATTGATACGTCTGCGCGTTCTCCACCCAGTCCGGCTCCGTGACGCTCACCCGGAGATAGCAAGGGATCGCCAGCGCTTCGAGAAAGCCGTCCGGACAGCGGAAGGCATACGCCTTGTCTCCGGCCTGATTCGAGAGCACGGTCACCGTCTCGCCGTTATAGAAGCCCTGATAATCCCCCGCCGTCTGGAATTCGAGAAACCCGGATGCGCTCTGTGCGGCGAGATCCACGGCGGCCTGCTTCATCGCCGCGATCGTCCCGGCGTCGAGTTCCCCTCCGTTCATCAGATAGTGATCGACGGCGCCGACGGTATAGGTGCCGCTCTCCTCTTTGAAGCGGTATTCGTTTTTCATCGCATTCTGCTTGAAATACGGCGTAACGGTGACACAATCCCCTTCGTGCAGCTTCTGATCCTCGGAGAACTGATATCCCACAAGGGAGAGCGGGTTTTCTTCCGTCAAACTGTTCCGCAGGGTCAGATACCCATAGGGGGAAACCCCCTCATAGGACAGCGCAATGCCGCCCTGCGCGTTCCAGTATGCCGGGTCAAAGGCGTCCAGCTCAATGAGCGCGCTCTCTTCTCCGCCGCCCGCACCCGCCGCTCCGTCGGTTCGGAGGCCTTCCACCGTCATGGTTTTGCTGTTCCCGGTGATTTTCAGTCCGATTTCCGCGGCAACGTCCTTGTCGTAAGCGACGGTCACGGTCACGCGGTCGCCGTTTTTCAGGCCGCTGTCCGGGCTGACCGTCACGACCATCGTGGATTCCATCCGCACGATGCTGCCGAGATTGAACGAATCAGACTCCGCGCCTTCCATCACCGCGCGCTCAAAGCCGGTATAGTCGAAATCGCCGCGTGCAGTCCCGTCTCCGTCCGATCCTCTGAACAGAGCGTTCGCATACGCCGAAAGGTCCACGCTGACCTTCTTTTCTCCGCAGGCTGTCAGCGCCGCTGCGAGCATCATCACCGCGATAACCAGGACAAACCACTTTTTCATTTTCTTCTTCTCCTTTGTTCTTCGATAGCCGTTCGCGCTATCTTTTGTTTTGACACCCCTATGACGAAAAAACACGCCCTCAGGTTTTATATTTCCGAAAATTTCTCAAAAGATTTTTCACGGGAGCCGGATCTCCGTCCGTTCATGGTCAACATAGCGGTAATCCTCCCGGATCGCCTCCTCAAAATCCTCCCTTGACGGATAGATCCCCCAGAGCGTCATATCGTCGTCCTGATAGACGATCTGCCCGTCCTCCCGCAGGAATTTCAGCGGGAAGGAATCGAGCCGGAACACGACCGCCGCCTCCGGGTATTCATGCGGGATCCGGTGGGAGATGAACCCGTCCCACGCATCGTCCACCCGGACGTCTCCCCGGTACACAAGGAACAAGGCCGCCGTGCCGCCCGTCTCATAAAAGACGGCATCGCGATCGAGCGTGGCGTTCTCCACGCGGAGGAATTCCGTTATGACATCGTAGGAATGCTCCTCCCAATGCACCTCCAGGTAATCCCGTTCGGCTGCGAATGCCGCGAGCTTTTCCGCTGCCAGCGCCTCCATGTCGAGGAGGAAATTCGCCGGCAGGATCTGTTCGGCCTGCTCTTCCGGCTGCGCGGCCTCCTGTTCCTGCTCCGACGGCACATCCGGTTCACGCGTGACGCGATCGTACACCGCTGCGCCGCCTCCCCCGACGATTGCAGCGGCCGTCACACCGGCGATGATCTTGTTCCGGAGCGCATGTCCGGCCGATTTTGCGGTGGCTTTTGCCGCAGCTTGACCGACAGCGGCCGCCGCGGTTTTCGCATGCAATTCCGCCGTCAGGTGACTCAGCACGGAAGTGGACGGAATCTCCGCGGCGGCATCCCGGCTCCGGAACAGAAGCAGCAGGAACGGGACCGGGGCAAGACCGTAGAGGCGGGTCCCCTTCCGTTCCAATGACCGGACCTGTGTCTCGATCTTCTTTCTGCCGTAGCTCAGCCGGCTCTTGACCGTGTTGTCCGAGATGCCCAGCGCATTTGCGATCTCTCCCACGCTCATCTCTTCGTAATAGAACATGGAGATGACTGCCCGCTGATCGTCCGGGAGCGCGTCGAGGATCTCCTTCATCAGGCGCGTCGTCTCCTGCCGATCGATGACGACGTCCGGGAGATGTTCGGGTGAGGTGTCCTCAAACTCAACGGGCATCGCAGCGTCGTCCGATTCGAGCGCCGAAAACGGGATCGCCGCGGTCTGACGCATCCTGTCCACCGTCAGATTGCGGGCAATGCGCTTGACCCATGCCCGGAATTTCGACGGATCTTTCAGCTGATCGAGGCTGCGGAACGCTTTCAGATAGCTGTCCTGCAGAATATCGAGCGCCGTGTCGTCGTCCCGGATCATCGATCGGATCGTGTAATACACGCTGCTGTACGTCCGGTTGTACAGCTCCGCGATCGCCGTCTGATCGTTTCGGATGGCCGCTTCGATCAGATCGGCGTCAAATCCCTGCGGCGCTCCGCATCGCGGACAGAATTCCGCATCGTCGGGCACGGTCGCCCTGCACTGATAACACTTCATTTTTCTCTGTTTCTCCGTATCTCCCTCCCGCGGGATCACGCGCGCTCCTTTCTGCCCTGCCGGATCAGCCGGCACAGGGCGGGTATGCCGTACATCGCGGCCCAGAGGATCCCCGTGCAAATCGGCAGGCCGATCTGATACCCCGGATTCCCGAAGCGGTCTTCAAACCAGACGAGCGGATTGCCCGTCCCCGGATAGGTGAGGAAGTAGAAATTCGTGCCCCACCGCCGGTCGATGAACCAGATCGGGATCGCGGTGACGAGCAGGAACAAGGCGCAGAACCACAGCCGCCGCGCGCTCGGCTTCACCTCCCCCGAGACGAGCAGGCAGAGCGGGATCGCCGCGAGCAGGAGGTGGAAGGTGAACGAATGGATCGTGAGAAAGCTCTGCGGCGGCAGGGACGACCAGCCGGGGAACAGAAGCGCGATCACAGCGCCCGGCAGGCTGACGGCATAGAGAAGCTCCCCGGACCACGGCCCCGGCCGGACGGCATACGCGAGACAGACGAAGAGCCCGATGGAGCACAGATGCAGCGGCAGATAGTCGACGTCCTCCTCGCCGAGATAGAGCAGGAATGCGTGTTTCGCCAGCTCATCGGCCCAAAGAAGCGCGGTGAGAGCGAGGAGCGTGCGTCGGCGGTTCGTCTCCCCGGCGCGGCGGTAGAGCGGCAGGAGCACGGCGAGAAATACCGCGGACGCGGCAAGCCACCCGAGATGTGTCGGCGACCAGAGGCGGAACGCGGTGTCCCACGAGGCGGTGCGGTAGACGGTGAAGAAGGAGGCGGGCATGGGAACCTCCGGATCGGAATCGTTTTCTGTCCCCCATTGTACCACATCCGGGCGGAATTGACAAGGAGAAGGTGCCTGTCAAGCGAAAAAAAAGCCCGCAGATGCGGTTTTCGCGCTTGTAATCTCGGAAAGTGTGTGTTATAATAGGCTCATACAAACCAAATTCATCCCGGAGGCATTGCCATGCTGACCCACTATGTAACGGTTCCCGCAAAAGGAAACAGACGCATCAAGCTCAATATCTATCCCGGTCACTACGCGACCAGCCATGCGCACGTGGACAACTACTTCAGCATGACGGAGATGCGCACGGACTGCGTCATGGCGGAGGAGGCGGCGAGCGAATTCGTGAAGCAGTTCCGCTACACCCCCGTAGATACGGTCATCAGCCTCGAATACACGCAGATCATCGGCGCGTTCGTGGCGAAGGAGCTCTCCTCGCCGGGCCGCGACATCAACAGCGGGGCGGACATCCACGTCGTGACGCCGCAGATCAACTCGAACAACCAGCTCATGTTCCCGAGCGACATGCAGCCCTATGTGACGGACAAGAACGTCCTCCTGATCCTCTCGACGGTCTCCACGGGCCGGAGCCTTGCGCGCGCGGCAGAATGCGTGCGATATTA
>Ga0129306_1002440_pt1 | contig 16540 bp, 17 predicted proteins | sample P827metagenome_FD_94438 | JGI IMG/M metagenome (GOLD analysis project Ga0129306, IMG submission 94438) | Capybara group fecal microbial communities from Wisconsin, USA - P827 metagenome | ecosystem: Host-associated > Mammals > Digestive system > Large intestine > Fecal | place: USA: Wisconsin... | reverse complement strand
GCATACCGCTCTGACCGCCATGGCTCTCGGTTACCAAGGGATCCAAGCCAGAATCCACCCTGCTTTCCAGCGCCACTCTTGACTTTGTCGAAAATCGCTTACACAAAATTTTACGCCCGGCTTGTTACATCGGTCGCCCATTTTTCGTTGGGCTTTTTCGCTTTGAAGTCTCTGTTCGGTAAGTTCGGAGCAATCTTGCCAACTTCACCTTTGTAGGAACGGGATTTCTTTATTCTGACACGGCTAACCAAACCCAGTTCTCTCATCAGTCGTTGGACTGTCTTGTGATTCATGGGCATATTGCGGTTGTATAGCTCCGTTGTGACACGTCGGTATCCATATCTGCCCTTGTTCTCATGGTAAATTGCTGCGATAACTTCTTTGGCTTCTTTGTACTTGTCCGGTTGCTCTGCTTTCTTCAGATGGTAATAAAAGGTTGCACGCGGTAACTGAGCGATTGAAAGAAGAATATTCAAGGAATGCTTTTTCCTCAGCTTTTGAACTACATGCGTTTTCTGCGCTGGCGTCGCTCGTCTTCCAAAACCAAGGCCTGCAAGTTTTTTAGGTATTCGTTTTCTGCATGCAGCCGCTGCACTTCTGCCAACAAATCTTCTTCAACCTCTTTGGACAACTTTTGGGGATGACCGGCGCTCAATCCGGAAACCTTCCGGGCCTTCCTCCAGATAGATCCGTTCCCAATCCTGCACCCGTTTGTGACGGATGCCGAACCTCTCCGCAGTTTCGAGGTAACCTAGTTTCTCTTCTCGCATTGTTCTGATTACTTCTTCTTTGAACTCCGGCGTATATCGTTGGTTTGGTACTCCTTTTGGCATAATAATATACCCCACTTGTTAGATAGTATATCATACTGTCTAACAAATGGGGTGCAGTTCAGTTGGGCACCTGCTCGTTTTGTTGGGGCCAGGATCATACGGATTCTAAAAACCGTTCCACCAAAATGAGTGCGGCGCCAATCTTGGCAGACTTACTGCCGTTTTGGCTGATGCGGAATGTAAAGGCGGGGGAGTCAAAAGCACACTGCTCCTTCACATATTTGGTCAGCAGCTCCACGTCGCCCTGGTCCATAAACTGAATGAGGAACCCACCCAGGATAAAGTCGAAGTCGGCAATCATGCGGATATTGTCAATGGCAATGGCCAGATGATGCAGGTAGTTGCGCCAGATCTTCCTGCAGCGGGGGTCACCTCCATGGACCCGGCGGAAAAACTCGGGCAGTTCCATGTGGGCGGCGCTTTTCAGGCTGTCGGCGGAACAATAGGTTTCGATACAGCCCTGCTTACCGCAGTAGCAGGTGGGGCCGTCGGGGGAGAGGCACATGTGTTCAATGATGCCGCCGCTCAGTTCCCGACCGTGGAGTACGTGGTTATTCAGGATCATAGCTCCGCCGAAGTTGCGGTTTAGGGCTAGATAAACGGCGTTGCCGATGTCAGAGTTGCTCCAGATCTCAGCCAGGGCGGCCGCCTCTGTATCGTGGATCAGATGGCAGGGCAGTTCGATGTATTTTTGGAAGGTTTCGCGTTTGGTTCCGGTGCAATGCAAGATCTCGGAGAAGGTGATGGTCTCTCCGTCAGAGGAGACCAGGCCCTGAATGGAAATGCACACACCCAGAATATTCTCTTTAGGATAACCAAGCCCATCCACGAAGGCGTTGGTCCACTGGCCCAGCTGCTGGTAGTAAGGCTCGTGGTTGGCGAACTGAAGGGAAACGGAATCTTCTTTTAAAATCGTTCCGTAGAGGTCTAGCGCTACGATTTGGATCTGCTCCTTCAGTAGTTCGACGCCGATGGCCAAGCGAGCGGTGGCGTTGCAGTGGATCATCTGGGCCTTGCGTCCACCGGTGGACTCATATTCGCCTCGCTTTTCCACCAGGCCAGCGGCAATAAATGCAGCCAGGTGCTGGGTCACAGTGGGGAGGCTGAGCTCCAATGCTTTGGAGATAGCCAGTTTGGAGGTGAGCTTGGTGTCGTAGATGTAGTTATAGACTTTTTTATGGTTGATCTTTTTTAATTCACTTGGAGTAAGTTTTTCGCGACTGGAGAGGATATTCTCTGGTCCTGGTTCCCGTCTCATTTTGTACACTCCCTCAACTATTGGGCAAAAACCCAAGCTAAAGTCGTTTTCATCATTATACCAAGCGGGAGGCTTTGGAAATATTGGGAAACTGCACAAAAAACTTTACATATTTTTTACTTAAATAGATATTGATGTTCCGGGTGATATGTGGTAATATTTAGGTGGCTTTTGGAAAACTACTTTGTGAAAGTTACTTTAAAAAGAAAAGGAGAATGGAACGATGAAAATGGCTAAGAAAGTTTTAGCGATGGCTCTTGCCCTGACCATGGCACTGTCCATGGCCGCCTGCAGCGGTGGCAGCACCTCTGCCCCGGCTGATTCTTCCACACCTGCCGCTTCCTCCGCCGATGCTTCTACCGGCGGTGACGAGAGCGCCTATCCCAATGGCACGATCTCTTTCATCATCCCCTACGCTGCCGGCGACGGTCTGGATACTTCCACTCGCGCCCTGCTAGAGAATGCCGACTTCCCCGTGAACACCCTGGTGGAGAACATCTCCGGCGGTTCCGGCACCATTGGCCTGCAGGACGCCTTCGGTCGTGATGCGGACGGCTACACTGTGGCCATCCTGTCCAACGGTCCCACCATCGCTCAGCCCCTGCTGAACGATACCCTGACCTACACTCTGGAGGACTGGCAGGTCCTGACCTTCACCACCGCTCCCGTTCTGGCTGTCCTGGGTTGTTCCGCTTCCAAGGGCATTGAGAACAGCGACGATATGAAGGCCTTCCTGGAGTCCGGTGAGCCTTTCACCGTGGGCGTTCCCTCCATGAGCGGCTTCGGCTACGTGGCTGCTTCTGCCATGTTCAACCAGATGGGTATTATGGACCAGGTCACCTGGGTCTCCTATGACGGCGCTCCTGCCCTGTACCAGGCCTACCTGTCTGGTGAGATCGACTTCGCCACCTTCGATGACAACTTTGCTGCTCAGTACGCCCAGGCCGGTGACGACGTTACCATCGGCGTGGTCATGAACGACATCCGCAGCCAGTACTTCCCCGATGTTGCCGCCGCCGGCGAGTGGGGCGTGGAAGGCTTGGGTGCCAATATCGGCTTCAAGGCGGCTGCTGTTAAGAAGGGCACCCCTGAAGACGTCTGTGAGTACCTGACTGAGAAGATCAACGCCGCTGTGGTCACCGATGGTTACCAGAAGTGGTGTGAGGACAACTTCTTCGGCGTTCTGACTGAGGAAGACATCTATACCGGCGAAGAGGCCATGTCCATGCTGGTGGAGCTGCGCGAGACCAACCGCACCGTTCTGACCGCTGCCGGTCTGCTGTAAAAAACAAATACGTCCCCAATTATTTGGAGCGAATCTGTGTGCTCCCGCCGCCGCAAAGCGGCGGGAGCACTTCTTTATCCTTGGTAAATGCTGTGTTTCTATTTGTGAGGTTTTGATATGGAAGCAAAAAAAGCGCGCGGTGATATCATACTCTACTCGGTACTCTCCGTAGTTGGCATTATTTTTTATGTATTTATTATTCCTGGGCAGATTTACTTGTCCAAAACCGCCAGCGCGGAAGCCTTCTCTCCGGATACGTTCCCCAACGCGGTGACCATCCTGTTTGTGATTGCGTCTTTGTGTGGGCTGGCTCTGGCCATTTACCGCTACCGTAAGGCGGTGCAGCTGGAGGGAAAGCCCCAGAAAGATACCACCCCCCGGACCCGGCGGGAGATCGTGGGCGCGTTTATGCCCTTTATTGTCTTCGCCCTGGTTCTGCTCTATGTCATTTTGTTTATGTATGTGGGCTTCATCCCTGCCACAGTGATCGTGCCCCCTGTGATTTTGTTTGTGATCGGATGCAGAAAGTGGCACTACTATCCCATTTATTATGCGTTTGCTGCCCTGATGTATCTGTTGTTCCGGTATATCCTGCTGGTTCCCATCCGCTGAAGAAGGAGGTTGAGACGCTATGTTAGAGATCGTACAAAGTATTTTTACCGTCAATAATCTCCTGATGATGAATGTTGGCGTTGCGGTGGGTATTATGATCGGCGCCATGCCTGGTCTGAGCGTGGCCTTTGCGGTGACGGTTCTGATGACCATGACCTTCCACATGGAGTCGCTGCCTGCCATGTACCTGATGCTGGGCGCCTACTGCGGCGGCCTGTATGGCGGTTCGATTACCGCTACCCTGATCAACACGCCCGGCACCGCCAATGCGGTTTGTACCGCTCTGGAGGGCTATCCCTTGGCACGAAAGGGTCGAGCGGGCGACGCGCTGCGATGCGCCCTGGTGGCTTCCACCATCGGCGGCCTGTTCAGCTGCTTCCTGCTCATGTTCTTTGCGCCCCAGCTGGCCAAAATCATTCTGAAGATCGGTTCCCCCGAGTATTTTGCCCTGTGCACCTTCGGAATTGCGGCCGCTATCGGTCTGGAGGGCAATAACCTGAATAACGTGATCAAGGGCGTGCTGTCCGCAGCGTTTGGCCTGATTTTGTCTTGCGTGGGTGCCGACCCCGTGTTTGGCACCAACCGCTTTTCCTTCGGCAGCTACTATATGCTCTCCGGCATCCAGGTGGTCAGCTCTATGCTGGGCGCTTACGCCCTGTGCCAGGTGTTGGTCAACTGCCGGGATGTGTATGTAAAGGGCGATGAGTCTCTGAAGGTGCCTCCGGTGACCAAGGCTACCTTGAAGTTCAAGGACATCATGAAGCACTGGAAACTCATCCTCAAGTCCTCCATCATCGGCGGCATTGTGGGGGCTGTCCCCGGAACCGGCGGCGCGGAGTCTGCCATGATCGCCTATAACGAGGCCAAGCGTGTCTCCAAACACCCCGAGGAGTTTGGAAATGGTTCCATCGAAGGCATCTTGGCTGCGGAGTCGGCAAATAACGCCACCTCCGGTGGCGCTATGATCCCAATGCTTACCCTGGGCATTCCCGGTGATACCGTTATGGCGATTCTGCTCAGTGCCCTGACCATGCAGGGCATCACCCCCGGCGCTAACCTGTTCTCCAGCGGCAGCTTTTGGGTGTACGCCGTCATGGGCGGTCTATTCCTCATCAACCTGTTCATGCTGCTCCAGGGCAGCCTGTGCATCAACCTGTTTGCCCAGGTGTCCAAGATCCCTCAGTCCATCATGACTCCCTGCATCGTGGTGATGTGTGTGATGGGTTCCTTCGCCATCAACAACAACATCTTCGAATGCTTTGTTATGATCGCTTTCGGCATCATTGGTTTCTTCATGAAGAAGTTTGGCTTCCCTGTCACTCCGCTGTGCATCGCCCTGGTGCTGGGTAAGCTGTTTGAGACCAACCTGCGCCGGTCCCTCATCTTGTCCAAGGGCAATCCCTTCGTTTTCTTTACCCGGCCCATCTCCTGCGGTATCTTGATTCTGGCCGTGTTCATGTTGTTCTTCCCCATCATTAGCAATATGCGCGCCAACAAGAAGAAGGGCAAGGAGCAGGAAAAGGCCTAAATCATCTGTCTGTGAATGAAAGGAACGGTAGAGTATGATTCTTTCCACTGAAAACGGCGCCCTTCGTGAGCGCGTGGGTGAACGCAAGGCCATTGAGATTCTGGCTAAGGCTGGATTCGATGCCATCGACTACACCTTTACTCCCTGGATGGAGCGGGGCGAGATGCCCTGGAACGGGAATGACTATGTGGCCTACGCCAAGGAAGTCAATCAGATCGCCAAGGACAACGGCATCTATTTCAACCAGGCTCACGCCCCCTTCATCTTCCATACCAGCTACCTGCCTGACTGGAACCGCGAGATCATGCCCCTGCAGATCCGCTGCATGGAGGCCTGCGCCCTGCTGGGCATTCCCCAAATGGTGGTCCACCCGGTCCATCACCTGCCCTACAATAAGCACCTCACCGCCACCCAGACCAACATGGAGACCATCTGGGAGCTGAACCGGGAGTACTATCACCTGCTCCAGCCCTACGCCAAGCAGTTCGGCGTAAAGATGTGCCTGGAGAATATGTTCGGCGAGGATCAGCGCCGCGGCTGCCTGGTACCTGATATGTTCTCCGATCCCCATGAGTACGCCAAGTTCTTTGACGAACTGGAAGACACTGAAAATTTCACCTGCCTGGTGGATACTGGTCACTCCGGCATCGTAGGTGAGGATGCCGGCGATACCATCCGTGTTCTGGGTAGCCGGGTGAAGGGCCTGCACATCAACGACAACGACTACCGCAGCGACGGCCATCTGATTCCCTACCAGGGCAAGATCGACTGGGAGGACGTGATGAAGGCCCTGGCGGAGATCCACTACAAGGGCGACTTCACCTTCGAAGCTCTGCACCTGTATGAGGGATTCAACGAAGAGTTCTACCCCGTGGCCGCCAAATATCTCCATGATGTGGGCCGCTACCTCATCGGACGGTTTGAAAAGTACTCCGCGGAGCTGTAAAATAGCGTAACAGTTTGATTAGGAGGCGCAGATCATGAAGATCATTGCCGATACCCATACCCATACCATCGTCAGCGGAGATGCCCACAGCACCCTGTTGGAGAACCTGCGGGCGGCGAAGGAGCAGGGACTGAAGTTTCTCTGCGTGACGGAGCACGTTAACTCCATCCCCAGGGCAGCTCCTCCCGCCTATTTTAAGAGTATGTGCTCCATCCCGCGGGAACACGAGGGTGTCCAGCTCGTCCGGGGCGTGGAGGCCAACATTCTGGACTACACCGGAAAGATGGATATGCCCGACGATACTCTGGATTGGCTGGACTGGGTCATTGCATCCCTTCACGACCTGGTGATTGCCCCGGCTACCAAGGCGGAACACACCGCCTGCTGGCTGGCTATCGCCGCCAACCCCCTGGTGGACGTCATCGGCCACTGCGGCGATCCCCGCTATGCCTTTGACTTGGACGTAGTAATTCCCGCCTTCAAACAGTATGGCAAAATTGTGGAGATCAACAGCCACTCCTTTGAGGGCCGAGCCGGTTCTGCTGAGGGCTGCCGCCAGGTGGCCCTGGCCTGCATGAAGTACGGTGTCCCCATCGTGATCAGCTCGGACGCCCATTTCGTCAACCATATCGGCTATTTTAAGGAAGCACTGGACATGCTGGGGAGCATCCGGTTTCCCGAGAATCTGATCCTTAACGCGGACGAGGAGCGCTTTGCAGCGGTCATCAGGTCCAAGCGGACTCAACCCTGAAGGAGGGAGCGGTATGAAGAAACTTGACGTGGTCGCCCTGGGAGAACTGCTCATTGACTTTACCCCAGCGGGGCTGTCCGACCAGGGCGCCGCTCTGCTGGCCCGAAACGCTGGAGGTGCGCCGACCAATGTGCTGGCCATGCTGTCCATCCTGGGCAAGAAGACCGCATTCATTGGAAAGGTGGGACGGGACAGCTTCGGTCTGTTTCTGAAAAAGACGCTGGGGGACAGCGCCATCGACGTGACCGGTTTGACCGTCAGCGATACAGAGCCCACCACGCTGGCCTTCGTCTCCCTGGATGAAAAGGGGGACCGCTCCTTCGATTTCTACCGCACCAACAGCGCCGATGTGATGCTGCGCCGGGAAGAGGTGCCGGAGGAACTACTGGCAAGCTGCAAACTGTTCCACTTTGGCTCGGTGTCCATGACCGCCGAACCCGCCCGGGGCGCCACCCTGTACGCTGCCCGACGGGCGAAAGAACTGGGCAAGCTGGTCAGCTACGACCCTAACTTCCGCCCTGTCCTCTGGGCTGACCGGAAGGAAGCTATCCGGGTGATGCGCTCCGGATTGGCCTTTGCCGACGTGGTCAAGGTGTCGGATGACGAGGTGGAGCTGCTCACCGGGCAGGCCGATTTCCTGGCAGGTGCCCGGGCTCTGGTGGCCGGCGGAGCTAAACTGGCCCTGGTGACGGCAGGGGAACAGGGAACCTGGTATGCCTCTTGTGCTGGAGGAGAAGGACACATCCCCTCGGTGAACGTGGTCGCGGTGGACACCACCGGCGCAGGCGATACCTTCCTGGGGGCCCTGCTGGGCGGCCTACTGGACTGCGGACAGCCGCTGGAAGAACTTAATGACATGGCTCTGCGGAACATCATCCGCTTCGCCAATGTAGCAGGCGCTCTGTGCGCCACGGGGCGTGGAGCCATTGCCTCCATGCCCCAACGAGAACAAATTGAAGAACGTTTGAAAAGTGAGGAAGAGGGATGAAAGGAACTTACTTTTTGGGCAATCAAGCCTTTGAGACCCGTGAATTGCCCGGACACGACCTAGCTGCGGACGAGGTCCTGCTCCGGGTGGCGGCCTGCGGCGTCTGCGGGACGGATGTACATATCTACCACGGCGACAAGGGTTCGGCAGAGGTCGATCCCCCCGTGGTTTTGGGACACGAACTGGCCGGCGTGGTGGAAGCGGTGGGCAGCGGTGTAGAGAAGCTGGCCGTGGGCGACCATGTGGCCATCGACCCCAACATCTACTGCGGCGAGTGCCACTACTGCCGCAACGGTAAGAAGCAGCTGTGTACCAAACTGTTCGCCATCGGCGTGAATCGGGACGGTGGCTTTGCCGACCACTGCTATGCCCCTCAGGCCCAGTGCTACAAACTGAAGAAAGAAATCCCACTGGCCTACGGAGCCATGGCTGAGCCGCTGGCCTGCTGTATCCACGGTATCGACCGGGCCGGTATCCGGGTGGGTGATACAGTATGTGTCATCGGCGGCGGTGCCATCGGTCTGCTCATGGTCCAACTGGCAAAACTGTCTGGCGCATCCCAGGTGATCCTCAGCGAACCGGTGGCCCTCCGACGGGAAATTGGTCTGTCTGTGGGTGCCGACTGGGCCATCGACCCCATCCACGAGTCGCTGAGCGACCGGATCCAGGAACTGTTGGGGGTGGACGGCGCGGACGTGGTCATCGAGTGCGTGGGCAACCCCATCGCCACCGCTCAGGCCTTTGAAGTCACCAAGCGGGGAACTACAGTTCTCCTGTTCAGCGTTCCCAAGGCCGGGAGCACCCATCCCCTCAGCCTGGAAGATGTGTACCAGAAGGAACTGACCATCGTGGGTTCCATTATCAATCCGGACACCCATCAGCGGGCGGTGGACTTGATCAACAGCGGCCGCATCCAGTTGGAGCCGCTCATCACCCACCGTTTCCCCGTAGAACAGGTGAAGGAGGCCATCCTTGCACAGATGGGCAGCGAGTCTATCAAGGTGATTGTAGGTCGGGAATAAGGAGTAAAAGTGTATGCTGCAGCAGATTATGACCAAACCGGGAGAGATTATTTTCCAAGAGATTGAACGGCCCGTGCCCGAGGCCGGTCAGGTGTCCATCCGCATGATGCGGCTGGGCATTTGCGGGTCGGATATCCACGTCTATCACGGGGAACATCCCTTTACCTCCTATCCTGTCACCCAGGGACACGAGGTCTCCGGCGTCATCGACGCCCTTGGCCTAGGTGTCGAGACATTTCAGGTGGGCCAAAAAGTCACCGTTCAGCCCCAAGTGGTATGCGGCAAGTGCCATCCCTGCCGCCACGGCAAGTACAACCTGTGTGAGGAACTGAAAGTCATGGGCTTCCAGACCACTGGTATGGCATCGGAGTACTTTGTGGTAGATGCAGAAAAGGTGCTCGCTTTGCCTGAGGAAATGAGCTTCGATGAGGGCGCCATGCTGGAACCTCTGGCTGTGGCTGTACATGCGGTTCGTCGGTTCGGTGATATTGAGGGTAAAGATGTAGCCATACTGGGTGCCGGCCCCATTGGAAACTTGGTTGCCCAGACTGCCCGAGGGCTTGGGGCACACCGGGTGCTGATCACAGACGTAAGCGACTACCGCTTGGAACTGGCCAAGGAGTGTGGTGTGGATATTGCCATCAATACTCGAAATAACGATTTTGGCAAAGCGCTTGTAGATGCCTTTGGTCCCGATAAGGCGGATGTCATTTACGACTGTGCTGCAAATGACATTACCATGGGGCAGGCTATCAAGTATGCCCGCAAAGGCAGCACTATCATCCTTGTTGGTGTTTACGCAGGCATGGCCAAGGTGGATTTGGCAGTGCTCAACGACCACGAGTTGGACCTGAACACCACCATGATGTACAGGCAGGAGGACTTTGAGGCTGCTATCCAGTTGGTTAAGGAAGGAAAAATTCACCTTCAGCCTCTGATGAGCAAACACTTTGCTTTCTGCGATTTTCTTTCGGCGTATCAGTACATTGATGCCAATCGCGAGACTACAATGAAGGTTTTAATTGATATCCAAGATTAAACGGGATTTTGGTTGTTTGTACACCCCCAAAGAATAATTGAATAACACGGGGCTGGACTGAACAAACAGATCAGCCCCGTGTGCTATTTCATGATAGAAGCAAATTAGAACGGAGTGGAGAAATAGAATGTCTGATACTATATCGTTCTTGCGAGAAATAAATCTTTGGTCAGTAATTCTTCGCTTGATAATGGCACTATTTTTTGGTGGGTTGATTGGTATGGAACGAGGGAGCCGCCATAAAGCGGCAGGATTTCGTACATATATGCTAGTTTGCCTCGGCGCTGCGCTCACAATGCTTTTAGGACAGTATCAATCCGAAATGTTAGATGTATATTGGATTGAATGCGCTAATGTAACTGGGATGCGTACCGATGTCACCCGGTTTAGTGCTCAGGTTATCAATGGTATCGGGTTTCTGGGCGCGGGAACGATTATTGTCACTGAGCATCAAGCAGTCAAGGGGTTGACTACTGCCGCAGCCCTGTGGGCTTCAGCATGCATGGGATTGGTTATCGGCGCTGGATATTACGAGTGTGTATTTCTTGGATTTGTTCTGATTTTCTTCTGTGTGCGGATCCTGAATCCAATCGAGACACATCTCATCGAAAAATCCAGAAACATGAATTTGTACATCGAGTTTGAATCCATGGACGATGTGCGTGCTATTGCGGCCTGTCTGCGTGAATACAGTATCCATATTTACGATATTGACCTTGAGCATGGTAAGAAGGAGGAGTATCGGTATCCAAGTGCTGTATTCACTCTGCGACTGAATGATAAGCGTTCCCATGCTGGAATCATAGCTGCCCTGTTCAAACTGGAGCACATTAAACTTATCGAAGAAGTGTAATGGGAGGAGAAATACGATGATAACATTATTTATGCCTCTCCGTGGATTTTCCATTGCGGCACTTTGCGTCAGAATGGTCTTGGCTTTTATATGTGGAGGGCTTGTTGGAATTGAGCGAGAATATAAGCGCCGTCCGGCTGGATTCCGTACCCATATTCTTATTTGCATGGGCGCAGCTATGACAACATTAACCAGCCAGTATCTATATTTGGAGATGAATTATCAAACAGATATGGCACGGCTGGGTGCACAGGTTATTGCAGGAATCGGATTCATAGGTGCGGGGACTATTATTGTTACACGTCGTCAACGCATCAAAGGATTGACTACCGCAGCAGGCCTGTGGGCAACGGCTATTATCGGCCTTTCGTTGGGTGCAGGCTTTTACGAGGGTGGCCTTCTTGCAACGATACTAATTCTGACAGTAGAGCTACTACTTTCTAAAATTGGATATCTTGTTCAAGAGTATAATCCGGAATTAAACATTTACGTAGAATACCAAGACCGAATGTGCCTGGAGCGTGTGGTCCAGGCTCTCCAGAACAAAAATATACGTGTATTGAATATGGAAGTTATGCGTGCTACCAGCAGTGAGCGCCACAGTGCCAGTACGATTTTTTTGTTGAGACGGCATAAAAATATTTCTGTGGATGATTTGCTTTCTGCAATCACTAAGATCGAAGGCGTCGCGACCGCAGAAGAACTATAATGTGACTGAATGCAGAGAGCCTATTGATAGAAGGAAGCGGGCCGAAAGTGCATTCGCATCAATTCTGATGCTTATACACTTTCGGCCCGCCTGCCGGTTCTGCTCGTCGCTTCTGCTGCCGCAGAACCTCCTCACAGAACCCCTCTACATTTTTGTTTTCCATGATAGTGTCGACCTTCATAGTGATACGGATCACGCCATACTGCGGTCCAAGACAGCGACATTTTTTGCTTGAAAATTTGACGACCATGATATTTTTTATTCGTCACGGCTTTGGCGTTCCAAGGGTACTAATTGGGGTGCTCCGATTTGATATGATTCGTCAAAAGACGAAATACGGATGATCGTGACACCGTTTTCGCCCCATCGTCCAACCACGGAAAAGGCCATGTGCTCTATATCATCGTCACGGAAGAAGATGCCCTTCAAGTTGTTGAGGATGACTTGAATTGCCCGATTGGAGGTGTCCCAGACTTTTGCGTTGTCGCTTCCCTTGGGGCGCGTAATTTCGATTTCCACGAGGGCTTTCTCGAAATAGGGAAGTGGTCTCTGCTGAGCCGCTTCGAAAATCGCTGCGTGGATCATGGCTTTCCAGTGTTCCTCGATGGCCTCGGTAAGCCGCTTCATTGCGGGGAGCGGTTCGTATATAAACAGTGTGACGGAACTGTTATCTTTTGCTCCGAAGCTATGCCGCTTTGATAGTTTTCCGTTTTCCTGCTGGGTCGAAAAAGAAAAAGTTTCAAGATCATAGATAATAGCAAGAATCTGACTTTGCAAACGAAGGGTGAGATCGTACATCTTGTGGAGCTGATCGATGCTGCCTCTGCCGCATTTCGGCAAGCAGGCGTCGATTTTTTTAATTGTTTTGTTGAGGTCGATATTCATAGGATTTAAGTCCCTCCAGTTTCCATATTTGGGGATACATCTTCAAAATTTCTGTGTCTTCCGGTCGGGTGCAGACCGCATACCGCAAGATTGGGTTGGGGAGATTGGGGTCATTAAGACAGGATTGTAATTCCATAACTGCAGCGAAGAAATAAACAAATTTCAACAGGTCTGTGGCCGGATTAGCGAAATAGCGGTATGGCCAGATTTCATAATCACCCTGTGCAGGATCGTTCAGTTCTGACGAATTTCCACGCTGTTTTTCGATGGTCGGCTTTTCGTTGACGATACGGAGCAGACAAGTGGGCAGTGTTTCAACCGTGGCCAGATATACACGCTCGTATTGCGCCTTCAGTTTTATGGGGGAACGGGACCAGCGCACAGGCTTGTCCCGCTCTGTGAAATGCGTGGACAGCATCTGCCGCCGGTGCCACATCGTCTGCTGAATGATTCTTTTTGCGATTTTGATTCTTACATGATCCTGACACACAAGAATCATACCGGTTGCACAGGTTTCATAACTGCCGTATTTGGTGTAAAATAAAGAACCTTCCGCCCGAACCTGCCACTCTATACAGCCATCGCCGATGTCATAAACGGCTAAGCGTTCTCCGTACGCCAAAAGCATCCCAACAAATCGAGTGGTGGAAAGGATGCCCGGAGCAATTTTTCGCCAACAGGCCGACGGGATGAAGTGGGGGTGGGGATTGCTTGGAAGTGTACCAACGCAGGGGACACCGGCATTTTCCATCAGCATCGCCATGCGGGATACTTCCATGATGCGCCGGGCTTCTTTTGAGCCGCCGCCAATGGAAAGCAACGGTTTTAATCCGGGATACAGCGACCGTCCCTTGGCAAGGATTGCAACGGAGCCATCTTTACGCTTGGAAAGATATTTGTGTTTGGTCAAAGGCCGAAAAGCGTATGAAAGTGCAGTCGTGTCTCCGGTTCCTGCTGTGTCGAGAAGCTGGAGACAGCTTTTATAGTCCAATAGCTGAAACCGCACCAGATGCCGAATCAGCTTTAATTGATTTTCGTGTAACATAGTTTGGTTCCTCCTTCTAAATGATCCGAGCGGCAGGTCAGCGGCTTTTCAGAAAAAAGCTGTTGACCTGCCGCTCGGCGTTCCGTGTGATTATCCCGCATAGAAGACAACCACCCCCTTTATGATGTTTTTGATGAGCGGACAATCAGAGCATCTCGCCGTTCAGGTATGCGATAAGGCGCTCGGTGTAGATCCGGACATATCGCTGCCTGGTCCCGATATTAGCCCCAATCAGAGAGTATGGCTCGCGCCCCTCTGCGACCAACACGGAAAGCTGGCGGGCAGATACGCCCAAGTAAGGACCTGCAATTTCCAAAGGGACGAAATTGGGATGCTCCTGCCGCAGCTTGTCTGCTGTTTTCTTATCCATGTGCACATTCTCCTTTCTCTGCGTACCATTGTTCAAAGGCTTTTTGGTTCTCAGGGTTTTCGTAGAACCGGAGTGCAGCCGCCAGAAAAGTGGCACACAGTATTTTTTGATCCACACGGGGGATCTCGCTGGGATTGATCTGGATCGGCTGCTCGGCTGGTATCACCTCCTATCACCAACTTGTCAACCGAATGGTGACAATGAACTTAAAATAAATACAATCAACTCGGTTGAGGGATTGTGACTACAGTATATATGGTCATGGAATGGTTGTCAATCATTTGGTGATAAATTTGGAGAATTGCATATTTCATATTGATTTTGTTGACGTGATGTGCTTTAATAAGAATACAGATGTCAAAAGAAAGGGTGTGCCAGCATGGAGTTGTTCAAAAAGGAGTACCCGACCGTGCCGGAAGTTGATATTGAATATGTTTCTTTTGGGGAGCGGTTGCGCTCAATCAGAAAGGAAAAGGATATGTCACAGGACGCATTTGCGGAATTGTTGGGCACATCCAAGCAGGTGCTCAGCCGGTATGAAACCGGTCAGCGCATCCCTAAGATTACCCAGGTACAGCAATATGCGAGCAAGCTGGATGTATCGGCAGACTATCTGATGGGAGATTCTGCAGAGGAAGCGGCCTTTAATTCTCTCTGCACAGGAGATCGGCCTGCCTTCTACAAGATTTTTCTTGATGTTACGGGAGCTATGGGGCTGTTGATTGCGGATATTGTTCGAATTACCGGTTTAACTGACCGACAGGTGCGTACAATCATCACCCGTCGGATGAAAGATGCGCCGCTGCCCATTGCCCTGCAGCTGTCCGATACATTGGGTGTTCCGCTGGAGGTATGGACCGGAGATAAGGTCTACACACCGCGGGACATTACGGTGGAAGCTCGGGAAGTGGCCAGAGCGTATGACAGGGCATCGTTCAAGGATAAAAACACCGCCCGCCTCGCTCTGGATCTGGAGCCGATCACGGAGGTGAAACGTGAATGAACGCTGTTGTATACGCCCGCTATTCCAGTCATAAGCAGGGTGAGCAGTCCATCGAGGGTCAGCTGGCTGCCGCCTACAAATATGCTTCGGAACACGGCTATACCATCATTCACGAATATGTTGACCGGGCGCAGACAGGCAGAAATGATGACCGCGAGCAGTTCCAGCAGATGCTGAAGGACACAGCAAAGCGCCAATTCGAGGCAATTATCATCTGGAAAATCGACCGCTTTGGCCGCAACCGGGAAGAAATCGCCTTCAATAAATACCGCTGCAAGAAAAATGGCGTCAAGGTGCTCTATACCGCTGAAAGCATTCCGGATACGCCGGAAGGTATCATTCTGGAAGCTGTTCTGGAAGGGATGGCGGAATACTATTCTGTTCAGCTTGCCACGAATGTGAAGCGCGGTATGGATAACGTGGCCCGCAAAGGCCAGAGCGTGGGCGGCACGATCCCTCTTGGATACCGCTCGGTCAATAAGAAGTTGGAACCGGATCCAAAGACAGCACCTCTGGTCAAGCGGATTTTTGAGATGTATGCGGAAGGCTACACACAAAAGGAACTTGTGGATCATCTGAATGCAGAGGGCCTGCGGACCCGAAAGGGCAAGCCGCTGACCGTCAACAGTATTCGTGCCGTTCTGAAGAACAAGAAGTATATAGGCATCTACCACTATAACGGAATCGAGTATCCAGATGCCGATATTCCTGCGTTGGTGGATGTGGAGACCTTTGATAAAGTGCAGCGCCTTTTAGTCCAAAACAAGCGGGCCCCTGCCAGAAAGTGGACGAAAGCTGATTATATGCTCACGGGCAAATTGTTCTGTGGGCTGTGCAGCCACACAATGGTGGGAGAGAGCGGAACGGGAAAGAGCGGAGCGAGGTATCTCTACTATAACTGCCTGGAAAAGAAAAAGAACCGCACTTGTCGGAAAAAGGCGGTTCGGAAGCAGTGGATTGAGGATTTGGTGGTTGAAAAGGCGAAAGCCATCGTTATGAGTGATGAGATGGTGTCGTACATTGCCGAGCAGACTTATCGCTACTATACGGAGCAAAACACCGACACGTCTTACACGGATGCTCTGCGAACGGAACTCAAGCAAGTGGAATCGGCTACTACCAATCTGATCCGGGCCATGGAGGCGGGAATCTTTAATGATGCCACCAGAACCCGAATGGCAGAACTGGACGAACAGCGCAAGGACTTGGAGGCGGCGCTGGCCGATGCGGAGCTGATCAGTGGTCTTCGTATCACACAGACGCAGATCGAATATTTCCTGCTGCAGGTTCCGAGCCGGGCGTAAAATTTTGTGTAAGCGATTTTCGACAAAGTCAAGAGTGGCGCTGGAAAGCAGGGTGGATTCTGGCTTGGATCCCTTGGTAACCGAGAGCCATGGCGGTCAGAGCGGTATG
>Ga0129306_1002439_pt1 | contig 16545 bp, 12 predicted proteins | sample P827metagenome_FD_94438 | JGI IMG/M metagenome (GOLD analysis project Ga0129306, IMG submission 94438) | Capybara group fecal microbial communities from Wisconsin, USA - P827 metagenome | ecosystem: Host-associated > Mammals > Digestive system > Large intestine > Fecal | place: USA: Wisconsin... | reverse complement strand
GTATGTGTTAAAGCATATAACAAGGCTGTCTTTTGTGGTATACCAAAGAGGAGTGCCGTTTATGGTATTTCTTATGGAATCGGCATAGTCTTCAAAGAACAGATCCTCTGTCAGATCGCTTCCCATATTTTTACCTTCTTTGATATCTGTAATAAGGGTATTTATAAGGAAATCCCTAAAGGAATCTTCATCTGATGCAATCTCTCCGATATCTAAAAGCTCACCTGTGCTAAGGTCAAAGTTGTAACCTTCATAAAAAGAATTCGGATGAGCTCCGCCTGTAAAATAGCTGTATGTCATAAGCACTGAATACAGGCCTTTTGCGGTGTTTTCTTCAGATCCTATAACCTGGTAAAAATAGGGCATAAAATAGTCATCTTCAGATTCTTTTGCGTACTCATAGCTTTCTAACGCATCGGAACCTATTTGGGCTTCTTCCTCTTTCCATGAAGCTACTCTTGCGGCAAAGAAATCATTAATAGACATCTGGGCATATTCGTTTGAAGGAATGCTAACCTTTGGATATGAAATGAGGGAAGTAAAAACTTCGGTCCCGTCATCAGCTTTAACAGCATTTTCTTCGGTAGCCATCTCTGAAGAGAAATTCTCAGAAGGATTATCGACAGACGTATCACTATCTGATACCGGCTCAGAATCTTTAGGGAGTTCCTTGGAATCTGTATCGGTATCATTTGATTCTTCAAGTGTATCGTCGGTGATATCAGCACTATTTTGTGCCTTATTACCTTCATTTTCCGGAGTAATATTACCTTTTTTGCCACATGCAGTCAAAGATAAAACTAAAGATAAAACCAATATAAACACCACATTTTTTTTACTCATGGAAACACCCCGTTTCTTTATGTTTTGGTCACGACCTTACACTACCCTTATGATACACTATAATGCAGATTTTGTCTTGACTTTTAAGTTAAAAAATAATATATTAAATAGGCACGGTAATTACCGGGGTGTGGCTCAGTTGGTAGAGCGCTGCGTTCGGGACGCAGAGGCCGCGTGTTCGAATCACGTCACTCCGATTTATAGTAAGACGATGTCAAATACAAAAACTGTATTTGACATCTTTTTTTTATTCATGTAAAATAGCGTAAGGGTTATCTAAAACGTTTTAAATGATTTGCCATTTCTCTGTTAATGCCGTGCATTTTCTGATATAATAGCATTAATAGTGAGGCAAAACATGAAAAACATTCAAAAACACCTGTTGCCGGTGGCGGTGCTGCTTTCATTTGCGGTGCTCGTAACGCTGGTAATTGCGCTTAGCATAAAAGAAAATACTAAGATATCTGCTAATAGAACTTCCGTACCGTATACAAGTTCTGCAGAGCCTATGCCTGTAGAAGAGGACATGATCCCTCTTTCTGAAGAAGCCATGGAAGAACTTGAATATGAGGATATCGTGACAGAAGATGAGTATGAGGATTACTACCTGTACAACTTTTTGTATATAGGCGACTCTTTCATACAGCGCCTTGCAAAAAGCGGCATTATCCATGAAAGTAACGATGTCCTGGCAAAGAACGGTACAGCTGCAAGAGACTGGTATGTAGAAGAAGGAAACGACAGGTATGTGGATTTTTACGACCGTATGCTGGAAATGGATCCTGACATGTACAGCGGTATTGTGGTCAATTACGGCATAAACGACATAAAAAACAGTACAAATGTTGAATTTTCCGAGCAGCTTATAGACGACATAGCTAAGCAGTTTCCGGGTACACCCATATTTCTTATGAAGATAATGCCTGTAGCAGAGCAGTTTGTACTTGAAAAAAAGGGCAAAGTTGTCTCAAATTGCGATGACATTAACCGCGGCGGAAAATATAATGTGACTAGCTTTAATAATGCCATGGAAGACTATGCAAGGCGAAAAGAAAATGTATGGTTTGTGGATGCGACCGAAGGGTTTATAGATGAAAACGGCAATCTGATGCGGGAAAAAGCAGATAAACGCGGGCTTCATATTGCAAACGAGTATGTTGTGGAATGGTGTAAAAACATCTTTTATGCGGTGACAAACAGGTAATGGTTAAGACATTAAACTTTGAAGAAGGAAAATTGTATATAGCAGAGACTGTAAAAGAGTATACAAGTTGTATAGATAAAGGTCCGGTTGTCTTCCTTGAGTTAAACGAAAAGGCACCTGAGTCTGCAGCTTATGTTATCGGCCCTGACGTACTTGGAGATATGGGATATCTTCGTATGGTTTTCTGCCATATGTCAAAGATACCTTACGTTATAGCAGAGACAAAAAGGCTTATCATAAGAGAAAGCATTCCGCAGGACGCCGCTGCTTTTAAAGAGATATACAGCGGTGAGAAAGGGTTCTTTAGTGAAGGAAGCGAGAGCCTTACAGAGGAAGGGCTTGAGGCATATATAAAGAACATGTACGGGTTTTATGGTTTTGGCCTGTACACAGTTGTATATAAAGAAACAGGTAAAGTAATAGGACGGGTCGGCTTTTCCTTTGAAGACGAGGCGGAAAGCCCGGAGATCGGCTTTGTTATAGATAAAAAGTACCGAAGGGCCGGAATAGCATATGAAGCTGCGGCTGCGGTTATTAAGTACATGCGAAACAACCTGCAGATAGACAAGTTGTCAGGGAAATGCAGGGAAGATAATACGGCATCGTTGCGACTGTTACGCAGACTTGACGAAGAATTTGGCATAGAGATAAAAACATTGAAAGAAGAGGGAAAGGTATGAAAATTGTTGTTATTGACGGTCAGGGCGGCAAGATGGGTTGTACTTTTATTGAAAGATGGAAAAAACAGGGAGATGCAAAAAGCTATGTTATGGCTGTTGGTACAAACAGCATTGCAACCTCTGCCATGTTAAAATCAGGAGCAGACGCCGGAGCTACGGGAGAAAACCCTGTACGAGTGGCAGTTCGCGATGCAGACTATGTGGTGGGCCCCATAGGTATTTTAGCGGCAGATGCAATGTACGGTGAGATCACTCCGGAGATGGCTAAAGAAGTGGGAAGCTGCAAAGCGCAAAAGATCCTGTTTCCGTTTAATACATGTGATTATTATGTTCTTGGAGTTTCGGGAGCAAAGATGAACGATCTTTGCGATGAGGCTATCAGGAAGATATTAAGTGACATAAATAAGTAAGAAATCGTATAAATCGTGTAACGTATAGAAATCGTAAATTGTTAATTTGTAAGGAGATCCAAAATGAGTAAAACAGGGAGCAACTACAGGCTTGAAGAAGGGGCATTTGTAATTGAAGATTACGATAAGGCAGCGCCTTTTACAAGTTTCTTACCGGGACTTGCGGGAGTAAAGGGAATCCCGATGTGGACCTTTTATGTAAACCGCGGTCAGGCTATGACCAGCTTTGGTATAAACAAAAAGGACAATTCCATCATGGAATTTAACGTAGCTATTATGGGCTACGAAAACACTGATATCAAAGGCTTTAGAACTTTTGTAAAGGCAAACGGGAAATACACAGAGGCATTTTGCGAGTATGGAAATAACGCCAAGCGTGTTATGAAGATCGAAAGAAATGTCTGCAGCGTTAAGGAGACAAATCCCCTTGGATTTGAGATAAACGTTGAATATATGGTGCTTCCAAATGAAAACATCGGAGCGCTTGTAAGGAATGTTACTATAAAGAATATCCTTGATAAAGACCTTGATCTTGAAGTATTTGACGGAACACCGCATATCATTCCTTTTGGTATGGGAACAGGTATGTACAAGCATACTTCAAACCTTTTCAGATCATGGGCAGAAGTTATCAATGTAGAGAACAAGATTCCTTGCTACAGACTTAATGAGACCATGAAAGCGCCTGAGGCGGAGACCATGGGAATGCACTATTACTGCAGCATAGTTGATGGAAAGCTTACTGCACCGATCTACGATCCGGAGTGCATTTTCGGATACGAAACATCATTAAGATTCCCTGAAAGATTCTTAAACGATGGCTTTGATGCGGTTCTTTCTTCAAAACAGCATCCTACAAACAAGATCGGCTGCGGTTTTACTCCTGTAAAGAAGGTATTAAAGGCAGGGGAGAGCCTTAACATAACCACATTTATCGGTTATTCGGATACTCCGGAGTTTGTAAATACTAAGGCTGCAGCTTTTGTGGCTCCGGGCTATGTCAGTGAGAAATTCAGTCAGGCAAGAGAACTTTCAGACAAGTTTACCGCCGATATCACATCAAAGTCCGGTAAGCCTTTGTTTGATGAATATGCTAAGAGCTGCTATATGGACAACTTCCTTCGCGGAGGGTACCCATTTGTATTTAATCCAGGTAAAGATGCGTCGGTTGTACACCTTTTCTCAAGACGTCACGGTGACCCGGAAAGAGATTACAATGACTTTGCCATAGCAGGGGAGTACTACTCTCAGGGTAACGGAAACTTCAGAGATGTGGCGCAAAACAGACGTAATGACGTTTTCTTTAATAAAAATGTTGGCGACTTTAACGTATACTCTTTCTATAACTATATACAGCTTGACGGATACAATCCGCTTAAGATCAACCTTTGTACCTTTGTTATAAAAGAAGGCAGGGAAGAAGAAGCAAAAGCCCTTATAGCAAAACATGTACAGGATCCTGAAGGCAGGATAGAAAAACTTGTTTCAGGACCGTTTATGCCGGGACAGATCTCAAACCTTATTGCTGTCAGAAATATACCTGTACAGGGCAATGAAGATGAACTTATCAGCGGTCTCCTTAAGATAAGCCATGAACAGCTTGAAGCAAGTTTTGGCGAAGGATATTGGAGCGATCACTGGGATTACAACCTTGATCTTGTTGAAAATTACCTTATGGTATTTCCTGACAAAGAAGAAGAACTTCTTTACGGCAGAAATGATTACAAGTTCTACGACAGCGAGGCAGTTGTGCTTCCAAGAAGCGAAACATACGTAGACCTTGGAGACGGAAAGATAAGACAGAGGGGCTCAAGCTACATAGATCCTGAAAAGTGCGAAAGAGAAGGCTTTGTGCCGGGCGGAACAAACTGGGTAAAGGACCCTGCAGGAAATATAGTTACCACAAGCCTTATGGGAAAAATGGTAACACTTGCTGCAAACAAGGTTGCGCTTCTTGATATGGACGGTATCGGTATCAGTATGGATGGCGGAAACCCTGGCTGGAACGATGCTATGGGCGGTGTTCCGTTCCTCTTTGGAAGCGGATTTGCAGAGACCTGCGAGCTTAAGCGTTTCCTTGATTACATGGACGCGGCACTTGGCAAAGATTTTTCTGAAGGAAAAACCGTGATCCTTCCAAAAGAAGTTGTACAGTTTACAAGAGACATTTATAATATATTCAGCAGTGACCTTACCCTTTTTGAAAGATGGGATAAGGCATCGGATGTTAAAGAAGCATATAGAGAGTCTATAAGACTAAAGGTAAGCGGAGAGCAGGAAAGCGTTGAAACTGCTGAGCTTAAAAAGATCATAGAATGCTTTAAGAAGGCTATAGATGAAGCAGTGGAGCGTGCGTATGATAACGAACGCGGCATAGTTCCTACATTCCTTGCAAGAAAGGCAAGCAAATGGGAACCTGTGTTAAATGCAGACGGAACACCGCATCTTAATCACCTTGGCCTGCCTACAGTAAAAGTCACAGCATTTGAGCCTTTTGTGATCCCAAGATCTCTTGAAGGACCTGCAAGAGTCCTTTGTGCAAGCGGAAGCGCAAAGCTTTCTGAAAATAAAGAGATGCATGCACACATCAAGGCATCTGACCTGTATGATAAAAAGCTTAAGATGTATAAGACAAGTGAGTCTATAGAAAATATGCCGCTTGAACTTGGTAACTGCCGTATATTTACACCGGGCTGGCTTGAGCGAGAGAGCATATTTGTACACCTTGAGTACAAGTACTTCCTTGGCCTTATAAAAGCAGGTCTTTATGACGAGTACTACGAGGCTGTAAATGAGGGTCTTATCCCATTTACAGATCCTGCGGTATACGGAAGAAGCATCCTTGAAAACTCATCATTTATCGCATCAAGCGTCAACCCTGATGAAACCCTCCACGGAAGAGGTTTCCAGGCAAGACTATCAGGTTCCACATCAGAAGTTGTATCAATGTGGATCAAGATGTATATGGGTAACGGCGGATACAGATGCGGCAAAGACGGTCTTGAGCTTGTATTTGATCCAAAGCTTTCTGCAGACATGTTTGATGGTAATGGTGAAGCCACATTTACTCTTGGGGGCAAGACTCCTGTTACTTATATAAATAAGTCAGGAAAAGCCACATACGGAGAAAAGGGCGCAAAGATTACTAAAATTGCAGTAAGTCTTGCGGGAAAGAACTACGAATTTGAAGGCGATACCGTAACCGGTATTGCAGAGCAGGTACGTAACAATGAGGCAGAAAAGATCGTAGTTACGCTTGACTGAAAAATATGATCATATCGGAGAGGGAATATGAAGGAAAAAGACGCCAAATATATGGCGGTTGTAAAGGGAATAAAAAGACAGATAGAACTTAAGGAACTTAAGCCCGGAGAAAAGGTGCAGTCTGAAAATGAGCTGTCAAAGCAGTACGGACTCAGCCGCCAGACCATAAGACATGCTCTTTCCGTACTGGTAGATGAAGGGATCCTTAGAAGCCGTCAGGGAAGCGGAACCTACGTAAGCAACGCCATAAACGGTGGCTCTGACGGACGTACTACTATAGCGGTAGTAATGACATACCTTAACGGCTATATTTTCCCGAAGACTATCCAGGCCATTGAAACAGCCCTTTCTTCCGAAGGATATTCCACCCAGATAGCATTTACAAATAATTCGGTAAGCAGGGAGAGAGAGATCCTTGAAGATATAATCAGGAAAAACGAGGTGGCCGGAGTTATAGTCGAAGCTACCAAAAGTTCTCTCCCAAACCCGAACCTAAAGTTTTACAACAAGCTTCGGGACAGAGGGATTCCGGTACTCTTTATAAACAGCTACTATAAAGAGCTTGACCTTCCGCATGTTACCATTGATGATAAGGCAGCAGGAAGGCTTGCGGCCGAATATCTTTTAAAATGCGGTCATAGGAAGATAGCGGGACTTTTTAAATTTGATGACGGCCAGGGCGGGCTTAGATTTGCCGGATTTTTAAAGGCACTTGGAAAGGCAAATATAGCCTATGATGAGGCTCATATGATCTGGATAGATACAGATGATATGATGGATTTTGAGGTTATAAAAGACAAGATCATAGCAAGGATAAAGGGATGCAGTGCCATAATCGCGTATAACGATGTGGTGGCATATCAGGTTATAATGCTGCTTAAAAAGGCAAAGATCAGGGTACCTGAGGATATTTCGGTGATAAGCATCGATGATTCGGATCTTGCAAAGCTTTGCAGCCCGCAGCTTACAAGCCTTCCATACCCCACAACAGAACTTGGCAGCAAGGCAGCAGAAAACCTTATCAGCCTTATCAGAAATCCTGAGTATGATGCCACTTATGAGTTTAAGATGGAGGTTATCGAAAGGGATTCGGTTAAAAAGATCAAATAGATGTAAAGGAAAAAGCTTGCGAGAAAAACTTCCCGCAAGCTTTTTAAATTCAGACTGTTTCGGAAAACCACCGGGATTACTCATCCTTCTTGGTGTTTTTATTTCCCTTGATTTCGTTTCTGCCTTCACTCCTGCCGTCTTTATTTGCAGCATCTGCAAGCATCTTTCCGCCAAGAGCTCCTGCAAGCACTGACTTGATATCAAAACCAAGACCGCTTGTAAGACCTTCGGTGATCTGAGTTGTAGATTTTGTAATATCTTCAACAAGCTTTGATGTATTGCCCTCGCCGTACATTGTGATCTTGTCGATATTTTCAAGAGGTTTGGCAACATTTGCAGCAATCTCGGGAAGTACGTTAAAGTACATCTCAAGGATAGCAGCCTCTTTCATCTTAGCCATAGCTTCGGCTTTCTTCTCTGTAGCTTCTGCTTCAGCGATACCCTTTGCTCTTATGGCTTCAGCCTCTGCAAGACCCTTTGCTTTGATAGCCTCAGCTTCCTGCTCAGCTTTATACTTGATGGCATCGGCATTTACACGGATAGCTTCAGCCTCACGCTCCATCTCAAACTTCTTTGCCTCAGCATCTTTCTGACGTTTGTAAAGCTCAACGTCTGCCATCTGCTGCTGGCGATACTTGTCGGCATCGGCCTGCTTACGGATGGTAGCTGAAAGCTCCTGCTCCTTAACCTCTGCCTCTTTCTTACGAAGTTCAACGCTCTTTTCCTGCTTTGCAATATCTGCCTCAGCGGCTGTAACTTCGATAACCTTACGCTGTGACTCTTCCTGAATACGGTAAGCCGCATCAGCCTCGGCCTGCTTAAGGTCTGACTCTTTCTTAAGTTCTGCCTGACGGATCTTAAGTTCGTTCTGCTTTACAGCAATATCTGTATTGGCAAGAACCTGAGCCTCGTTTGCTGCTTTTTGTGCTTCTGCTTCGGCAATAGCAACGTCACGCTCTGCCTGAGCTTTAGCAATTGAGGCATCCTTCTGGATCTGGGACATGTTGTCCTGACCTAAGGCTACGATAAGACCCTTCTCATCGTCAATTCTCTGAATGTTACATGAGATGATCTCAATACCTAAGGCATTCATATCCTTCTGAGCCTTTTCCTGTACCTCGTCACCGAATTTCTTACGGTCGGTACAAAGCTCTTTAAGTTTAACGGTACCGATGATCTCACGCATGTTACCCTGAAGGGAATCGGTAAGTGCTACGATGATCTGATCTTCCTTCATGTTAAGGAAGTTCTTCATGGCAAGCTGGATACCGTCGGCGTCGGTCTTAACTCTGATCTTAGCGACTGCATCGATATCTACACCGATAAAGTCCAGAGTCGGAACATAACCGTTTGTTTTGATGTCGACTGAAATCTGTTTAACAATGAGGTTATCCTTTCTTTCAAGGAAAGGAACTTTGATGCCTGCGCGTCCGATAAGGATACGAGGCTTTTTCATGAGACCTGAAATGATGAAAGCCACATCAGGCGGTGCTTTTACGTAACCCGAGAGAATCACTGCAAAGAATACAAGAACTATTAGTGCTAAAACTCCATACTTCAAATATTGTTCCATATTTGAACCCCCTTTTTATTTGTTGAAAACATCGTATCATATAAACCGCTTAAAATAAACTGTTTTAGCCATTTCTTAATCCATTTCTAATATTATGAACATTTTAACAGGATTTGCACCTGCTAATATGGACTGGTTATAGGACTCTGTCACATTATTAATATATTTAATAAGTAATAGTTGTTTGACTGTGTCCCTAAAGTAGACTAAAATGAAAAAGTCTTAATTTGGGGTTTTATTTCGTTAAATGTGGAGGAAAATAAAATGGGCGGTTTTTTTGCGGTTGCTTCTAAAAATGACTGCGTGTTCGACCTTTTTTTCGGTACCGATTATCATTCACATCTTGGTACAAGAAGAGCCGGAATGGCAGTATACGGTAAAGATGGATTCAATAAGACGATCCACAATATCGAGAATTCGCCTTTCAGGACCAAATTCGACAAAGACGTTTCTGAGATGGAGGGAAAGCTTGGTATAGGCTGTATTTCAGATTATGAGCCTCAGCCACTTCTTGTCAGATCGCACCATGGCACTTATGCCATTACAACAGTAGGAAAGATCAACAATCTTGATGCCCTTGCAAAAGAGATGTTTGGAAAAGGGCATACTCATTTTCTTGAGATGAGCGGCGGAGATATCAATGCTACGGAACTTGTGGCAGCCCTCATCAATCAGCAGGAAAATCTTATTGAAGGAATTGAATACGCACAGGAAAAGATAGACGGATCCATGAGTATCATCGTCATGACTCCAAAGGGGATTTATGCGGCAAGAGACAGACTTGGCCGTACACCTGTGGTAATAGGAAGAAAGGAAGACGCTTTCTGTGCCACATTTGAATGTTTTGCTTATCTTAACCTTGGATATACAGATTATAAGGAGCTGGGACCGGGAGAGATCGTTGTTATGACTCCTGAAAGCGTTGTTACGTTAAAGAAGCCCGGCGAAAATATGAAGATCTGCGCGTTTCTTTGGATATACTACGGTTATCCGTCTTCTTCATACGAAGGAGTGAGCGTAGAGAAGATGCGTTACGACTGCGGAAAGCTTATGGCAAAGCGCGATGATGCTAAGCCTGATACGGTAGCCGGCGTGCCTGATTCAGGTACTGCACATGCAGTAGGTTATGCAAATGAGTCCGGAATACCGTTTTCAAGGCCTTTTATCAAATACACACCGACCTGGCCTCGTTCATTTATGCCTACAATGCAGAGCCAGAGAAATCTTATTGCAAAGATGAAGCTGATACCTGTAGGCGAGCTTATCAAGGGAAAGAGCATGCTTCTTATTGATGACTCCATCGTCAGAGGAACGCAGCTTCGCGAGACCACAGAATTCTTATATCAGAGCGGAGCAAAGGAAGTCCATATAAGACCTGCCTGCCCGCCTATTATGTACGGTTGTAAATACCTTAACTTTTCAAGATCTTCTTCTGAGATGGACCTTATCACAAGAAGAGTAATTGCTGCTAAGGAAGGTAAGGATGTCAGCAGTGAGGTGCTTGCAGATTATGCAAATCCTGAGAGCGACAGATACACAGCTATGCTTGAAGAGATCAGAAAACAGCTTAACTTTACGTCACTTAAGTTCAACAGACTTGATGATATGATAGAAGCAGTTGGCCTTCCTAAGTGCAAACTTTGCACATATTGCTGGGATGGACAGGAATAAACGGAGGAAAGAAAAATGCAGGAATTAAAGCCTATTAAAGAAGGAAAAGTAAGAGAGATCTATGACAACGGCGACAGCCTTATAATGGTGGCAACAGACCGTATCAGCTGTTTTGATGTAATTCTTAACAATACTGTTACAAAGAAGGGAACCGTTCTTACCCAGATGAGCAAGTTCTGGTTTGATATGACAGAAGATATCATCCCTAACCATATGATCTCAGTAGATGTAAACGATATGCCTGAGTTTTTCAGACAGCCACGTTTCACGGGAAACAGTATGATGTGCAAAAAGCTTCGCATGATGCCACTTGAGTGCATTGTAAGAGGCTATATTACAGGCAGCGGCTGGGCAAGCTACAAAGAAAACGGAACAGTATGCGGTATCAAGCTTCCTGAAGGACTTAAAGAATCAGATAAGCTCCCTGAGCCTATCTATACCCCATCTACAAAAGCTGAGCTTGGTGACCATGACGAGAATATCTCATACGAGCAGAGTATCGATCATCTTGAGAAATATTTCCCTGGCAAGGGTAAAGAATACGCTGAAAAGCTTCGCGATGCTACGATCGCTCTTTATAAGAAGTGCGCTGATTACGCTCTTACAAAAGGGATCATTATTGCAGATACAAAGTTTGAGTTTGGTCTTGATGAGAATGACAACCTTGTAATAGGCGATGAGATGCTTACTCCTGATTCTTCAAGATTCTGGCCTGCTGACGGCTATGAGCCGGGACACGCACAGCCATCATTTGACAAGCAGTTTGCAAGAGACTGGCTTAAGAGTCATGAGGGCCACAACTGGACACTTCCGCAGGATGTGGTAGATAAGACAATCTCTATCTATCTTGAAGGATACAAGAAGCTTACCGGAAAAGACCTTTAATTAATAAATTTTCATAAATAAACGTAAATAATCGTGTCATACAAGGCGTCTTTTGTTATAATGTAACAAGGAGATGTGCATTTTTCATTAATAGAACATCTCCTTGTTACCGAAAATTGCGATGCAATTTTGAGGCTTAACAGAAGACGTTTTTTTAGGAGGATCATTATGTTAGAAGAACTAAAAAAAGAGGTATACGAGGCAAATATGCTTTTGCCAAAGTATGGCCTTGTAACCTTTACATGGGGAAATGTAAGTGGTATTGACAGGGAGAGCGGGCTTTTTGTAATAAAGCCAAGCGGAGTTGAATACGACAAGCTTACACCTGATGACATGGTAGTGGTAGATCTTAAGGGAAATAAAGTGGAGGGAAGATATAATCCTTCTTCTGATACAGCTACACATGTTGAGATCTACAACAGGTTTCCTAATGTGGGAGGAGTTGTACACACCCATTCAAGCTGGGCTACAAGCTGGGCTCAGGCAGGAAGAGACATTCCTTGCTACGGAACCACTCATGCAGACTACATTTACGGCAGTGTCCCATGTGTAAGAAATCTTACAAAAGAAGAAATAGATGAGGCATACGAAAAGAACACAGGCGTGCTTATCTGCGATGAATTTGAGGCAAGAAAACTTGATTATGAGGCTACTCCTGCTGTGCTTTGCAAGAATCACGGACCATTTACCTGGGGCAAGGATGCTCACGAAGCTGTACATAACGCAGTAGTACTTGAAGAGTGCGCAAAGATGGCAGCAAGATGCGAGCTTATAAACCCTGAGGTTAAACCTGCTCCGCAGGAACTTCAAGACAAGCATTATTACCGCAAACACGGCGCAAATGCTTATTACGGCCAGAAATAGATCAAAAATACGAACTGAACTTGGGAGAGCAAAAATATGGGTAAGTTTAAACTGAAAAATGCATCATGGTATCCGAATGCTGTGGCTATTTGCATAGGGGTAATACTCTTTGTTCTCCTTATGCGTTTTCCGGAGATCTGGCGCAGTATCAAGGTGTTTGTGGGTTATTTTAAGCCGGTTATACTCGGCTGCGTGGTTGCTTATATAGTCAACCTCCTTGCAAACTTCTTTGAAAAGCTGTTTAAAAAGATAAAAAAAGAGAAGATAAGGCGGATAATCTCAAATACATGCGCTTTTCTTACGGTTTTATGCCTTTTATCTTTTGGTATAATGACTCTTATACCTGAGATCGTTAAGAGTGTCCAGACCTTTGCAGGAAATTTTGACGGCTATTTAAGATCCTTTAACAATATGCTTGAAAGCTGGGGAGTTTCAAAGAGGCTTGTTGATATCAACACACTCATCAGTTCCTCTGAGGTTTTCCTTAGCAAAGTTTCGTCATATATAAGCGAAAATATGGATACGATCCTTGCTACATCTACTCATGCCGGAAAGGGCCTTTTTGAGTGGGTTATCGCTCTTATCCTTTCCATATATCTTATTGCTGAAAAACAGAACTTAAAGGCGGGATTAAAACGGATCTTAAGAGCTCTTTGCAGTAAAAAGGGTTATGAGACCACGGCAGATCTGCTTAAAAGATGTGATAAGATCTTCAACAGATATATAGTTTACAGCATCATAGATGCCCTCATAATAGGTATTTCAAATGCACTTATTATGTCAGCCTTTGGTATGCAATACATAGGCCTTATATCTTTTGTAGTAGCTGTGACAAACCTTATCCCTACCTTTGGACCATTTGTGGGAGGCGCAGTAGGCGGATTTATCCTGCTTATCGTAAATCCTATGCATGCTCTGATATTTGTTATCGTGACGCTTATATTGCAGCTTCTTGATGGATACGTTATAAAACCAAGACTCTTTGGTAATTCCCTTGGAGTATCCGGGCTTTGGATCCTTATTGGAGTTGTGGTTGGCGGCAATATGTTCAGCGTTATAGGAATCCTTCTAGCTATTCCGTGCGTTGCGGTTATCGACCTTATTTACAAAACGTACTTTATACCGTTACTTGATAAAAAGACGGAAGAAAAAGAAAGGGCAGCAGAGCAAAGCGGATCTAAAGAAACAAATGATATGTAAAAATAAAGCACATCGGTCTGTTAAGGTCGATGTGCTTTTAATAATTTTAGTTATTGATTTGATCTTTTGATTGCTGCAGGGCATGTATGATTTGTAAACGGACCGTACTGGCATCTTTGACACTTAAAGCACTTTACGTATGGGTCTCCGTTTAGTACCGCATTTGCAAAGTTCGGGTCTGCAAGGCCTGCTCTTGCTATATCTACTGTATCGCAAAGCTCATTTTCAAAGATATAGTTAACAACCTCAGGGGTAAAGAGGTCGCCGACACAGGAGACAGGAACTTTTCCTTTAAAATGCTTATAAAACTCTACTCCAAGCGCGCAAAGCTCGCTGTATGGTGCTCCTTCAGGCACTCTTTTCTCGGTAAAACTGTCAAAACCGTGTGAAATCTGGAGGTAATCACAGCCTGATTTAACGTATTCTTCGGCTACAGCCACCATGCTTTCCACATCAGGCTCTGCGCCAACGGTTCTTATGGAAATGAGAAAATCTTTGCCGCATTTTTCACGAATAGCGCGGATGATCTCTTTTCCAAACAGGGATTTATCCTTGCCGTATTCATCGGTCCTGAGGTTGTGCTTTGGAGAGATAAACTGATTGATAAGGTACATATGGCAGCCGTGGAGCTGGATTCCGTCATATCCGGCTTCTTTGGCTCTTATGGCGGCAGAAATGTAAGCTTCCTGCATTTTGTGGATCTCGTCTACAGTCATCTCATGGCTAAGGGCGCCGGACCTTGTTTCTACTGCAGATGGCCCTACAGGCTGGCCAAACTCCGGGTTTCCTGTTATTCCGGTGTGGTTAAGCTGGATGATGACGACTGCATCTTCATCGTGACATGCCTTAACTATGGCCTTGTGTCCTTCAGTCTGCGCATCATCCCAAAGCCCAAGATGGTTTGGGGCAAAGCGTCCTTCAGGCGTTACAGCCGTTGCTTCAACACAGATAAGGCCAAATCCGCCTTTTGCTCTGTCAGTATAGTGCTTTACATGCTTCTCGGTAACAAAGCCGTCAGGCCCTGCGTAGTCAAACTTTACTGTAGGCGCATAAGTTATCCTGTTTTTAAGTTTTTTTCCATTAATCGATATCTGATCCCTTGCGTTCATGATAAACTTCTCCTTTTTTTAATTATTTTAACGCTACCATACAGTTTAGCATTTGCGGATGTAATAAGCAAGGATTCACATTTTATTATTTGGACAAAAGCATTAATACTTCTATAGTATATCAAGTCCGGCTTTGTGCGCCTGTATATGCTGAAGTTTCCTTGGAATATTGTACAGTTTTCCATCTTTAAGGAGCTTTGCTCCTGTCTGGTGGTAATAAAAGCTTATCCCGTTTTCTACGCACTGGCGGTGTACATCCGCTACCCATGTAAAATCGCATACTCTTGCATCGCTTCCCGATTCGCCTCCGACAGAGACCCTTTCAATAAGCGGACTGCCGTCAGCTTTTCTGTATTTTTCAATATATTGGCGCAGATCAACTGCTGTGAGCATCGGTTCTATCATAACTGAATGATGGAAAAGCGGAAGGGACAGATAAACAGGAAGCCTTTTATCTGCCATAGTTTGATTTTCGCAGGTAACCGCTATAGTCACGTGGGAAAAGGAGGGACCCCAATCCCTTGGAAGGTGCTCAGCAATACGTTCCGGCCTTTTGGTTATCATAAAAAAGGTACAGTCGGATCGCTCTCTTATCATATCCCAGGCATCGCTACGCCAATCATCCGCATCATTATGAAAGAAATCGGAAGAAAAGCAGGTGTCTATATAAGAACCGTAAGGGACTTTGTATCTTCCCTTATTTTTTCCGGATTTTAATACCCTTACGGGCAGATCAAAGTTCTCTGTCTTTGTAACTACCGTAGGGTCTTTTCCTATGGACTCGTCGCGCCTGTACATGTAGCAGTGCATACACCCGGGGCTAGCCTTGGTGCATCCGTGCCACAGATTCCAGTTTACTGTGATCGGCGGCCTTGGGTCTATATTCTCTTCGGGAAACAGCGATAATTGATCCACGAAAATGCTCCTTTCTGGTTATTGTCTTATTATAACATTGTATTAATCTTAGATAAATACTTATCATAATACGCCGGAATTTAGTTTTTGTACACAATATGTGGCCAATATTTGAATAATTTCATGAAAAGGGTTATGATTATGTTTGTATATGTAATTTAAGGAGGATCATTAGTCATGATTGAAAACAGGCGGGACCTTGGAGGGATCAAAACAACAGACGGGAAAACCATTAAGAAAGGATATTTTGTAAGGTCGGCTAACCTTTCACAGGCTGAAAAAGAAGAACTTATCGGCATCAGCAAAGTTATAGACCTGCGTACTCACAGGGAAAAGAAGGAATCACCTGATAAATATTATGACATAGAATACTGCGATATGCCTATATTTGACGAAGTAACCGCGGGTATAAGCCACGAAAAGGAGGCTGAAAAAAGAGATTTTCCGGAAATGCAGGACCTCTACGGAATAATGGTCAGAGAAAACGCTGATTCGTTCAAAAAAGTCTTAACTACCATAATGAACCATGATTTTTCTTCAGGCGCCGTTCTTTGGCACTGCGCAGGCGGAAAAGACAGATGCGGTCTTACTTCAGCCTTTATTCTTGAAATGCTTGGGGTAGACAGAAAGGTCATTATGGAAGACTACCTCAAAACAAACGAAACATTCCTTTCCAAAGCAGAGGAAATACGCGAAAAAGTAAAGGCGGAACGCGGAGAAGAGTTTGCAGAAAAAGTATACCGTGCCTGCATCGCAGACGAAAACTACCTGAAAGAAGCATGGAACGCCATGGGAGATAATTATTTTGAAAAGATCG
>Ga0129306_1002438_pt1 | contig 16548 bp, 9 predicted proteins | sample P827metagenome_FD_94438 | JGI IMG/M metagenome (GOLD analysis project Ga0129306, IMG submission 94438) | Capybara group fecal microbial communities from Wisconsin, USA - P827 metagenome | ecosystem: Host-associated > Mammals > Digestive system > Large intestine > Fecal | place: USA: Wisconsin... | reverse complement strand
TTCCTTTGCCATATTCTTACGGAAAGCCTGTATAGAGGGATCCCTTTCAGCAAGGTACTCCCATGCAGCAAGCATCAATTCCAGATTTCTATCACCATTTGCATTTACATCTTCCGGCTTCACCTCCGCCTGTTCTAAAAGAACTATTGATGACAGCAATGCACCAATATTTCTCATACATCCGGTCAGCCAATTAAGCTTCTTTTTATCCTGCGAAGCTTCATCCATTCTTTGACGAATAAATTCGGAAAGAATGATCATTTCATTAAACTTACTCTGATCAGTGCCCCAATCCTTATTTAGTGCTTGTGCAAAGCTGTGAAACTCTGTAACATGACATTTCTGATCACCGGAGAAAAGACCTTCAACATGGTCTATATCTACCGTACCTACTAAACCTTTCCTTAAATCTGCAGATACCGTAATCTGCGGATAATACATGATTTCACGATAGAGTTTGCTTTTCTTCAGTTTTGTAAGGTCGGTATATGTGTATATTTCTCTACTCATAATCTATACCCACCTCCTCAATCAGATGTGCCCAGGTACTATCGTTTTTCGCATCCGGTACTATGCAGATCAGATTATGAATAGCACGAGTCATTGCAACGTAAAGGATTCTTGTTTCCTCTTTTGTTGCACTCTCCGCATCAATCTCCTTAAGTTCTTTATACAAACTGTTGCTCATTGCGGGATATTTCCAGCGTTTATTCTTCTTTTCTCCATCGCCTGTATAATTCCAGCCAACTCTTCTTCCTACCGGGTCTATTATTATCTCTGTCTGTTCCCATGTGGGGAAGGTTCGATTTGTATAAGGAATGATTATCGTATCAAACTCTAGGCCCTTCGACTTGTGAACAGTCATGCATAAAAGGGATTTATACAAACTTCTCGACTGTTCATCACTTGTTATAACTTCTGCTTCTCCCTCGGACCTATTGGTTGCTACATTTAACCTCAAAAAGTTGTAAACATCATAAATGCTGACCTTATCTCCACCAAGATTCCTTTGAAGGATCTCCATCAGTTTTTCAAGATTAGCTTGATACTGCATGGCATTAGCAAAAGTAGCCGCATTGCACCGGTTTTCTTCCCATCCGTTGGCTTTCATTCGCGCCTTTGAATTCATTATGTAATTATCCACAACGGATTCACTATCAAGAATCTCTTTTAACACAGCCAACACCGGTCTAAGCCTGAGCGCCTTGTGATACTTCTTCCAGTTTGTCTGATCTAAGTATCTATCAAGATAAGACACAAGATTCTCATAGTCCCCATGCAGCCATTCCATGTCATTGATGTTCATAGGATCAATTTCACCCGCATATGGAGTAAGAAGAAAATTGAAGATGTATTTCGGCTCATCACTAAACAAAAATGAAGCAACCATGATGTAAAAATCTCTTACAGCTTCACTGGCGTAAAAACTGCCGTCCCTTCTTATCACAGCAGGTATCTTATGCCTTCGCAGAATTCCTGACAGTCTGTTAAGCTCATTATTTGTCCTGGTAAGCAGAACAACACGTGTCTTATCCGTTGGATCTATTCCGTTTTCCTCAACTCTTTCAATAAGTGAATCAAGCTCTTTGCTTGCAATTTGAGCTATCTGTTCCTCTTCCCTATCCTTTTTTTCTCCGTGGATCATCCTGATCCTACCGGAATCCTTATTAAACGGAATAACCGGTTTATCGTACTGAAGTTGTCCCATATTTCCCCAAACACGGAAATAATCGTCCATACGATCAAGAACATTCTCTGATGTACGATAATTGTTTATCAGAGCAAACTCCTCCGGGCTTTCTATTCTCATTTCCATCATGTCTCTTTTTAATACAAAGAAAGCCTGATCCGTTGCCCCTCTGAATCTATATATACTTTGCTTAACATCTCCAACAACAAATAACCAAGGATTAAGCAGCTTAACCATCAAACAGGCCACCATAATCTGGGAAAGATCTGAATCCTGAAACTCATCGATAAACAGATACTTCATGGTAATATCTGGGTTAGGAAGATCTTCACTCTGTAATACCTCCTGAAGATCCCTCATAATATCATCTATAGCTACTGCTTCATTTTTACGCTTTATATCGAAGTATTCTTCATCCAGTCTCTTCAGAATACCGGTCATAACATTCTGAAATGGTTCAGACCCGGTATCTATCGGTTTTCCCCAATCCATTTTTTCTACATCGCGATGGGATATACCAAGCTTAGAAAAGCCATTCCAAAAATCATTAACCATCGAGTTTGCACGATAAAACGGAACCCCAAGCTGATTCCGGACATTGCTATTGGGATCAATTGTATCGTCAATCACATCCTTGATCAGTTCCTTACGTTCATACTGAAAACTTCTAATCGAAAGATTCTTTGTAAAGCTCTCTCCAATTCCATATTCTTTCAACATATAGTATGCAAAGCTATGGATCGTAGAGATGTTCATCTGTGATTGTTCTTCAACCCAACGAAGATATTTCTTATCTCCGGTAAGGTTATACCTATTCATAAGAGCATCCTGCAATCTCTTATTCATTTGATCAGTCGCATCATTCGTGAACGTGATCATAAAGACTTCATACAAGTGAAGGTCCGGATGTGTATGAAGCAAATACAGAATACGATCGATCATTACCGTGGTCTTACCGGTTCCGGCAGAAGCTTGAACAATGATATGTTTATTATCCGAACAATGTTCCACTAAATACTGTGCAGCATTAAACATGGGACACTCTTTTTGAAGAACTGTCTCCACAAAGCTATCCGGATCATCCCCATCAACAATAACTTTCTTGTCAGCAAAAGCTACCCCATAAGCCTGTAACAAGAATGCCTTAGCAAAGGCCGGATGATCAGTTTTTAGTATTGAAACCTCATGATCAGCCCCAAACCATATAACCTTAACCCCTTTACTAAGCCAGCTATTCACTTTTTCCTTGTATTCTTCCAAGCTTTGGTTGCATAGAAGAATGGAGTATTTAGGCTCCATACAAATCTCCAACTATTTCAAAACAATTAAGTTCTTTAATGACCTCGAAAATGCCACATACTCTTCGTTTATTGACATATTCTTAGGGATAACGAAAACAACCTCAAATTCAAGGCCTTTAGCATCAATAACACTATAGAGCAATCCGTTTTGGTTCAAATATTGAGTAGTCGAGCTATCCAGCTCTTCTATATCGTTCTTGTTATGACATATAACAGCGATTCTCTTGTCTTGGTTGCTCTCTACCATTTCCGTAATAGTTTTGTCCCAAGGCAATCGCTTCTCGACAACCTTCGGTCCTCGGAATCCAATGGTATTAAAAACATCCATGACATTTTCGTTAATATATTCGGCTATTTCTACGGTATTACGGTAGTTCTCTTTCATCTCAAAGTAATCTGCCTCAAACAGACTCTTTAGGTAATCCCAGCTTTTCAATCCTCTATTAGGAGTGATACACTGTGCCAGATCACCGTAAACTTCAAAACGACAGCTGTCTTTATGAATCGCCCTTAAAATCCTGTATTCCGATTCAGAATAATCCTGTCCCTCGTCTATAAAAATATATTCTAAATCAACGTCTAATCTGCCGATATGAAGGCAATACAAAGCTATAAGAGAAAACACCTGACGTCCTTTATCTATTTCCGAAATATCTACGCCAACATATTTCTTAAACAGGCGCGTAACGAACATCCTTCTGTTTCTCAGCGAATTTTCAGCATTTCTAAGGATCTCACATTCCTCTTCATTCGGTTTTAATGCAAGTACCTTGTCTAAGCCTCCCCTGCTGTTTTCATACTTAGCAGTAGCATTACGGGCTTCTGTGGATTCTTCTATCTCTAAACATCTAGAATCAAGTTCATCAATTCCTTTTCTTAATGAAATTGCACCTTTTTCAATCTGTTCAAGAAGAACAAATAGTATTTCCAAACAACCTTTATAGAAAGAACTTCCTGTATTCCGTCTCTTATCAACAATTTCAATTGTATTTGCAAACTGATCTAATACATCATTAATGGTATCTATGGACTCAACCGGTATTAAGGAGTTCAATTCTTCGTATTTAACCTTAAGCTCATCTAATTCTCTGAGCGCATTTTCAAGTTTATCCTTGGAAATACTCGGTGCATTGGATAATAGTCTCATAAATCCCCTTGGGGCATTTTCACTTTCTTTTCTTGCTTCTTCTACGGTTTTTTCTTTCTCCGCTATAAGCTTATCAAGGAGAACCTTCTCTTCCATTCGTATTTTTACTTGCTTAACTGTTGCATCAGAGCCTATAACCTTATCCAAAAGAACTAGTTTATTGAGCAAGTCCTTAAGTGTAGCGATAATCTCCTCATACCTTTTCCATTCGTTTTCGACAGATCGAATCTTTCCTCTTTCATCCTCTTCCATCGAATTGTATATAGACCATATTTTGCCTTTCTCATTAACAATTGAATATAACTCGTTGAACTGTTCATATACGGCACGTTCCGCATCGAACTTGATTCCAAAACGTTCTGCAATAGAAAGAATAGTGTCCAACTCTATCTGCTTATAATAGTCCCTAACGCTTTGATCATAGAAATCACATAAAGAGTACTCATAGTCATCCGAAAAGTCTTCATCAGGCAATGTAGCATTAGTTCCCATAAAATCGCTATTTGATAATACAGCAAACTGATCTTCAATTGATTTGGCAGAAGAACCAAATTCTCTGTCCAATACTTTTTGATAATCAATAGCAAGTTTCAAATAGTACTGTCTCATGGTCATTCTCGGCATCTTATCTATCTCGAGATTCTCGGCCAATTCATCAATGAACAGGTCAAAATTCCTGTTTGGTACTATAATTACTGCTTTTCCAAAGTTTCTTAGATACTTGTTATACTTAAGATACGAAATCCTATGGAGCAAAATCATTGTCTTTCCAGACCCTGCGCATCCCTGCACCAGCATGTTTTTCCTATACTCATGCCGGATCATCGCATTCTGATTTGCCTGGATGGATACTATGATATCTGTGAGTTTGTTTTCTAATCGCTTTTCCTCAATAATCTGAATCAGAAAAGGATCCACACTTCCTTCCCCATATATATTGATTCCCGCTTCATCTCCACCAGAATGCTCTCCTCCAATATACAGATTCTTAAATGTAAAAGGATTTGTAGCAAAACTCCTTTTGAGCATAAGGGTATAATCATATTCTATTCCCTAAACGCCTGTTGATCTTTTCTCATCAAAGGTGTCCAAATAGAATAATGCGGTATAAAAAGTCTTGTCCTGATTGTAATAAAAATCCGCAATATCTGAACGCCAGTTAACTATATGCGTTCCATCAGCGAGCTTCCTATATGTACCCTTGGTTATATAGCATTTGTCATGATGACGTGATATGAAATACTTTATTCCATGTCCTATTTCATATCTTGAATCAAGATCAATTCGTCCAAAGCAGTCTTTATGCTTGCCAATAAAACTGCTTTCTTTCTTCATCTCGCTTTCTATGTCATAATATGAATCGATGATCTGCTGTTTTTTCCATTCATTTATTCTTTCACCGGCAGGTAAAACATTTGCGTGAGCAGCGACCTCTTTTTCATAGTGTTCCTGAATAGCTTGAATATTCTTTGCATATGCTCCACTCGGATCAGTTAAGGTATCCATATCTCCGATGTCTTCGATTTCATAAAAAAACATGATACCGAAATCATCATCCGATATATGCATTCTTTCGGGCTTAGGCTTGGTTCTTTTGTATTCTCCGCCCTCAGCAAACAACTGTGTTCTCTGCAGTATGATGGTTATTCCATCACGGCTCACGGATTCAACAGTGGCCAAATCACCATATTTACTATAAATAATGTCATTTTTCTTTAACAAAATCCTAACCTCAACAATAAATCCTATTTCTGATAGTTTTCTAAATATATATCGTTAATTCTTTCACTTAAGTAGTTCCTTTAGTTTCTCTACTTCCTCTTCTGATAAGGTTATGCCCTTTCCCATTTTCTCATGCTCCGGTGCCCAGTCCCTTATATCAAACTTAGGAGCGCCTCCGTTCCATGAAACCCTGTTCAGTTCCTTCTGCCATCCTTTAGAGCCTTCGGATAAAACTCCGATATGCTCCACAATTTCATAATTGAAGTCAGCCATAATACTCTTACTCCTTTATCCCCACAGTAGTATCCCCACCAAAGTTACTGAATACAAAGCGATCATCTTCCATCATCTCCACCTTGTCCAGCGTGTACTCGAACGGGAAGAACAAAGGTGAAGAAGAAAGCTCAAGCATCGTATAATATCCAGCATCGTCGATACACATCAATGAATACAGCATAAACATAACAACCTTCTGATTCTTTACGCTGTACTTCTTGATCTTATACTTACCTTTATCTCCCTCAATTACTCCCAGCGCTTTCATGGTAGCTATGATCTTATCCATGGAGTGATATAGTGTAGTTCTCTCGCCCCATTCATCAAACAATTTCTGCTTAATCTGCGCCAATGTGATCTCATCCTGAAACTGTGTCATTTTTCCGATCAGCTTACACACATCTATAAAAACCGGATAAGCTGCCAGAATGAGGCACCAGTGAATCTCTAGTTCATAATCCGGATAACTTCTGAATAATCTCCTGGCATCCGAAAACAGCTTTTCTGAATAATCGTTCTTATAAATCCAGATATTCATCAGGATTTCCCTGGTCTTTCGAAGATTCGTCGGGCTCTCTATTTCAAAGCCCAAATACTCGTTGAGTTGATTCTTAACTTCTTCCTCCGACAAATCTTCATTTGCCATTTCCGCCACCCTATTCAACCATGGCATTTTTATATTGCGCGATAACCCTACCATCTTAGCCATTATTCTCTACCGCCTTTATCTTAATAAACGGAACCACCACCTCATCCAAGGTAATACCACCGTGACTCATAACCTCTTCACCCTTTACATCAAAAGAATTCCGACTATCGCAAATCAGATAATCATATTCTTTTGGCAAATAATACTTCGGGTACTCCAAAAGATCATATTTCTCCTTAACCTTGTCTTTGTCAGCAAAATCCTTTAACACCAGGAATCTTCGGCTCTTAGTCTCAACTTCAACTCCGGTGCCTGTCACATGTCCCAAGCCTGTACATGCCGTATTACCATGATCTGCTGTGATATATACGTCGAATCCTTTTTTTAGTAACCTACTGGTTAATCCGGCTAGTTTCCCCTGTTTGCTCAACAGCGTAATATCTTGCGCCATTCCGGTACGGCCTTGTTTTTGTGAATGGACCATCTCATCCACATCCATAATAATAATGGCCCCACATCTTATTGCTGAGTTGAAATCAGCTTCGTATCCTCTTTCATATCCTATCTGATTTTCTTGAAATCCAAGTTCCATAGCACAAGAGATGAATTCCTTTTTTTCTTTGTCCTGCTTCCATGGACTCTCTAATTTCTGAGGAAGCTTACCTCCCAGGAGGCACTGTCTCGAAACAGAAGTTGTACTCGGTATCATTGCCATCATAGAAGATTTCCGATATTGAATACCTGTAAAGGATTCCGCAATGATATTCCAATCAAATTCCGACATGCCATCCATAACGATCACAACAAATCTATCGCTGTGTTCCTTCATGAATTCCATTGCACGACTGACAATGATAGGGCTTTCCCTGTCCAGTTTTGTGGAAAGAGTACCAAACTCCTCCATACAATAATCTCTAAAAGCATCATTGGCATAATCCGTGTCACATAACACTTCATACCTGGATCCCAACACTTCCATCTTTGCTTTGAGTTCCGCAGTTGCAAACCAGTCTTGTGGCGTCTTCGCCTCTGAAACAATACTTCTGAGTTGTGACTCAAGTTTCTCTAGGTAACTCTTCACGTTTTCTGTAGATAATACCTGCTTCTCAATGAATTCTTCTGTCCTAGCCTTGTTGAACTTTTTAACAAAGGCTGTTGTATAAGCCTGTACTACCAAATCAAGCCGGGTTTTATCCATCCCTCTCAAAGGGTCAACCTGAAGATCTAAAAACAGATTCTGTAAGGTAATCTTATATGCCGCCAACCTCTTCAAAAGATCGTAAGGCACATAACTATCCGAATCTGCAAAGACAGCTATTTTCTTCCCATCTGCCTTTACATCATCTTCGTGTTCGATTCGGAACTTCAGATCATCGATATAATCTACGATTTCAAACCCTTTTTCTCTAAACTCCGCATCAATATTCTTTTTATCCTTCAAATGATCGTCATCCAGCAAAAGGACCTTATCTGAATACTTGGCCGGTGTCTGATCATATACAAACTGGTCAAATAGCACTATTGCTATGCCTCCAATCTAAAGAGCGCCATCAGGCAAAACTCCGGATAAATCTGCTTTCCCATTTGATACTCTGCCTCAATACTATCTCTCTCCGCACTTAGGCTCTTTCTTCTTGCTTTTCTGATATTCTCTATGCCTATATGTTCTGCCGCATCCATACGAAGTTTTATTGCATACATATACTTGTCATACGTTTCTTGAATATGCTTCAGATGTTCATCTCTTACGGATACAAATGTGTCATATGCAAAATCGGCGCATTGATTTTTAAGCTTCTCAAAACTCTCCGTATCTATCGCAGGGGATTGCTTTACCGTCAGTTTAGACGTCGGATCAAGAAAGACTTCCATAATTTTCTTTCCTGCCATCGGTCGTAAAACAAAATCCTGGTTTACAAAGATCGGAACAATCCGTGTTCCATCCTCTTCATTACCAATTGTTAGTTGCCAAAGCATAAAATATCCGGCTTCATTCGGAAAATTTTCTATGCCAACCGATAGTATCTGAGACTTAAGATCCTGCCGAACATCTACATCTAAAATCTTTGCAATCCTATCATCAGCGATGTGAATCCTATCCATCAGCTTAACTTCTCTTCCCTGCCAATGTTCATGATAGGTAAAAATCAGCCGAAGAGCAGAATCCACGTCAAAATCAGAACTCTTGCCCACAAGTTCATTCAAATCCTTCTCTTCATGGATGATATCCTTATATTTCTTCGTATTCTCCAACTGTTGCTTCATATCTGATTCTACAGAATAGATATTCTTTTCAACGTTATATGGCTTCTCAATAGTCTTCATATAGACTTCAGTGAAGTCATACTCTGCTGCTTCGCTATCCAGCACTTCTGAATATTTATCTACCCCCATCTCTTTCATGATGACAGAGAGTTTTTCTTCAAGTACTTCGCGAACACGATTTTCAATTGTATCTGCAACGATGAAGTTATAAATGTGCACATCCTTTTGTTGGCCAATACGATCCACACGCCCACATCTTTGTTCCAGCTTCATCGGATTCCACGGCAGATCATAATTGATAATAATGTTAGAGAATTGAAGATTCAGGCCTTCTCCTCCTGCATCGGTTGCCACAAATATGCTTGTATGTTCCCTAAATTCCTCTAACGCATCATTCCTCTCTTCAATCCCCATGCTTCCGTTAAGGTGGTTTACTGAATATCCTTTTTTCTGAAGCAATTGCACCAGATACTTCTGAGTCCCAACAAACTCTGTAAAAACAATGATTTTCTGCTCTTTATCCTCGTTAAGGATAGAATCAATCAAATCTGTCAGTTTCTGAACCTTAACGTCCGGATATTGAAGCTCTGCCTGTCTTGCTGTCGATAAGATTCCTGCTATTTCCTCTATCTCTGCATCGATATCAAGTGACATAGCTTCATAAGCATCCTCGACACCATCCTCAATATTCATATCCTCCAGATCAGATTCCTTAAGTTCACTCAACCTGGTGTTCTGATTGGCCAGCGCATATATACGCTTTTGTAAGCTGTCTTTCAACGCAGCTGTGCTACTGGTTGCCATCCTCTGCATAATAATCAGCAGGAAGATCAGACACATATTTTTCTTTTTGTTTTTTATAGCCTTTCCATATGTCTTTGAGACATAACTGCTCACCATTTCATACAATTGTCTCTGAAGGCTATGCTTTTCATCCCATTCCAACGTGACAAGGTGGGTGATCCGATCCTTGAAAAGACGATTACCATTATTGTCTATCGCTTCCCTTTTCTCTGTACGGATGAGATACGGCGCCACCTGTTCCTTGACAATCGATTGCGCATTAGGGAAGGCATTTTCATCCAATAACCTTACAAGTCTCAGGAAAGGTTCAGTCTTTCCGTTATGAGGCGTACCGGTAAGCATTAACATATACGGGCTGGCTTGCGACAGTAGTTTACCAAGTTTGTAGCGTGCAACTTCTCCTGTCGATCCCGCAACTCTATGGGCTTCATCGATAATCACCAAATCCCATCCGCTATTGATAATCGAATAAATCCTCTCTTCGTTATATTTTTCAACCTTTTCGTCTGACCATCCGACATGCTTCTCTATCGGCTTTATAGCATCCATGGGTGAAATAACCTGATCATACTGCCCATAAACATCATCATTGTCAGTAAGCCTGCGGATAGTCTCATAATCCGAAGGAAGAATTACCTGAAACTTCTCATGGAATTTGTCCTGCATCTCTGCGGACCATTGTGTTACAAGACCTGTGGGACAAACTACAAGGATCCTCTTCACCAATCCTCTGGCCTTCAGCTCTTTGATTATCATTCCAGCTTCTATGGTTTTACCAAGTCCAACTTCGTCCGCCAGAATATACCGTATATTATTGGTTTCTAAAGCTCTAGTTAAGGCATGAAGCTGATGCGGAAGCGGAATAATACCACTCGAAATAGATGTCAGTAATCCTCCCGCAGTTTCATTCTTAATCTTGGCTAAAAGAGTCACATAGCGCAGATAGTTCTCGTCATAGTAAATCTCATCTCCGGAAACATTCAGCTGATCGTCATTTGCCTTGTACACTTGTCCAGTAGACGGAGAAAAGACCTTGTAGGATGTATATCCCCAAAGTTCCAATTTCTCCAACACTTGCACCGTGGTATTCTTTTCCTTATCAAAGACAAAGCTGCCTATTTCAAGCATTCCACACCCTCTTCAAAGTCATCCCATTACACTCTTCCAAGACTGATATCGTAATACATAAGCAGGTTCTGATCTTCCTGGATTGTCTGTTCAGGAAGCCTTTCAGAAATATCGACTATCGCTTTATAATTCTTGTCTTTCCAAAGCCGAGCAAATCCTACTCGTATCGCCTCGGATCGGAAAAGTTTAAGTTTACCTTTACTATTCAGATACCCTTCAAACTCTTTCCAAAGTTTCTTCTCGCGAAGTTTCGCCACATCTCCTTCTTTCGTCACATCTGGAATATACCAACGACCTTTTTCATCTTGGATGAAGTTTTCCTCTAAAAGTACAGCCAATTCCGGCATTTCCTCATATTTATCAACTGACTTAACTTCTTGCATGAATCGGGGTTGAATATCAGCATATGTTTGAGGAACAGTCAATTGCTGATACAGCCATGCAATAGCAGTTTTTTCATTTGTCACAAAAAGATTAAACTGTACTGGTTCGACACTATTTTTAATCCTTACCGTGTCATATTCATTAACTTGATCAGAAAGAAAATACATCCCATCTCGTTTAATAAATCTTTCATCGAGACCCTTATAGAAATCCGTAGCGTCTATTGGAACAGGAATTCCAGCCATAATATGATAAGCAACCATCCTATCAAAGAGCAAAAAGCCTTGTCTTTCAGACAAGATTTCTATCTTCTCATCTTTACTTACTACTATAGGAAGATTTGATAGGTGCTGTCTGACAAACTTCCACGCTGTTTCTTCCGTACCAACATCGTGCATAATTTCTTTTGTGAACCCTTCTGTGGGTTTATACGCCGATATAACCAAGTCTTGTTTTACTGCACTTGAAGTTGTTACCTGTTTGAAACTTCCCTGCTTTTTATCCAGCGTTCTAACATCGGCTATTATGAATCCAGCGCGCTGCAAGCCTTCCTGAATTGAATTCCATACAGCATTCTTTGAATTATGAAATTCAACTGTCATCCACCTATTGGGTTTTAAAATTCTATAAAACTCCCGAAAGCAATCTGTCATCAACGACTGGTATTCTGGTAGCCCTTTCCCCTGAACATCGTTACATATAGCTTCCTTTTCATTCTGAGTTGTAACCTTTAACCATGCTTCCCATAGAAAACTCAACTCAGAATAGTTTATGTTTGCGCCAAAAGGTGGATCAATAAAAATATAATCTATTGAAGAATCAGGAACCATTTCTTTTGTAGAACTATTTGTAGAAATGATACACATACCATCCTTATAGTCGATGCAAGATTTGTATATCATATCTGCCTTTGTGTTAAGAAGATTGTATACATTGTTTTCCTGACATAAAGCCGGAATATATAATGTTCCGGTAACAATACCACCTTTTCCATCAGTTCTGAATTTGTACATTTTTGTTGCATTTTGAAGAACCGATGTGAAAATAAAACGAAGTTTGTTATTATCTATCAGAGAATAAAACTTTGATAAATACATAAGGTTTCTTCGGGTATAAAACTGATGAACATAATAAACTCCATTTGTCCTCTTTGGTTGTTCTGTATTATAGCCTTCAGGAATAGCCGCTGTGGGATGCCAATATGGTATCTCCATCTCATTTATACGTTTTATTAATTTCAAATCATTATCATCCGGCTTTTTTGTATAGCGTTTTCCCATAAACGTATAATTTATTAATGTGGGGACTTGCTTTGACAACGTCACGGTTTCTCCTATTGATGAGTCATACATCACCTCAACAGCTCTTTTACTGTTTGCCTTTCCCAAGTCTGCTTGGCAATGAGGACATCTAAATTTGCTATTAATAGAATTCTTATCTAAATCAACTGCTTCGTCCCAAAACACAACTTCATTACCACAATTTGGACAAATAAAGACATCTGACCAAACTACATAGTTTATTCTTCCTTTTTCTTCACCCCAAAAACCAACCTGGTATTCTGACGAATGAGCCGTCTCATACATCCATCCAAGCTCTTTTTCTGTTTCAGATAATGCATTTTCAAATTGTTTTTTTAGCTCCTGAGTATCTGTAGATATAGTATAATTTCTACTTAAAAATGTTGCTGCCGGGGCTAGGTCATTTAAAATCGCATATCTATTTCCAAATGCAATATCTTCTCCCATTTCTAGTCTCATTTGATGCATTGTAGCCTCATCTGATGCGCCACACATCATCGCAGCCACGCCAGTCATTCCCGTCCCGCAAAATCCATCAAACACGATATCACCCGGATTGGTGTAATGGAGAATATAGCGCATAATAGCCTTATAAGGCACCTTGGTATGATACGCATGGGCCATATAAATAGGATCGGTTTTCCCTTCACTCACATCAACAGCAAACGGTTCCCTATGATATGAATCAGTTTTTTCATCATAATGGGTCCCATATTCCTTAACAAATTCTCCAATAAAAGGATTCGGAAACGCTGTATAATATGGTGCATCTGAAAGATTAATAATATCTTCATCAGAGCCTATCGGGAACCCATCAACTCCGCGAACCTTTTCTAAATCCTCTTCTGTTAACTTCCGCTGATTCATATCTTATGCCTCACTTCCCTTTCTCTTAACAGTAATACGAAGCTTGCTTGTATCCTTACCTGCTGTATACTCTGATAGCATCTCTGTTAGTTTTTTCACGAATCCTGACTCATCCATTGGGGGCATAGTCTCCAGTTTTTTCATCAATTCATCTGCATCTATTACCACAGGATCAAATCCCTGTAGGAGCTGTGATACGGCCTTTACAAAGAAATCATCGACCTTCTCTGGGAATGCTTTTGAGGAAATAAAATCCTCTATCGCCTTTTTCTGATCCGCATCAAGGAACTCTTTCGAGCTAGCAACCAACGGATCAGAAATAGTATTTAGAAGTGTATTCGCCCACTCTTCCAATGTCCCATCAATTCGATTCTCGATATTATCCAACTGACCGAATACATTCTTGGAATGATCATCCAGTGAAAAGCCGCACTTACACAGATAATGCTGCTTAAGATCCTCTTTCTTTAGGTCATAGCAGATTTTAAGGCCTGCCAAATCTGTTTCTATCTCACTAAGCTTTGCTGTTGACAAAATATCAATGGTACGAAGTTTCTTCAGATTCGAAAGCGCTGTTCCTTCCTGCAGTTCTCCCCTTCTCTTTGCATCTTTTACACCAAGGCGTTTCTTTCCATGCTCTTCTATATACATGTCAATGTATTTATCTTTAACCTTAGCAAGAGCATCTTCCACTTTCCTTGCAGATGCTTCTCCGGATTCGCCATCCATGATCTTGTCTCTGATTTCTCTGAAGGCAGCTTTTGCATTATCGATCTGCGACTTAAACTCAGCGCCTAGCTCTATACGCTCAATGCTTGCCACATAATTAACTACATCCACGCAACCAGTTTTGAAATCAACATACTCTCTAATAGCAAGAATGAGTTTTATCTGTTTTTCAATTTCTTCAATCTGTTCCATGGAGAGATTGAAATTATTAAGCTTCGCAAAAGTATTATACTTTGCAGAATAATTACTAAACTCATCACGAATCGCTTCACAAGCCTTATCCATGCTGGAGATTTCCGCATTATTGGCCAATGGTTCATCCCATAGTTCAAAGCCGTTTACAAGTTTCTGCTTCTGTACCACAGCCATATTGGATAACTCCTTTGCCTTATCAAGGAGTTTTGCGATTGCCTCTTCCTGGTGCTTACTATCATCCAATTCTGCCGGATTAAGTCCTATTACTTCATACAGCTTTTTAATCTCTGCCATGGAAGCCTGTGCCGGTTTAGACAGATACTTGAACTCATACAGGTCAAATACCGACATGCTTGGAACCGAATCCAACGTTGCAGCAGTAATAGTCTTTCCGCTCTTTGGCGTGATCACAGCATATCCACCATATACCAGCGCAAGGAAGATGATCGGCGTGAATACATACTCTATCTGGAATTTCTTGTCCACATATGTATCCATGAAGCGCAGATCAAAGAGATCTGAATAGTTCAGTACTCCCTGTGGCGGTAACTCCTTGACCTTATCAATGTAATATTTCGCATACTTGGAATTCTCAGGCTTGATCTTATCGCCTTCCAAAACTTCAAAACTCTGAAGCATGGCTGTAGATAGCTGCGTCTTTCTTCCGGCAAAATGGTCAAACGCCTGACGTACATTGTCTGCCATGTTCTTACGAGTGATCTTAGTCTTCATCACCGGATATTCCGGATACTTTTCGCAGAAGTACTCATCAAAGATCAATGATGCAGCTAAGTCGATCGTATCCTTAAATGTCATATCCTGTCTGTATCTTCCCTTGAGCACTTCAATTAACTGCTTCTTATTCTTTTGATAAAGAACGTCAAAGCAGGTATTTTTATTCTCTCCCAGGAACTTGATCAGTTTCTTACGAAGCATCTGGCCTTTCTGCAGATAGGCTTCTTTGTCTTTTCCATCGCTTATAGATGCCAAGCTCTGAGCAGCAGCATACAGACCTAACTGCTCCTTGAAGTCATCAGCTGATTTGAAATATAGGTAAACCTCATCCTTGAGATTCTGTACTGACGTCGAAGCACTATCATACGGCGGCATAATATGAATATAAAAATCCCTTTCCGGCTGTGCCGTGCTTCTCTCTCCGGGGAGCCCCATGAAAAGATATCCTTCACGGAACATATTGTGAGTATCCCAGTTCAGATCATATTCGTATATCTTGAAATTGGTAACATACTCCTTTGCATCCCACTCCAAGCAGAAATACACAACATCATAGAAGAATCTGTTAAGCTCTGACTCTGCAAGGAAGGATGCTTTTTGCTTTATCTTCTCGTCATAATCTACTATCTTATCAACATCGATATAATACTGATTGTTCGCATCGTTATGGATTATGAACTGACCCGATACCGTGGTCATGATATCTTTTAGCGTCGTAGAAACCAATCCCAAAAGGAACTCCGCCTCCTGCTCAGGCAATGGCAGATACAGGCATAGATCATCCTTCAGATTCTCTGCAGTCAAACCATACTGCACATCCAAACTTCCGGTCGTTAAGCGATGTACGCTCAATGCATATATGATCTTCTTAGCCAAAGGCTTATAAGGTGGCTTCGGGAAAGAACGATCTATTATTTCCTCAAGCTGTGTACTTGCGTTTACAACCTTGGAGATCATCGGATCCGACTTAAACATTCCGTTATTCTTAATTGCTGCCCAACAACTATCGAATGAATATATGCCGGGTGCATCTTCTGGAACATCCTCATCAAAGATCGAACGGATCGTGGTAGAAATATCCTTAAGGATATGTCTTGTCTCGATAACACTGATCTTGTTAAACACATCTATATAAGACGGATGTATCGGATATAGATCCACGAACTCTTCCATCCTCGAAGACATCCCTGTATATAATCCGGAGAACTTTTCAAGATGATCTCTAATCAAAGCGGGTCAATCATTTTTTCTATGTGATAGCTCAGCCGCTGACCCGGCGGCATAGTACATTGACAGTTGCATAAATAAAGGATCAACCTTTACGATTGAGTTGCATCGTGACGGATGTAACAAGC
>Ga0129306_1002437_pt1 | contig 16550 bp, 16 predicted proteins | sample P827metagenome_FD_94438 | JGI IMG/M metagenome (GOLD analysis project Ga0129306, IMG submission 94438) | Capybara group fecal microbial communities from Wisconsin, USA - P827 metagenome | ecosystem: Host-associated > Mammals > Digestive system > Large intestine > Fecal | place: USA: Wisconsin... | reverse complement strand
GGCTTTAGCAACATAACCTCTTCGTTGAAGCATATATTGAAATTTTAAAATAGGTAAATCCATTTTTACTTGATAATCAGAAAATGCATTTAAAAATGTCTCGTGCAACTTTTCAATACCTATATTTTCCAGGGTATCATAACTAAACATTTCTTATTCTCTCCTATCTAAAAATTATTATATAAACATGGTTCTTAATGCTTCTTTCTTAAGCACCTAAAATATATAATTATTCTTTTATATCCAGACTCTATTCTCTTTAGATATATAATTATAAAATATTATATTATTGATAAGAAATTATGCTAAATAATACTATAATTGTTTAAATTGTAAATTTTAATTTAGCTATTTTTAATTCTTTTCTTTTTAGATTTTGGCATAGGAAGTTCTTTATAAGTTGCAAACACAATTTTATTTAAATATTCCCTATTATCTAAGGATTCAATAAGAAATGAGGGCTTGGCACCTTCATAAGCAGGTGCTTCTATGACTTCATTTAATAAATCTCTACCTGCCTTTGTTATCCTTAAGAAAAATTGATTATCGCATATTAATCCTATTATTTTGTTATTACAATAAACTCCGTAATCACCAAACATTTTCTTATAAGTTATATTCCCAGCGTCACCTATTTGATCACAAACGTATTCTACAAATTCTATATTCGAAGCCATATTCATCCCCCTATTATCTAAAACTTTTTCATAGTATAACTTTTATTCATTATATAGACTAAAAATATTAATTTTATACAATATTTATTTAGATATATTGGAACATGGGAAAACTTTATTAGGATCTGATCCTGCCCTTAATCCCTTGTCTAATTGTTGAATTCTATCCATATCTTCTTTACTTATTTCAAAATCAAATATATCTGCATTCTCTTTTATTCTTAATGGAGTTACTGATTTAGGAATAGTAACTACACCCATTTGTAAATCCCATCTTAGTACAATTTCAGATATTGTTTTCTCATATTTTTTAGCAAGATCCTGTAAAAGTTCAATTTCGAATACTTTACCTCTCATTAATGGGGACCATGCTTCTAACTGTATATTATTTTTGCTGCAGAATTCCATTAGCTCCTTTTGAATAAGCTGAGGATGGAATTCTACCTGATTTACCATTGGCATAATTTCAACATCTTCTAATAACCACTTTAAGTGATCAACTAAAAAATTACTTATTCCAATAGCTTTTACACGTCCTTCTTTATAAAGTTTTTCTAAAGCCTTCCATGTTTCTTTAGTCAAAGATTGAGGCCAATGAACTAAATATAGATCAAGATAGTCTGTGCCAAGTTTTTTTATAGAATTTTCGAAGGATCTTAAAGTTTTTTCATAACCTTGATCTGAGTTCCAAACTTTACTTACTAAAAATATCTCTTCTCTAGGAATTCCACTTTCTTTTATTGCGGTGCCAACTCCCTCTTCATTACCATAATAAGAAGCAGTATCTATATGACGGTATCCAATTCTAAGTGCTTCTTTTACTGACTGAATAACTATATTTCCATTTTCAGCCTTATAAGTACCAAATCCAAGCCACGGCATTTTTACTCCGTTATTTAAAATTGTATAACTTTTTATATCTTGCATTAAATCACTCCTTACAATTTTTATATTTCTGTTTTCTCAACCTATCGAAATATAATAGTTTCAGCAAAAATCATTACTTCCCAGAAATAAGAGAGAAATCAATATCAAAAACTTACAAATAGTAATTGTATGATTTTTAAAGCTATTTTTTCATAATTACTTAACACAACTTAATAGCCTGCATAAGTTAGTTTGTATACTACAATTCTATTTCAAAAAGCATACTCTTACTTATACAATATGTTTTTTCTTTGGTTTTTTCTTAATTTTTATCATTTCTATTAATTCATTTATATATTTATCATCTTGAATCCTTATTAATAACCATTTCCCATCATGATAATGCTTAGTATCATTAAAAATTCGCTTCATATAATCACTAAATTCATCTCTTCTACTTTCAAATTGTTCAATCTCTTTTTTACCATACACAAGAACACAAGAAAAAGCATTTTTTTCTGGAAATAATGATAACAATGTTTTGCCACTTCTCCTAAACCTTATCAATACTCCATAATTTTTTCCACCATAATGTATTTCTTTATTAAAGTCATAATTTTCTTCGATAAAGGTAACTATTTTATCAAAGTTTTTTACTGCACTATTGCCAATAAAACATCTCATTTCATCATAGGTCGGTAATGGTTCTTTATTATACATTCTTTCAAGATCCATTTTTGTATTACCCCCTTAATATTATAATTTTCTTGTTTATATAATATCAAATCAATTATGACAACATTATGTCATATAAGGAGCAGTATTATATGTTCATATCATCCCTTCCTAAAATTATGCTTTGTGTTCTTCCCATAGACAATCTGTTACTTTCATTTCAGTAAATGTAACCTTAAAAGAATTTTTGCTTGGTGAACATGCAAGCAAACCAAAATTAATTTCTTTTGCTCCTTCAAATAAGTGAAAAATTCTCATTTGCTTAAAGTTTACACCATCAAAGGAATTTTCAAAACAGTAATCACTTCCTCTCCTACTTAACCTATACCACATAGATTTTACAGATGATCCAATATCCATAGTTGCCCAATCAGAATATCCATGATTAGTTACAACACTTCCAAGCCATGAAGTATTATTATCATGAAATTCAATGCATGCCTTTGCCCAATTTTCACTATTTTGATAAATGGCAAGTCCACATTGATCAAACAATGCTGTGCTATTAAAATCTGTCTTTACTGTAAAGGAAAAATACTTTTCATCTGTTGTAACATAAAGAACATGAGCATTATCATTTCTAAATCCATAATAAGTTCTTTGCCAAAAATCAGTGTTAGGCTCTGTTATTATTTCAACCCTATCCTCTTTTATTAAATAATTCTTAGGCTCAAAAAACCATTTGGCTTCTTTTGTATTAAATCTAAACATAATTTATCTTTAGTTAGAGAGTGTGTTACAAGTACACATCCCTACTAAATACTCACTTCCTTTCTTTTTACACTATTTTATGTGTATAGCCTATTGTGATAACTTTGTCCATAATTATAAAAATAAGGATTATTCTCAAGATCTTTAGAAATCCTTTTTTAAATAAACCATATCAATTAGTTGTATCCCATTCTCATAAATAGGATGATCATAATTATCGATAAAAAAATTTTTAACTCTATGAGAAATTTTAAATCCACAATGCTTATAAAAGGGAATTGTCAATGGACTATCTCCAGTACCTACAAGCATTGTTTTGCATTTATCCTTATAATATTCAAATACGTACTTAATTAACTGACTTCCATAACCTTGTCCCTGATATTTTTCATATGTTGCTATATTCTTTATCTCATATACGCCTTCCTTTTCCTTAGTTACTACACAAATACTTTTTAAATCTTCATCATATAGAGCAAACATTTCCCCACGGTTTAAATATTTATCAATCATACTTTCTTGTTCATCTGCTAAAAGTAATAAATCTAAAAAACTTCTTTTATTCTCTTTTATTATTTTAATTTCCATGGTATCCCCCTATTACGTAAATAAGCTTTACTTCTTTTTATTTTACAAGTATATCTTAATCGCCTAAAAAACTAATTATTTCATCCATACATAAATCCACATTTTCAAAATATCTTGTTTATATTTATTTTATATAAATGCCCATTTTTATCTTCATGAATATATTTATAATTAAACACAAATATGTACTAAATCCTAATTTTATTATACTATGATCATTATCTTAAGACCTTCTTCATAATAAAATTTTTTAAAAATTGTCCATTCCGTTGAACATATTGTTCTTTTACAACCTCATAACCTCGTTTCTTGAAAAAAGGTTTGGCTGTAATAGAGGCATTAGTTGTTACAATACTGATATGATTTTCCTGTGCATAACTTTCTAACTCACTAGCAATTGTAGTTGCTACACCAATACCTTGATAATCCTTATGAACATATAGTCTATCAAGATATCCAGTTGCATCTAAATCTCCAAATCCTATGATAACACCGTTTTCCTCAGCCACAATAGAATAATGTTGTGAAAGAGATTTATCCCATAAAGCAATATCAATTTCTTTAGGTGCCCATACATCAAGTTGTTCAAGGCTATAATCCCTTGAATTTATTGAATGAACAGTATTATAAAATAATTCTAAGATTTCTCTACAATCCTCTAATTTATACATTCTTATGTTCATTGTAAGATCCTCCTAGTCTTTTAAAAGTTTAAATTTATGCAGGTTCTTCTTCAATGATATACCAACTATCTCCTGTGACTTTAACAGTAAGAGTTATTGGTATATCTCAAGAGTCTCCTATTGATTTATTTTGTGAATCTTTTATTTCAACTGAATAGTTCATTTTTACATAAACTATATTATTTATTTTCTTTTTAATAACAAACACAACCTTTCATATATATATTTATGCTCATTATCTCACAGCATTTTTTCGTATAATCTAAACCAGTTTAACCCATAGTTTCCAAGTCGTAAGTCAACTGTATCAATATATTTAAAACCACATTTTTCATATAGCTTAATGGCAGGTATATTACCTTCATAAACATCCAACCTAATTGATTTAGCTCCTAACTTAATACTGTGTTCAATAGAAAAATCCATTAATGATTTCCCTACACCACATTTCAAAAATTTAGGATGCACTACAAATGTATATACAACTAAAACATCTGAATAGTCAGACTCAAATTCCCATTTAGCTTTATGATATGCAGATTCAGGTTCAGGGCTCAAGATAACAGAACCAATAATTTTTCTATTATATTTTAATACATATAGATTACCATGTTTAATTCCATCAATTGCATTTTGCCTAACTGGATATATACCCTTTATCCATCCAGGATAGTTTACTCCTTTTTCTAAATAGTCGTTCAAATCGTTATAAAGCTGTTCTAATTCATCAATATCATTTACTTTTCCTAGCTCAAAAATCATATCCATATGTATATCTCTCCAATCAACGTAGAATATAAATAACCCTTGCACTATTTTACAAATATGTATTAAATCATAGCTTAATTGTATACATTATAAATATTAATTTCAATATAATGTATATATTTACTCATAAAAGCATTTAATCCACAATTAATTACTTTAAGTATTTTTAAGATTAATTGATTTTAAACTATAAATCTATAATTAAAACACACATAATATATAAATATAATTTTATGATTTATAATGTTATGATAAAATATAATACAATGATACATTCATTACAAAAAAGTACTTTATATAATTAAAATAATTAATTATATAGAGTTATTTTGTTAATATATAATGAGTTTATGGGAGCAAATAAAATTGATTAAGGAAAATTTGAATTTAGATAAGGTCATAGATCTAAAAAAATGGGTTAAACTACAGGACTCTTTATCATTAGTTACTAAGGCAGCTATAATAATCGTGGATTATAAGGGAAATCCAGTTACAAAACATAGTGGTTGTAATAGGTTTTGCAGCGCAGTAAGATCAAATCCACATCTTGTGAAGTATTGTCAAAAATGTGATTCAAGGGGTGGATTAGAAGCAGTTCGTTTAAATAAACCATACATATATTTATGTCATTATAATATAGTGGATATAGCAATTCCAATAATTGTAGATGGCAAATATATTGGAGCAATTATGGCTGGGCAAATAAAACTATCTGATTATAATGCTTCAGATTTTTTAGAACAAATAGTTATAACACCTAAAAATTCTATAGCTAGACACGCCTTAGAAGAATTTAAAGAATATTATGATGAAATTCCTGTTTTATCATTAAAAGAAGTGAAAGAAATAGCTAATATGTTATTTTCTTTATGCAATTATTTAGTAGAAGAAGCTTTAAATAAAAATTTAATTTCAGAAATATATCAAAAAACTGTAACGTCTGAATCAAAAATAGATTCAAACACCTTAACAGGATATACAATGAAAAATATTGAACATGCAAAAAAAGAAATATCTAATGCTTTACTAAATTCTTATGTAAAAGAAAATCTTTCAAGTGATAATTTAGATATTTCAGTAAGCAATACATTAAAGCCTGCTATTGAGTATATCTATAATCATAAAAGCGAAAATATTACTGCAAAAAAAATGGCAGAGGTTTGCCATATAAGTCCTAGTTATTTTAGTAGGCTATTTGCAAAAGAAACAGGAAAAAGTTTTTCAAGCTTTGTTTCTAATCTAAAAATAGATTGGGCAAAAAACTTATTAGAAGAAACAGATATGCATGTAAATGAAATCAGTGATGAACTTGGCTTTAATGAAACAGGCTATTTTATAAAAATATTCAAAAAATATGAAGGTGTAACCCCTTTTGTATATGGAAAGTACTGTAAAAAAAATAAAAAATATTAATATGTAACACTTTCTATATACAAATTACTATAAGAATTAAAAAGTATTAAAATATCCTATTTATATTTATATATATAAATCATTGAAAAAGCAAAAAAATATTCTTCATACATTACCTATAATAGATTTAATTTTAATATATAAAATACATTTAATGAACCTACTAATTTAGAATTTCTTAACAAACTAAAGTAGTTTATAAATGTATTTTTTGTCTTTAAAATTAAGTCTTTTTTATTTTTTCCCTTTTTTATATATTCTGAATATTTCCTCTCAATTGTAACTTTTTACATATTTACCCTTTAATATTTTTACATATATCCCATTTTAAACAATGAAAAGATATGAAATTACAACAAATTTACTCAACCACAAAAAAATACGATTTTTAATCATAATTTTTTGTCATGTAAGTCCAATGCATATTTATGTAAACGATATTACAATAAAGACAAGTTAAAAAATAAAAATATTTTTACAAATTAAGGGGAGATTATAATGAGAAAAGCATTTATTTGTCCAACTAAATATGTTCAAGGTGAAGATGAATTATTAAACTTAGGTTATTTTGTAAAGAGCTTTGGGGAATCAGCTCTATTAATAGCTCACAAAGATGATATAAAGCGTGTTAAAGATAAATTAGATTCAACTGCTAAAAAATTTGGAATTACTTTTGTAGAAAGTGAATTCTGTGGAGAATGTTCAAGAGAAGAAGTTGCAAGATTACAAGAAATTGCAAAAAATAATAAATGTGCATGCACTATAGGACTTGGTGGTGGTAAAGCTATCGATACAGCAAAATGTGTTGCTAAAGGTAATTCACTAATAATTGTTCCAACAATAGCAGCTACAGATGCCCCAACTAGTCACTCTGCTGTACTTTACACACCAGACGGTTCCTTTGATGATTACGCTTATTTCTGGCAAAGTCCAACTGTAATTTTAATAGATACTACAGTTATTGCAAATGCTCCAACAAGATTCTTAGTTTCAGGAATGGGTGATGCATTATCAACATATTTCGAAGCAAGAGCAACTTCAAATTCTTTTTCAAATGTTAATGCAGGTTTACCTTGTGGTGTTAGAGAAGGATTATGTCCACCAGCAAAAGGAACTAACACAGCATTAACACTTGCAAAAGCTTGTTATAAAACATTACTAGAAGATGGTGTAAAAGCAAAAATAGCATCAGATTGTAATTTAGTAACACAAGCATTAGAAAACATAATAGAAACAAATATTCTTTTATCAGGCCTAGGTTTTGAAAGTGCTGGTTTAGCAGCTGCTCATGCAATCCATGATGGATTAACTATACTAGAGGGAACTCATAAATACTTTCATGGAGAAAAAGTTGCCTTTGGAACAATTGCTCAATTAGTTCTTGAAAATGCACCAAAAGAAGAAATCGACGAAGTAATAAACTTCTGCTTAGAAATTGGACTTCCTGTTTGTTTAGAAGATATTGGTGTAGACAGTATTACTGATGAAGAACTTATGGAAGTAGCTAAAAAATCTTGTATAGAAGAAGAATCAATGCACTCTATGCCGTTTAAGGTAACTCCAGAAGCAGTGGCCGCAGCAATAATAACAGCAGATACATTAGGTAAAAAATATAAATCAAATAAATAGAGGTGTAAATATGAAAAAAATAATAAATAAACCTGAAACTGTAGTTATGGAAATGTGTAATGGAATAGCTATGGCACATCCAGAATTAGAGTTTGTTAGAAAATATAAAATAATGAAAAAAAAGAATATAAACAAAAATAAAGTTAGCTTAATTAGTGGTGGTGGAAGTGGTCACGAACCAGCTCATGCCGGATTTATTGGAAAAGGAATGCTGGATGCAGCAGTATGCGGAGATGTGTTTGCTTCTCCATCCCAAATTCAAGTGTATAAAGCTATAAAAGCTACAGCCAGTGAAAAAGGAACTTTATTAATCATAAAAAATTATAGTGGAGACATTATGAACTTTAAAAATGCCGCACATTTAGCTAGTGAAGATGGTATTAAAGTTGATTATGTAAAAGTTGATGATGATATAGCTGTTGAGGATAGTTTATATACTGTAGGACGCAGAGGGGTTGCTGGTACCGTACTAGTGCATAAAATAGCCGGTGCAGCTGCCGAATTAGGTTTATCTTTAGAAGAAGTTAAATCAATTGCCGAAAAAGCCATAGCTAATGTTAGAAGTTTAGGTTTTGCATTATCATCTTGTACAGTTCCTGCTAAAAGAACTCCAACTTTTCAATTAGCAGAAGATGAGATGGAATTCGGTGTTGGAATCCACGGTGAACCTGGAATAGTGAGAGAAAAGATTGCTACAGCAGATGAATTAGCTAAAAAAATTGTTGATTCCATATTAAAAGACATGAAAATAGATGGATCAAATAATGAAGAAGTCGCATTATTAATTAATGGTTTTGGTGCTACCCCTCTACAAGAATTATATCTTTTTAATAATTCAGTTACTGCTGAGCTTGCAAAGAGAAATATAAAGATAAATAGAATATTTGTAGGAAACTATATGACTAGTATAGATATGGAAGGTGCTTCAGTATCTATTATGAAACTAGATAAAGAGCTTAAAGAGTTATTATCAAAAGAAAGTGACACTCCTGCATTTAAAGTTTCAGGACCAGTTGAACCGGTTCAATATATAGCTTTAGAAAACAATAATGATGCTATAAAAGAAGTTACTTTTGATTTAGAAACATGTGATTGTCACAGTGAAATTAAAGATGAAAAAATCACTTTAGATAATATGATTTATATTATAGATAAGATGAGTGAAGTAATAATAGCAAATGAAGTTCATTTCTGTGAATTAGATTCTCATGCTGGTGATGGTGATTTTGGTATGAGTGTAGCAAAAGGCTTTAAACAATTAAAAAGAGAATGGAAAGCTATACTTAAAGAAGATAATATGACTATTGGTAAATTCTTAAACGAATGCTCTTTAATAATTATGGAGCATTGTGGTGGAGCATCAGGTCCAATATGGGGATCAGCATTTAGATCCGCTGGAAAAAAGGTCGGAGATAAAAAAGAATTATCAGTTTCAGATTTTGCTGAAATGATGCAAGCAGCAGTAAAAGGAATACAAGCTACAGGAGAACGTTCTTTTGGAAGAGGAGCAGTAGTTGGAGATAAAACTTTAATTGATGCATTAGTTCCTTGTGCTGATTTGTGGAGTGAAAGTGCTAATAACAATACTTCTATCCATGAAGCCTTCCAAAAAGGTGCCGCTGCGGCAGTTAAAGGTGCAAAAATGACTGAAGAAATAGTAGCACGTATGGGTAGAGCAGGCACAGTTGGTGAAAGAAGTATTGGTTACCCAGATGCAGGTGCTTATGGATTAGGAGTTATATTTACAGAAATATCAAATTCATTAAAATAAGCCTTCTAATATTATAATAACTCATACAATTATTATAATTTAAAATTTAACCTAAAGACTCCAGTAAATACCTTATTTTTACTGGAGTTTTTATTTTTACCCTTTTTTAAAATATTTCATTTATTCGATGACTATTCACTCTAATATTCCCACTTTCTTAAAAATGAAAGTAAAGAGCGAGCTAGCATTTTATAAGCTTTACTTGGAGTAAAAATTCCCTCTAAAGCTTATAAATCTGTTTATTATATGCTATTTTAAGTTGTTACTTTTCAACAATAATTCTACAAGTTAATTTAAAAATATTTTATATTTTATTTACTATCGCTATGATAAATTGAAGTTATAATAAGTTAGGATAACTTATTAAATTATTTTAATAACCCATTGCTTTCCTATGATAAAGCAATGGGTTGATACTTCTTATCTGCTATGATAAAATTATTTTTGGCAATGTAAAATTCCTGTCATTTATTGACGATTAATTATATTTTATGCACACATTTTATGATTGATTGTTAATCAAAAAACAAAGTAAAGGTTTTTGGGAGGAATTTTTATGAACAAAAAATTAATTGCTATCACATTATCTACATTAGTATTGGTAGGAGGTATTACTGGTTGCTCTAATAAAAGTACTAGCACAAATAGTGACAGTACTAAAACTGAACAATCTGCTGATAAGCCACTAAAACTAGATTTTGTACAAACTAGTAGACATGATGATAGTGCAAACAAATTTTCAATGGTTTATGATAAAAAACCAGAAAAATCTTTAGCGGTAACAAATTGTATGATCGAAATGATGTTATCTATGGGATTACAAGACAAAATGGCTGGTACTGCATACGCAGAAAACAATATACTACCAGATTTAAAACCTGCCTATGATAAGGTACCCGTTATGAGTAAAACTTATCCATCTAAAGAACAAATACTATCAAATGGAGTTGACTTTATAATAGGTTGGGGTGGCGACTTCAATGATAAAGGTGTTGGTAGTATAGACTGGTTAAACGAAAATAAAATAAAAGCTTATATTCCAAGATCTGTAAGTCCAGATGCAACGGTTGATTCTATCTATGAAGATTTTAAAAATCTTGGAATAATCTTTGGCAAGGAAGATAAAGCTAAAGAATTAACAGAAAAAATGAAATCAGAACTAAAAGAAACTACGGACAAAATTAAAAACGTTGATAAAAAAGTAAAAGTTTTAGGATATGACTCTGGAAAAGATAAAGCTGTAGTTGTTGGAAAAGGTATAAATAACGAACTAATTAAACTTGCACAGGGTGAAAATGTCTTCGGCGATATGAAAAAAGATTACCCTGAAGTATCTATGGAAGAAATAATAAAAAGAAATCCAGATGTAATAATGGTTTTAGAGTATTCTGTTGGAAACGGTGGAGATACCTTTGAAAACAAGGTTAAAGCTCTTAAAGCAAATCCTGCTTTAAAGGATGTAAATGCTATAAAAAACAACAAGTTTATAAAAGTTGAATTAACTGAATTATATCCTGGTGTAAGAGTTCCTAAAACTGTAAATAAATTAGCTAAAGAATTCTACCCAGATAAATTTTAGTTGGTGATAAAAATGAATAATAATAAAAAAACTTTAAAGTGCAAAAATAATTGCACTTTAAAATTTATTCTATTAATTATAGCCTTGTTTGTAATAACTACAGTTTGCATAACCTTTGGTTCTGTAAAAATAGATGTAGGTGTAACCTTTAAATCCCTTATAAATAACATATTAAACAAAGAAATTTTTGCTAAAGATTGGCCAAATAATATTGATAATATAGTTTTTAAATTAAGACTTCCGAGATTGCTTCTAGCTATAGTTTCTGGTGGTGCTTTAGCCCTTGTGGGAATTTTAATGCAAACTTTAACTAGAAACTCACTGGCAGATCCATACATATTAGGTATATCCTCTGGTGCATCTGCAGGGGCTACCCTATCCATAGTATTAGGTGTTTTAAGTTCTTTTGGACATCTTGGAATAGCCTTGGGAGCATTTTTAGGTTCCTTGATTGCATCTATTATGGTATTTAAAATATCCGGAGTAAGTAAAGTGTATTCTAAAACTAAATTAATACTAACTGGAGTTGCTGTATCCTCTATATTTACTGCAGTAACAAACTTTATAATAACCTTTGCCAAAAATGATAGCTTAGTTAAAAGCGCAGTATTTTGGACTATTGGTAGTTTAGCAGGAGCAAACTATAATCAAGTAAAGTTTTCTCTTGTAATAATGCTTATAACCGCCATTTTAAGTATGTTATTATATAAAGATTTAGATGCTATGCTTTTAGGTGAAGCCGTAGCAAAAAATATAGGTATAAATACTAAATTTATAATTAGATTTATAATGATAGCTTCTACACTTTTAACAGGTACTATAGTAGCTTTTACAGGAGTAATTGGATTTGTAGGCCTTATAGTTCCTCATATAGCAAGGCAAATGGTAGGTTCTTCTCACAAAAAATTAATACCCTTTGGTATTGTTATTGGATCAATATTAATGGTAATTACAGATACTATAGCTAGAACTATATTATCTCCACAGGAAGTTCCTATAGGAGTAATAACTGCATTTCTAGGAGGTCCTTTCTTCCTATATTTAATGCAAAAAAGCACCTATAGATTTGGAGGTAAGTAAATGAAATTAAAATTAGAAGGTATAAAATATGATATAGGTTCGAAAGAGCTTTTACGTGGAATAGATTTAAATGTAGAGAAAAACCATTTTGTTGGATTAATAGGTCCAAATGGCTGCGGAAAAACTACATTATTAAAAAATATATATAGATATTTAACTCCTAAAGAAGGATCTGTGTATATAGATGATAAAAATATCTATGGAATGAAAAACAAAGAACTGTCCAGACTTATGGCTGTAGTTATGCAAGAACATTCATTAGAATTTGATTTTAGTGTAAAAGAAATAGTAGCTATGGGAAGATTTTCTTCCAACAATCGATTTGCCAGTGTAGATGAAGAAGATGAAAAATTTATAGAAAAATCTCTAAAAAATGTAGGCCTTGAGGAATGCGGAAATAGAAGTTTTTTAAGTTTATCTGGTGGTGAAAAACAAAGGGTTATGATAGCTATGGCTTTGTGCCAAAATACAGATCTTATAGTATTAGATGAACCTACTAACCACTTAGATATAAAATATCAACTTCAAATAATTCATATGTTAAGACATTTGGATATTACAACTTTTACAACCCTTCATGATATGAATATAGCCGCTACATTCTGTGACTATATATATGTAATGAAGAAAGGTAAAATAGTTACCCATGGCCCTGTAGAAAAAGTATTTACAGAGGAAATGTTTAGAGAAGTTTTTGAAGTAGAAGCTCATATCTATAGGAATCCATATAATAATAAATTAAATGTGAGTTACCTAACGTGTTGTAAATAAGGTGTACACACCCTTGGTTTTAAAAAGGATATATGGTGTACCAGACACTTACTTCGATAAGAGATTCTAAGCTGTTCTTTCTTAAAATATATGCTTCTAAATTATAACTCGCTGAACGCTCAAACAATAATTTAGAAGATACATATATTTTGAAAAAACAGCTAAAAATCTCTAATCTCGTTCGGATGCCTGTTACACCATATATCCATATTTTTAAACCAAGGGAAGTTTGTATCCCCTTTTAAAGTTCTAAAACTAAAATTGTAGATTTTACATAACAAAGTAGAATAGAATCCTTCCCCATATATACTCTAACTATAAACTTTAGTATATTAAAATTCGATATATATTTAAAAAAATACTGAATAATATCTGATTATTGTCAATTGTCCATTGCTAATTGTATCTGTACTCTTCCCAAAGTACTCTTTCCTCTAAACAAAAGTCCCGTTTACTTCACGCTTAAATATTAGTTCACAAATAAAGTATTCTAATTTATTTTTCTATATATTTATTTTCTTAATTATATTAATATATTTACTTTGGTTCCTTTGCCTAGTTCACTTTCAATAGTTATATCCCCTCCATGGGCAACAATTGTTTCTTTTGATATAGCCATTCCAAGACCTGATCCTTTGTGGCGCTCTCCCGTATTAGTTCCTCTATAATATCTATCAAAAATTCTATTTAACTCTTCTCCTTTTATTCCCCTACCATTGTCTTCAATAATTATACTTATCTTATCCTGTTTTTTTAGTGTAACATCTATCTTTACATCTTCACTATTGTGCACAATAGCATTAAATAAAATATTAATTATAGCTCTTCTTATAAGAATTTTGTCTCCATTTATTTCAATATTGTCATTCTCACAGTGAAAATCTATTTCCCTATTTTCATATCTAGTATCATTTAATATATCTATTATAATATCCTTTATTAAATTAACTAGATTAATTTTTTCCTTATTTAAAGTTAAAGTATTATTTTTTAATCTAGTAGATAGATTTAAATCTTCTACTAATTCTTTAATATATTTAGATTTATTTTCTATGATTTCAGCGTACTCTCCTATTTCCTCTTTTGTAAAATCATAATCTTCATCTTTTATTATTTCTGCATAACCTTGAATAGAAGCTAATGGAGTTTTTATATCATGAGAAATGTTTGAGATCCATTCTTCTCTCATATTATCTAGCTTTTTTCTATTCCTTTTATTCTCTTGTAATCTATCTGATAAATTATTTAAACTATAATATAAATCATTATACATTCCTTTAGGCTCATAATATAAATCATATTCTTCATTTTCTAATTTTTTTACGCCCAGCAATATCTCCCCTAAGGGATTAGTTAATTTTCTAATAAAAAGGTATCCAAAAATTAGGGCTATAATTCCATCTACAATAATAATTATTATTGTAGCAGATTTTATAAGTTGGATTACTTCTGAGTTCCTAGTAGTAATTACATATTTGGTTATGTCATTATCCTCAAATCCTATAATATAAGTTAATCTTTTATTTCCTATATCTTTTTCAGCTACAAAATTAGTAGACAATTCATTTTGTTTATCAGAAGTTTTATATTTATGTAAATTTACTATTTCTGCAGCAGTAGGTTTATTTTTTATATAAGAAGGCTTTTTATAACTATAAACTTCATTATTGTTAGCATCTACAATCTGTATCCAACCATTGTTACTATCTAATATAGCTTTACCTTTATCATCAATATATATTTTATTATCTGCTTCTTTAATATTCGAAGAAAAATTTCTAACTGAATCTTCAATTTTATATTTTTTAGAGCTAATCTCATTAGCATTTCTATAAATTGCGAGTCCAATTAAAGATACAATATTTATTATGACTACAGTTATAACTACGCAAATAACTGTTACTAAAAATCTGCCTGTAATTCTCCACTTCATATTATTTTTCATTTTTTATCACCAATTTGTATCCTAATCCTTTAACATTTATTAAATATTCTGGTCTTGATGGCTCTTTTTCAATTTTTTCTCTAAGTCTTCTAATGTGGACCATTATTGTATTGTCAAATCCATAATAATCTTCCCCCCAAACATTATCACAAATTTTTTCTTTACTTATTATTTGATTTGGATGTTTTGCAAAAAAAGTTATTAATGCTAGTTCTTTAGGTTTTAATTCTATAATTTCCCCATCTCTTTTAAATTCTGCCTTACTTATATTTAGCTCAAAGGGCCCAAAGGATAAAATATTTTTTTCTTCCTTAACTTCATCTACATAAGAATATCTTCTTAAATGGGCTTTTACTCTATAAGCTAATTCCTTTGTACTGAAAGGCTTAGTTATATAATCATCTCCCCCTATAGCAAATCCTAATATTTTATCTATTTCTTCACCCTTAGCAGATAAAAATAATATAGGAACCTTAGATTTAGCTCTTATGGTTTTACATAATTCATACCCTTCCCCATCTGGTAGCATAACATCTAAAATTAAAATATCTGGTTCTACTTTATTAAACTCTTTTAACCCATCTTCTAAGTTTGTAGCATAATATATATTTTGGAATCCTTCTTTTTTAAGTACTGTTCTTATTAATCTAACTATATCCTCTTCGTCATCAATTATTAGTATTTTTTTATTATTTAGAGATATTGTATCCATGTAACTCCCTCTTTTTCTTTTTAAATTTAGTATAAATTTAAATTTTTATTAGCTTAAATTTATTATAACAAACTTATTTTTAGTATAACAAAATTTTAAACATTATATCAATTATATTAAACCATAACAACATATTTTTATAAAATCTACAACAGTATAAAAATTCTAAATCTCTGTGACACTAAAATAGATTTAATTTTAATATAAGAAAAGAGAAAAAAATACACGTAATAAACATGTAATTAAGCTTTAGTAGTTATAAATCTAGGAAGGCATTAAAAATTTTTGTAATTACTCACAGGATGTGAGGTGCCATAAGTTAAGCCACAAATAGCGCCTTGACCATGTAGAAAATTTTTAATGAAATCAGATTTAGAACTGCTTATCAAAACGATTCTGTTTATTAGTGTATTTTTAATCTTTGCTGTGTTAAAATCAAATCTTTTCTAAAACATACCTAACTTTTTATTTTGAAAAGGCCTTATTACTCGCTCTTGATAATACTGTCATAGTAATTACAAATATTATTGCTAAAGTTCCTAATGCCGTCCCCATGGAAGCTTTATATCTTACTATCTGACAAGAATACATTCCCCAAAGTGGTGTATAAGGCAAAATGCT
>Ga0129306_1002435_pt1 | contig 16556 bp, 5 predicted proteins | sample P827metagenome_FD_94438 | JGI IMG/M metagenome (GOLD analysis project Ga0129306, IMG submission 94438) | Capybara group fecal microbial communities from Wisconsin, USA - P827 metagenome | ecosystem: Host-associated > Mammals > Digestive system > Large intestine > Fecal | place: USA: Wisconsin... | reverse complement strand
TTACACTGTTACACTTTAAAGTGGAAAAAATTGAGTGTGAAAAATAAAAAAATAAAATTTTGTAGAGGGACTATTTTTCCGTTTCAAAAAAAAACTGTAACACAAAAGTGTAACAGCAGAAAAAAGAGAGACTCGCCATGATGACGAGTCTCTAGGACACAGGGGGACAGGCGGAGACAGTCTTTGAGCCGTCCGAAGACAGTCTTTGAGCCGTCCAAAGAATATCTCCGAGCCGTCCGACATCTGTGCACTCAAAAACTTTTTGCTGTGCACTCCAATATTTTTTTGAGTGCACTCTAGGAAAAACGGGAAAGTATTGACGAAATTTCAAAATAATTGTGTATCTTTGCACCGAAAGCAAGAGACAGATGACTATGAAGAAACCGGAATGGCTGGAGAAAGAGAAGCTGTATAGCATTATGTTCGAGTCGGATACGCGGATAGGACGCCTTTTCGACATCGTCCTCATTGTGGCTATCTCGCTGAGCATCCTCATCTCGTTCATCGAGACGGTGCCCTCGCTGGCCCGCTTGTATCAGAAGGTGCTCGAGGTGCTGGAATATCTGCTCACGTTCTTCTTTACGGTAGAGTACATCGCCCGCGTCTACTGCTCACCCCGCAAGCGCGACTATGTGCTGAGCTTCTTTGGTGTCATCGACCTGCTGGCGATATTGCCGCCCTATCTCTCTTACTTCCTGCCCCACGCCCGCTACATGATGCTGTTGCGCTCGTTCCGCTTCATCCGTATCTTCCGTATTTTCAAGCTGTTCAGCTTCATCAACGAGGGTTACATGCTGATGCGCTCGCTGCAGAAGAGTCTGACGAAGATTGCCGTCTACTTCCTGTTCGTGCTGATATTGGACATCTGTCTGGGTACGCTGATGTTTATGGTGGAGAACGGCCAGCCCCAGACGCAGTTCACCGACCTGGCTACATCGGTCTATTGGGCCATCGTCACGATGACCACCGTGGGCTATGGCGACATCACCCCCGTGACCGCCATCGGGCGACTGCTTTCAGCCTTCGTCATGCTGCTGGGTTACACCATCATTGCCGTACCGACGGGTATCGTGACGGCGAATATCATCGACGAAGTGAAAGAGAAACCCAAGGACGGACGCTGTCCGCGCTGCGACGCCAAGGTGCGTACGAAGGACCACTACTGTTCGCAATGCGGAGAGAAATTATAGAAACAAGAAAAGAATAACCATAACTAACAATTATATGAAACTACGACTACTCCTTATCAGTCTCCTTGTGAGCACGATGATGTTTGCCGGGCCCGTCAGTCGCGAGGCAGCCCAGCAGAAAGCCATTGAGTTCGTGTCAACTACTACGGGTGCGCAGGCTTCGTTGCAGTCCGTGCAAAGTGGTGTGCGCCGTGCCCCCCACGCACAGCAGGAGCCGCTCTACGTCTTCAACCTGACTGGTGGCGGCTTCGTGATTGTCAGTGGCGACGACCGCACGCAGGAAATTCTGGGCTACTCCACTGCCGGACCATTCAGCTATGCGGATATCCCCGACGGTTTGCGCGGCCTGTTGCAAGAGTATGCCGACGGCATTCAGTATATCATCGACAACGACATTCAGCCCGCAGCCTCTCATCGGGCAGCGCGCAGAGCGACGAAGACAACCGTCGCACCGCTGGTGACCACCCATTGGAACCAGCGCGCACCCTTCAACCACTTCTGTCCCGTCGTGGGTGGGAAAGACACGCCAACGGGCTGTGTAGCCACCGCTATGGCGCAGATTTTGGGTTACCATCGCTGGCCGGCTGCTGTCACCAATGCGATTCCCGCCTATACCGCCAAAACTAACAAGATTGAGCTTCCTGCCATTCCGGCAGGCACGCCTATCGACTGGGATAAAATAGTCGATACCTATGCACGTTCCTATTCAGGGACAGCGAGTGAGGATGCTGTAGCCCACCTGATGCAGTATTGCGGCTATTCGTTACAGATGGATTATAAGCCCACTGGATCGAGTGCTAACACCGCAAATGCCGTCAAATGTATGGTCAACTATTTTGACTTCGACCCCACTACCGCCCGCTATATCAACCGTGAGGATTATAGCTACAGCCAGTGGCAGGATATCATTTACAAGGAGCTGAAAGCGCAGCGCCCCGTCATCTATCGAGGACAGTCAGCAGGTGGCGGTCATTCCTTCGTCTGCGACGGATATGATGCTGAACAAGACCTCTTCCACATCAACTGGGGATGGGGAGGCAGCTCTGACGGCCTTTTTGCCCTCAATCTGCTCTCGCCCAAAGAACAGGGTGAGGGAGGTAGCACTACGGACGACGGCTATAACATCGGACAAGGATGCGGCATCGGACTGAAGCCTAATACCGAGCATCACACTCTGCCGATTGTCGGTTCTACAGGCAAACTGGCGTTCGATGCTACGTCGTTCACTCGCAGCTCTGCCAGTGCTAATTTCAGCATCTTCGGTCTCAATTGCAGTTTCTACAATACGACTTCCGTCACTCGCACCTTCGATGTGGGCATCAGAGTGCTCAAGAGTGACGGCACCACAGTTGAAGACATAGCATGCCGGACGAACTTAAGTGAAACGGAGCCAAACTATGGCTGGTCAAAACTCACACTGGGTACTATCACACTGGGCGCTTCTCCTAAGTATCAGGATGGCGACTACCAGTTGATGCTCATTTCCCGCGAGAAGGGTACCGAAACGTGGTATCCCTGCGTGAATGCCGATTTGCACCTCATCAACTTCACCATCAGCGGCAACAGCCTCACTATCACCAATATAGATCCTGTCAAGAGTCTCGAAGTGACAGCTATTACAGTGAAGGGTGAGCAGTTTACAGGCGAGCCGATTACCATTACTCTCACGATTAAGAATCATGGCACCGACTTCCGTAGTGACGTGTATTATTACTTGAATCCTAAGGAAGACGATAAGGGCAAGATTACTTACGACAAGAGAACGGCTGCTGCCTTCCTGGAATTAGAGGCTGGCGGTACAACAGAAATTTCCTTCAAGTTCACCGCCACAGAGACTGGCGATTTCACCCTGCAACCCTTTACGACCTATGATGGTGAATATCTGGGCGACCCCATCGTCCTGACCATCGGTAAGAACTATGAACTGAAGGCTCAGAACGTCGTCATTGCCAAGAGTGACCCAGAGGCGAAAACCGTTGAGGGCAATACCTTCGACCTCACACTTGACATCGCCAATATGGGTGACAGAGCGTTCAATGGCAAACTGACTGTTTACGTGTTTGTGCATGACAACCTTTCTGGTAAAAATTATAGACTCACAGATTGGATAGACAATTACAATGATGTCACGATAAAGTCTGGTGCCAGCTATCAGATCAAGAAGACGTTCAATAAGTTAGTGATGTCGGGTTATGACTTCGACAAGTATTGGGTGACAATCGTGCAGAATGACAATTATATCGTCTTCCAGACCGACCAATACACCTTTGTCCCTGAAGGCACGGGCATCGAGGAACTGCTCATCAGTCCGCAGGGTCAGCAGCGCAAGGTCTATACCCTGCAAGGTCAGCGCGTGACGGGAGCGATGAAGCCTGGCATCTACATCATCGACGGACGTAAAGTTTTGGTGAAATAACAAGGGATGAAGCGCATACTCCTTTCTGCCCTTCTGTTGCTGACGGTGAGCAGCACGTGGGCCCAGCGATTCGAAGACTATTTTGAGGACCGCACCCTCAGAGTTGACTATACTTTTAGTGGCAACGCCGAGCGCCAGCAGCTTTATGTAGACGAGCTGGTGGCGCTGCCACGTTGGTATGGCAGACGCTCACGCCTCTCCGAACTGCCATTAAGGGGCGACGGGCAGATTACTGTCACGGACAAGCAGAGCGGACGGGTTATCTATCGTCACAGTTTCTCCAGCCTCTTCCAGGAGTGGCTGGCCACCGAGGAGTCGCGGCGCACGCAGAAATCATTCGAGAACGTCTTCCTCGTTCCTTTCCCCAAGCAGACGGTCGATATCACCATCGAACTGCGCGATTATCATGAGAAGGTGATTGCCTCGATGACTCATACCGTCGACCCCAAGGATATCCTGATTCGCAAGGCGGGCGACCATCTCGTCACACCTTACGTCACGCTGCAACAGGCGACTGACACGTCGCGCTGCATCCATGTGGCCTACGTGGCTGAGGGCTATCAGCAGCACGAGATGGGTACTTTTCTTGACGACTGCAAGGTGGCGATGGAAGCCCTCTTCCAGCACGAGCCGTTCCGTGAGATGCAGTCGCGTTTCAACATGGTTGCCGTGATGTCACCCTCAGAAGAGAGTGGCACTAGCGAACCCGCCAAGGGCATCTGGAGGAGTACTGCCTTAGGCTCCCACTTCGACACGTTCTACAGCGACCGCTATCTGACGACGCTTCACCTGAAACGCCTGCACGACGTGTTGGCAGGCACGCCCTACGAGCACATCATCATCCTCGTGAATACTGATCACTACGGAGGTGGCGGCATCTACAACTCCTACAACCTCAGCTACGCCCACGGCAACCGGTTCCGTCCTGTCGTGGTGCATGAATTCGGCCACAGCTTTGGCGGTTTGGGCGACGAGTATGCCTATGGCGACGATGATCCCCGATACTTCGCCGATACGGAACCCTGGGAGCCCAACCTCACCACCAAGCACCACTTCAAAGGCAAGTGGGAGAACCTGGTGAAGGAGGGCAAAGCCGGCTTCGTGGAGGGTGGGGGATACCTCACGAAAGGCGTATGGCGCGGCTTCGAAAACTGCCGCATGCGCACCAACGAAGAACCCGAATTCTGCCTGGTCTGCAAGCAGGCCCTCATCCGCCTTATCGACTTCTATACCCAGTAATCCTTTACTCAAAGAGTAAAAAGTCACCCAAATGTTTGGTAGTCTCGCTGAAATTCCATACTTTTGCAAGGAATGAAGCAAATCTACTACCAACATATCGCCCTTCTCTGTCTCCTGATAGCAACCACTTGGCTGCTCTCAGCCTGCTCCAATGACGATTCCAAGGAGGTTAAAGAGACAGCTCAAGCTCCCTCTGAAATCATATTCAACCCCAATATCTGGAAGATGGCAGAAGGTACAAGAACAACTACCATCGACAACAACACTGCGCTGCAAGACCAGGACCTCAAGATAGATGCTTACTACCATGATACCGAGACGAAATACCTCGATGGAGCAAAGCTGCACTACGACTCATCTTGGAAGTTCTGGGACGGATCACAAGTGCACTACTATTGGCCTATCGAGGGCTCTCAAACCAGCCCAGACATCACGGTCGGCTCGCTCGACTTTGTGGGCGTTTGTCCTTATGCAAATCCGGGCTATGTCACTACAACGAGTTACGCCCACTCGACAGGCATCACCTTCACTTGCGACATGAGCAGTTATATGACCTTGGCCAGTCAGGCTTCGATATCGGAATACTTAGTTGCCGTCCTCGATGCTCAGACCTACACCACACAGGCGGCAGCACCAGGCGGAGCCCTGCCTCTGCAGTTCAAGCACCCCTTCGCCCTCATCAAGTTTGTCATCACTGCTGCCAGCGGCACAAACGTCAAGATTAACAGCGTGAGCATCCCAGCCCTCAACACCACGGCTGCCTGCACCTACAACGGCACCACACTGAGTTGGAGCTCACAATCCGGTAGCGCCGCAATGACACTTACCCAAGAGCTGAAAAATGGTGGAACAACCGAGGGAACGCCCTTCATGGTCATCCCCAACGACTACGGCACGAAGACGCTTACCGTCAACGCCACTTGGGACGACTGGAGCAACGTAACAACAGATGTTACAGCCGATGTTGCCTTCAATTGGCAAGCTGGATATATCTATACCTACAATCTCACCCTCTCGAAATATGCCCTGAAGGTGGATGTCGCAAAATTTACTGAGCAATGGTGAAACACGTGAAACGACATATTGCCCTGATTTTCACCCTGCTGCTCCTCGGCGGTATCGCCAACGAGGCGTGGGCCGCGAAGGTGACATATCATATCCTGACGCTGCCGATACCTAATCCGGCAACTCCTGGAAATTACAATTACCATATGCGTTCTATTGTTTACGGCCATCGTCTGGAGGCCGTAAAAGTCGTTGTCGATAATCAAACCACCGTCGAGTTGCCTGCGCATTACAAGAGTCCGCTGGCAACAGGTTTTACGTACTATGCAACGTCGCAGATTAACATTGGCTCCAAAGAAAAACTCTACGAGAACAACTCTAATACCTATGGTAAACTCTATGACGTCATAGCTACTCCCACAGCCACCCCGGAGGGTACACCGATTGAAGGAAATACTGCCGAGTACTATGTGGTATATACATACAATACAAGTAACACCGTCGCCAAGCTGGACGGTTCAGTGAGTTACAACATCGGCATCAAGGGTAAGGGTTACTTGGCCTATAACAGAGGTCGAAACAACCGTCCCGCTGTAGTACCTTCAGCCAAAGTAGATGCGGAGATGTTGGCAAGTCCGGACTTTATGAAGATAGAAAGTCCTGGCGGCGGTATCTCGACATATTGGAGCAGTAAAGACAATAAGAACAAACAGGAAGATGTGGAGTCTCAATTCCACTTTATATTCAAGTTTGAAGGTCAGGATCCCTACAACATCATCATTCGCAATACATACAACCGAAATATCACTTATATTGAGAAGAACGAAGGCACCTCTAACTTTGTCTATAAATGGTATAAGGAAAGTAGTCTGTTTACTGTCGGTATCAATAGTAACGCTTACTTTGCGAGCGACGAGCATAGAATATATAACACACCCTGGGTTGAAGGTAGTCCTAACCCGGAAAATCTGTCTTCTGAATCTAAGCCCGGTTACTTTCACGGACAATCCAAAACGATATGCAGTTCTTTTGCTCTGCTCAACAACAGCGACAACTCCGGCTATGTCTTCATGAGCACTCGGGCAACGGATACTTCCGGCAATGCTCCTGGTCCTGATAACAACAACAAATACTACTACCTAAAGTTTGACAACAACAATTTGACCATCAACAGACTCACTGCGGCAGACTCTACGAAAACTTATTCGACGGAAGGCATCTATCCCATTAAGAATGTCAACTTCAAGGTCAAAACACCATTTTATGCACTCGCTTCAACGGATCTCGAGAAAGCTGCCCATACCGTTACCGCTACTGCCAAACTGAGTCAATATACCTTAGCAGATGGCAGTATTGATCCTGCATTCATTCCTGCTGAGTTGAGGCGCAAATACTGTAACTTCACCACATTCCGCGACAAGGACGGAAAAGCGATTACCAAGTATAAAGATGCCTACAATGCGGAAACGGGAGAATACGATATCTTTGTGGATTATGAGGTTCAGAATGCTCCTTTCACGGCTATCACCCCCAAATCAACCTATACCGAAGCAGAATTGAAAGCTGCTTCATGGTATGAACTAACTGATGATGGCAGCACGGAAGCCAGTGGCAAGAAAATAGATTATGTTAGTTCCAACTTTAAGAATAACGGTGCCAGTGGAGCTTTCAATAAGACTAGTGAGTTTGCCTTCATCGGTGACCCCTACGAACTGCGAGTCATCAGCCGTAGCCAGACATCAGGAGGTACACCTTCGTATGTGGGTGCAGCCACAACAAGCAACGGGACCGATTTTACAGCAAGCACGACAGCATCTGCCGGATATCTGTGGGAAATGCCTTATGATGCAACAGTAGGCAGTTTCCGTTTGCGAATATTCAGTGCCAACTGCAGTGGTGAAGGCTACTGGAGCTGGGCTACAGGAAATGTAAGTGTAGCAGTCACATACGGCACTGATAAGACCGTGGAGGAAGCATTGACCAGCAATCCTCAGACGATTACACTGAATGTCAGTGGTCTGACTTATGCTGATGGTAACTACCTGACGGCTGAGGCCGGTGGAACAGATGCGTCCCAAGTGGAATCAATTTCGGTTGGAATCATTACATCAGATGGTACTGCAACCATAACTGCCACGATAGCCGGTAACACTTCAGGAGAGAATAAAACGTTTAAACTGACCATCACTGAGAAGACCCAAGGTGGTGCAACGGTAGGCACTGCTACGGATGTGGACTTCACCCAGGGAACGTCGGCTTATGCCGGTGGTAACGTAGAATATAACGCCACTGCAACCCGAGTGAAAGTGCTACCCCTTCCCATCAGAACGTATACCTACAAGATTGTGGATAGGGCAGGTCGTATTGCAGTTACAGCATCAGCCAGTCAGACTATCTACTCGCCGCTGTCGCTGGCTAGCATCCCAAGTATCATTATCAGTCCGTTCATCGTAGACGAGACCATCACATTCTACGACACCTATTCTGGTGGAGGACGTGGTAACCTAAGCGGTGCTATTACCGAGACCCCCAGCGCCAATGCTCCTATCTACGTGAAGTACACGACGACCAGGTTGAACGTGAAGCCTTTTAAACTAAGTGAAGACCAGGAGATTTTTGTCCGATTGAATGGGGAGTATATTTATTATGATGCTGGCACTATCAAGAGTTCGGAAGGATCCGTGGATAATGATGGATACAAGTGGAAATTGAGAGGTCAAGACCCCTATGCCATGCTGATTGACAACCTGGGAGCAAGAAGCGCTCTCAGTGCATCAGGCAGCGAGTCGGTTACGGTGCCTATTGATGATGAAGGCACAACAGATTCTCGGTCAAGACAAGTTGGTGCTTGGGTGGATGTGGCAACAATCACCGATGCAGGAGCACTGAGCTTTACCACCACCAGAGCCGACGCCCAGCAGTTTATTGCCAAGAGCAGTGCCCGAGCCGGTGTCTATGAGGTGATGGTAGCTACTGGCGATGGTGTGGATGCCAGTACGACCTATTACAATATCGGACGTCCGGATGCAACGACAGTCAAGATATATAGCAATGCAACTTATCAGGCTACTGATGACGACCAAATCAAATTCCGACTGGAGGAAAATGTAAAATATACTTATCACCTCATCGATAAAGCAAAACATGAACTGCTGACGGTAGAGAGCATGAGTCCTGAGTTGGTATTGCCAGCAGAGTATCAGAGTCCGTTGGTGGGTGCTGCAAACTATAGTTATTATGACATCAGCCAGTTTGACGTCAGCGGGGAGGGTGCCAATGCTGTCTATACGCTGAAGGGCAGCCCAGTGAGGTTGACTAATATCTCATCACTGCTGGCGACATTCGAATCTACTGTGATGGTATCTTCTGCTTATGACGCTTTAGATGAAAACAAAAAGTTGGAGGCTTCAACCGTGGATGACATGGAGGCAGTGGTAAAAACACTGACGGCAATAGGCCATTACTACTACAAAGTGGGCAGTGACTATTATGATATTGAAGTTACCAAGCCTAGGTATCTTGACATCTACGTCACCTACGAGAAAAACAACCTCGTGACGTTCAACGACAACAGCAGTCCCTATCTGCTGAAATTCCTTGTGCCTCATGCCGGCGGTTATTATCTGGAAGACGGCGCAGACAAGTTGACGACAGGAAAGATAGAGGCAGTCTATCCCTATACCAACGGTGACGGCAACCTGAATATCTATGGTACGGAGATGAATAGGGAGCAGATGGATGGCGGTGCCAGTACCCGTCCCCGCTGGGTGTGGTTCTTCGAGAGCGACAACAGTGACCCTTATCACGTAAAAATACACTCCAAGAGCACAATTTCCTATAATGGTGTGTCATACCCCACCTATCTGCAGACATACGCTGTGCATTTCAATCAGGATGCTTCATCTACGGATTACCATATTGTTACTGGTGGTGTACTGACTGGTATAGCGTCAATTAATCCGACAGAATACATGGTGTTGGGTACGGCAGGAAGATACAGGTTGTTGACTACCAATCCTGTGTCCGTCGACCTGAATGGCGACGGTGATACGTCCGACGCAGGAGAATCTGTGGGTGAACGTCAGTATGTCACATCTTTCGAACAGTATTGGAAGACCTACAACATGATTAAGCAACACGTGTTGGAAATTAACGTAAAGACTGACGCAAATTACAAGGATGCATTCAGCAATGACGAATCAACCTGGAAGGTGCCTGAAGCAGTAAGGGAAACACTGAATACTAAACTGGCAGCAAAAGGTCTTGGTGTAGGTAGTGGTAGTGACCAATGGCATAGTTATGATGCCTACGCTAACGCCACCCGATGGAATGGCTATAACGATAAGGAAAGTGGTCACGAAAAGAAGGTCGTAGAGGAACTGGAACACTGGTTCCAGACCTTTGATATGGGTACGCAAGGCACCTTCGATATCATCAGTGCAGATATTCCTCCCGTACTTGTACTGCTCGACCGTCACGGCTGGGAGATTATGCGTAAGCCGCTGCCTAAAATATCTTCCTATCCTTCAGGTGATGAGTTGGATGCCCTGCGTGTTTATGACAGTCCCATGGTGAAGGAGTATAAGTTCTACAGCAACGCCACGAAGGCTTCAGGCTGCCATAAGTATTCACTCAGAATGCAGAACGGTGCAGAGCGCGATCAAATCAAGGTCAATGGCGTTCACTATACTTCTACTTCGCTGGCCGACCTGCCTCCGAAAACTGCTTCTGGTGTGGTGAGTAGCGGTGCACTTAACGACCAGTTTGTCACCTATACCGTGAAGGATGAGTATGAGGAGAGCTTTACCTACAACTTTGTTGACCACGGAAATAATACGTTCACTGAGTCGGGAACAGCCTCCAAGTTCGTCATGCTGCAGAATAAAAGATTCTATAAACATAGTAATGATGGAAAAGAAAGTTATATCACCAAACCTATCTATGAGTTTACCAACCCCGAGGGCGGTAACGTCTATGACTTGATTCTCTCCCCGAGAAACGCCAGCGTTAGTGAAGTTGAATCAGGAGGTAAACTCACCGACTACTGTAAATGGTATGTAATGCCAAACCTGAACATCGACAAGGAGATGGGCATTAAATATGCAACGACATCAGGAGGTTCTGGAGAGCCCTTGACGGAATATGAGACCAAGAAAAATTACTTCGAAACGGGAAAGGGTGGCTTCGACCCCTATAACATACAGTTGAAGAATGCCGGTACTGGTACGTTCCTGACCTCGCACATGACGAGCACGGCTCTCAGCGAAGGTGCTATGAAGGGTACATATGATTCAGGGACTGACGCAATGACTACGCGTATTACGTTGGAAACAGAAGATACCTCATATCCTGACCCTGAACTAAGTACAGGTAGCACGGGCTACGACCATACGAATATCGCAATGACCAACCAGACCTTCATGGCGGTGTCGGATGTCAACGGCAACATGCAGTTGATGCCACGTTTCGACCACTCCAAACGTGTGAACGTTCCAACAAACAAGATAAGTGATGCATTACTATGGTCCACCACATTGGAAGACCCTGTAGATCATGCTAAAGCTAACATTGAAGACAATAATTCAATGGGACCGCAGACTATCTTCTTTGTACGTTCGCAGGTGTTTACCTACCGCATTATTGACAATGACGGAAATGAGGCATTGCGCTATAAGAGGTCTGGTGACTACTATCCAACCATCACCGAACACTTCAAGAGTCCGCTGGCTACAGACTTCAAGTTCTACTATGACCACGCCGCATACACATCGTTTGTTAGCAGTGAAGCAGCCTACACGGCTGCGGCCACTTCTGCATATTTCCAGAAGACAGTGACAACCGATGCTGACTTGACTACTGCCGCCAAAGCCCTAACGGTAGTAGATGACTATTACTTCAAGGTTGGCGCAAGTGCTCCATTCATTTACAAGAAAGTCACAGTTACAAAAGCACATTCCGGTTCGGATGATGCTACCTATACCACAACAGACTGCACAGAGACAGACTGGACGAATGCATTAGTTCATAAAGGAGAAAGAGTAGCCAATCTGGCAGCCCTACAGACAGCTGTTGATAATCTTGAAGTTGCGGGTAATTATTATTATGAGATTGGTCCATATGTAAAAGATGCTGTAAATACTTATATTTACAGGAAAATTGTCGTTAAAAGCGGCAAGAGTGATTTCCTCGCGGACGTTGCTGCAAAGAGAGATGTTTCCGACAAGGAGATTACGGGCTATGCACTTGCAGAGTTTGATTTTGACGCAGACGAAGGCGAAGTGTTTGTACGTTACAGCTACGACGAAAACAGAGACAAGGAAGGTGACAAAATCCTGCTGGGCAAGTGGTTCACCGTCAAACTGAACAACTTGGATGTGAAGAGTGGTGATACAGAAACAATTGTTACGACGGATAATCCAGCAACTGTAGAGATAGACGAAAAAGGCACTGGAGTTTCACTATTACAAGGCACGGTTAAACCAAACACCATAACAGCGACAGACAAGACCTGGCAATGGAAGTTCCTGGTAGCTCCTATTGATCTTTCGTCGGATTTACACAAGTCTCCAGACCCATACGCCATACAGATATTTAACCGTAATGCCAACTACGCTACTACTTTGGATGAGTCTAGCCCCATGAGTGTACCCATCAAGGTGAATGGTAAAAATCGCTTTAGCTTGCTGAATCACCCCAATGGCGGCTATGCACTGGCTGTAAATGGTTTGGAAAGTACTATCGACTATAAATTCCTGAACGGAGCGAATATGTCAACAAGCGTGGCTGCTACGACATATTCGGAAAATCGTCAGAAGATAACAGTTGACAACGAATCCGCTTATAACACTGCAAGGGCTGCTCTGAGGGTGGATGGTGAGTATTACTATAAGTATGGTGATAATTATAAGAAAGTCATTGTAACTTCTGGAACTCCTGATGGTGGTACAACAATTACCGGTGATGATTGGGCGGCAGGTGATACCTATTCTTTTACAATAAAAGAGAATGCACTCAGTCTGGGTACACAGCTTGTACTTAACGATGACGTGACGCATAACTATAATTATAGCGTTATCAATAATGGTGGGTCGGATTACGTTGTTGCTAATCCTGGTTATCTTGCTATCGAGGCTACACAAAACGACGAAGCAGCATCAGATAAGGCTTATGCACCATATCTGCCAGTGGAGGCTCAGACAGAGTTGCTGAACGCGGACGAGGACTACCTGTATTATGGTAGTGCAACTAAAGACGATAAGAAAACCATTGATACAAGCGACGATACCTATACCGTTGCAACCACCACAAAACTCTTCACGCTGTATGGCCTTTACGATGACCAGGTCTATGTCCGTTACAATAAATATGACCCGGACAAGGGGGAGTATGAGGTGCCGAATAAGCGTAATGCAAAAGAAAGTGCTACTGTCGCAAGAGACCCAGGCTCTCATGATGTTGCTTTGAACATTCAAGGAGGCTTACCCTACAATATCATCTGGTATGATAACAATATGATGTCAACTGTAGATGAAGACGCTACTACTATTACGGACGGAGATAAGCAGGATCTTTCAGGTTTGAAAAAATATGTCTGGTATTTTGAAGGCAACGATCCCTATGCCCTTAAGATTAAGCATAAGCTGACCGGTAATTACGTTAATGGAACAACGACTTTGACGGATGAAGCTGGTGCTATGCAATTCATGTTGCTGAAGAAATCGGGATATGATTATGGTGTGCTGCAGGTGATGGGAACAACGGGAGCAAATGTCGGCAAGAAACTGACTGGTTATGGTGGTGCACTAACCGCAGATGCCAGTACAAATCCCACGAAGTTCATTATCTTCGGTCTGTCCGTACACGATCTAATTTACCGTCTAATCATTGCAAAGACATGTGCTAATAAAACAAGTCCAGAAAGTGATGAATATGTGGATATTCCATCTTCCGATGAGAACCCTGAAGATCCCAATTATAATTCTGACACTAAAAAATTAAGAGTTTACGGTACCACTCAGCGTGATTTGGAATCCATAAAAGATGAGAATGCACCGAATAAGGTTGCTGGTGACAAATACCAGTTGGGCGAAACGATCTCATGGGGTGGAGCAAATCATACCTACAGCTTCGATGCCGGTACGGTAAGTATCGGTGACCTATTGGAGGTACCCAGTGTCTTCTATCGTCCGAACTGTACCTTTGACTTCTATATTGAAGGGATTTATAATACAGGAGGAACCACTTCTGAATCTGACTTAGATGCAAAGTATAAAGGATTGAAGCGGAAGAACCTTATGTCTGATTCTGAGCTTATAGGCAAGACAGTGGTAGTTAATATCGTTTACCAATTCGACCAAACGGTGGCTACGAATACCGGTCTGGGCTTCGTGACGAGTACCGATCAAAATCTGTGGTACACCTTCGAAACCAATGAGTCAACGCCATATCTGGCTCGCTATACCAATTCCCAGAACCTGACGGCGGTATCCGGAAAAACGACACGATACACCAACGACTACCTCTTTACCCCCCTGGGTGATGTCTATGGATTCAAGATGTATAACCGGTATGTGCTGAAAAACAGTAATACCGCAAATGGCAGGGATGAAAGCAAGGTGATGACGACTACGACATTGGCTGCTAATTCCGAACTGGATGTGGCTGTGCCAGGCGCAAACGGATATGAAGTCTATGAGTTATTGAAGGGTGATCTTGATGGCTATTTCCGTGTTCATCCTGTGGTCAATTATAATAACGGCGTCGATCCATACACTGCGTTATACGTCAATGTGGTTGACAACAAACTGAAACTTAGCACCACTCCTCGTGACTGGACATACGGACTGGATATAGCTATGCTGCAGCCATACTATCTGGGTGCTGGCAATGTGGGTGGACTGACCACTACTCCAAAGTCTGGCTCGGGAAAGTCCGGCAAAGAACTTTATGAGGAGGCTTTGGCTAAGGAGCCGTTTATGATTACGGATTTGCAAGCAGTAGTATATGACTTTAGAAACATCGTGGACTTTGAAACAGGATATTACCGTCTGCACTCGCAGCCCGGCATCTCGGGCATCAGTCCTGTGCGCTATGCCAGCGGCTATCTTCACGACAGAGAAAAGACGGCAGGCGACGAGAGCACAGCTATACCCATGCACTTCTATAGCAAGACTGGAGTAACAGGTACGTTTGATGGAGACACGAACCCATTGAAATCCGGCTTTACGCAGACCAATGCCACCAGAGGCGATATACCTGTACCTGCTACAGAAGCAGACCCGTCAACAATATTCTATGTCAATGGTACATCGTATGATAATAAGACCATCAGTGATGTGACCTTGAGCACTCAGGGGCTTAATGTCATTGAAAACAAGATGGGCACCGGCGTTGCCACCACATACAGATTAATAGATATTGGTGGCGGTGTAGTGATTCTCGTGAATAGTGGTAATTATCTCAATTTCACTCAGACAACAACTCCTACATCTACTATCTATGATTTGAAATATTCAACTCCGGAGTCAACCAGACTGGACGACGTGAAATGGTGTATGGAGCCGGCTAACAGTCAGGGACTAGAGATTGCTGTAAACAATGGTGGTGACGATTACTACTATGCTACGTTTTGCGCGCCATTTGATGTGGCGCTGCCCGATGATGATGGTGACAAGAAATATGCTGCCTACATCTGTAAGCAGTGGCACGACGAGGGCGTTCATCCTGTTCCCGTACCGGCATGTACTGTTGATGAAACAGATTTTGAAGAAGGTAAGTATGTACCTGCAGGAACGCCCGTCATCATTCGTGTTAAGGACGAAAGCGGAAGTATCCAGCTGACGCTGCCAAGCAGCAATCCTTCAGCATCACCGGTTAGCGGAAACATCTTCTCTGGAAAATACCTGGAGCAGTTGCTGGATGGTGGCGCTGGCAATGAAGTATATACCCTCGGGCTTCCGTTTACAAGTACAGTAACGAAGGATGAAGGATACAGTTCTTCTGGTGAAATCTCTGCTCCTCTGCCTAAACAGGCCAGTTCTGGTGTAGGTTTCTACATCAACGCAACTCCCAACAAGGAGGTCAACGCATCTGAGGCCAGCTGGAAAAGAAACAACCGCTATGTGCTGCACAACAAGATTTACTATCGCGCGCCAGGAGGTGGTGGTGCTTCTGCCCCCAGCCATCGCGCTATCGAGTTCGTACCTGTCATTTTCGATGATGACAACGAGGGAGCGAAGGAGGGTGAAGGTTCCTCTTCACAGGTATTCGACGGCTGCGTGTATAACCTGCAGGGACGCTGCGTAGCAACGGAGCAGGAAGTGAAAGAGGGTACTTGGCGAGAGAAACTGGCGCCGGGCGTCTACATCCTGAACGGAAAGAAACTGGTAATTACAAGAAAATAAAGTTTAACGAAATATGACACAAGAAGAAAAGACACAATTGGAAGAACGTATCGTAGACGTGCTGAAAACAGTCTATGATCCTGAGATACCTGTGAACATCTACGATCTGGGCATGATCTACAAGATAGACGTGCAGGAGGATGGTAGTGTGGATATGGACATGACTTTCACGGCGCCGAACTGTCCGGCAGCAGATTTCATCCTGGAGGATGTGCGCACGAAGGTAGAGAGCGTAGAGGGTATCACCACTGCGAATGTCAACCTGGTGTTCGAACCAGCGTGGGATCAGAGTATGATGAGTGA
>Ga0129306_1002434_pt1 | contig 16562 bp, 10 predicted proteins | sample P827metagenome_FD_94438 | JGI IMG/M metagenome (GOLD analysis project Ga0129306, IMG submission 94438) | Capybara group fecal microbial communities from Wisconsin, USA - P827 metagenome | ecosystem: Host-associated > Mammals > Digestive system > Large intestine > Fecal | place: USA: Wisconsin... | reverse complement strand
GTAAAGGGCCTTGATGAAAGGGAAGCGTTTCAGATCAATATGCTTTTGCAGATGGAGCATTACGGACTAAATAAACTTGAAGAGAGTGAAAAGAAATAAAGACCGAAGGGGTTGATACCCTTTCGGTTTTTTGCATTTCATAGTGTCTCCTTGAAAATAAAAACGCGACCTGCGCGGTATTTCCTCGGATAAAAATCCCATAGTCAAGAACGGATTTTTGTGATATACTTAAGCGGAATATTTTTTGCGACACAAAAAAGATCGCTTGGAGGATTATAAAGATGGAAAAAGAGAGAAAGGTATTATACAGCGGAATGCAGGCTACCGGCAGACTTACCATAGGTAATTACATCGGAGCCCTTAAAAACTGGGTAAATCTTAACGAAGAGTATGACTGTTTCTTTGGAGTTATGGATCTACATTCCCTTACAGTACGCCAGAACCCAAAGGAGTTTCGCGATAATGCGCGCCTTATCTACACTCAGTACGTAGCCGCAGGCCTTGATCCTAAAAAGAACTGCATATATTTTCAGTCTCATGTTCCTACCCATGCCGAGCTTGGCTGGATACTTGACTGCTTTACATATATGGGCGAGCTTAACCGCATGACCCAGTTTAAAGACAAATCAGCAAAACATGCAGATAACATCAACGCAGGTCTTTTCACATATCCTGCCCTTATGGCAGCAGATATTCTTCTTTACCAGGCAGACCTTGTTCCTATCGGAGCAGACCAGAAGCAGCATCTTGAGATCTGCCGTGATGTGGCTATGCGTTTTAACAGCATTTACGGAGATGTATTTACTATCCCGGAGGGCTTTTTTGCGAAGGTTGGTGCAAGGATAATGTCTCTTGCAGACCCTGCAAAGAAGATGAGCAAATCCGATGAAAATGTTAATGCAACCATCTACCTTGTAGATGACCGCGACACCATTATCAGAAAGTTCAAGAAAGCTGTTACCGATTCTGAAGCCTGCGTTCGTTATGATGTGGAAAATAAGCCTGGCGTTTCAAATCTTATAGATATTTACAGTGTTATTACAGGCAAGAGCAAAGAAGACACAGAAAAAGAATTCGAAGGCAAAGGATACGGCGACTTTAAGCTTGCAGTCGGCGAAGCAGTTGCAGACGCCCTCGATCCTCTACACAAGAAGGTGGATGAACTTCTTTCCGACAGGACCTACATCGACGAATGCATTAAAGAAAATGCGGAAAAAGCATATTATGTTTCAAGCAAGACCCTTCGTAAGGTGCATAAAAAACTGGGCCTTACAGAGAGGATAAGATAATTTTATCATAACTTTATTTATTGGGACTTTACGAAAAACAAATATGAGGTAATAAAAATGAAAATCGGTTTTGATAACGACAAATACGTTAAGATGCAGTCTGAGCATATCAGAGAGCGTATCGCTCATTTCGGAGACAAGCTCTACCTTGAGTTCGGAGGAAAGCTTTACGATGACTATCACGCATCAAGAGTTCTTCCGGGGTTTGAGCCTGACAGCAAACTTCGTATGCTTCTTGAACTTAAAGATCAGGCAGAGATCATCATCGCCATCTGCGCGTCAGATATTGAGAAAAACAAAGTCAGAGGCGACCTTGGTATCACATACGACTCAGACGTATTCAGACTTATCGGAGTATTCTCCGAGATGGGATTTCCTATCGCGGGAGTTGTCATTACCAGATATACAGGCCAGAAATCGGCTATCAAGTTCAGAGAAAAGCTTGAGGCAGCAGGAGTTCCTGTTTATCTTCATTATCCGATTGAGGGGTATCCTGCAAACGTATCCCTTATCGTAAGTGAAGACGGTTACGGACGTAACGATTATATACGTACTACAAGGCCGCTTGTTGTGGTTACCGCTCCGGGTCCTGGCTCCGGAAAGATGGCAGTTTGCCTTTCTCAGCTTTACCATGAAAACAAAAGAGGCGTTAAGGCAGGTTATGCCAAGTTTGAGACCTTCCCTATCTGGAACCTTCCTCTCAAGCACCCTGTTAACCTTGCTTATGAGGCAGCCACAGCCGATCTTAACGACGTAAACATGATCGATCCGTTCCACCTTGAGGCCTACGGGGTGACTACAGTAAACTATAACAGAGACGTAGAGATCTTCCCTGTTGTTAATGCCATGTTTGATAAGATCTACGGCGAGAGCCCGTATAAATCACCTACCGACATGGGCGTTAATATGGCGGGAAATTGTATCATAGACGATGAAGCCTGCAAAGAAGCATCAAAGCAGGAGATCATCAGAAGATTTATGCAGTCACAGGTAGATGTGCTTGCAGGAAAGGCTGAGCCTTCCGAAAGCTACAAGATCGAAGTTCTTATGGAACAGAGCAAGATCACCACACGTAACCGTGCCTGCCTTGCTGCGGCCAACGACCACAGCATTGAAAAAGGCTGTCCTTGCGCAGCTATAGAGCTTGCAGACGGCAGTATCGTATGCGGAAAGACAAGCGATCTTTTAGGTGCTCTTTCAGCCATGATGCTTAACGCATTAAAGAAGCTTGCAGATATTCCTGACGAGATCACACTTGTAAGCCCTTATGCCATCGAGCCTATCCAGGAGCTTAAGACTTCCTTCCTTGGCAGCAAGAATCCAAGACTTCATCCGTCAGAGATCCTTATAGCTCTTTCAATCTCTGCCGCATCAGATGAAAATGCAAAAAAAGCCCTCAGCATGCTTCCTAAGCTTAAAGGCTGTCAGGCACATGTATCGGTACTTCCTTCAGATTCCGATATCAAGACCTGCAAAAAGCTTGGTATAGCGCTTACATGCGAGGCACACAGATAATATTTAGGGGTTTAAAAATGGATAATAAAAGTATTGAACTAATCAGCGAGATAGAAAAAAGTATTAACTCAGTAGTTGTGGGCAAGGCAGATAAAGTAAGACTTGCCCTTGTAGCCCTTTTTTCAGGCGGACATATTTTGCTTGAAGATGTACCGGGTGTTGGAAAGACCACTCTTGCCAAGGCTATAGCAGGCACTATCGGCTGCGACTTTGGCCGTATCCAGTTTACGCCTGATACACTTCCAAGCGATATCTCAGGTGTTTCCATTTACAATATGGGCACCGGAACTTTTGATTTTATGCCGGGTTCGATCATGCACCAGATCGTTCTTGCAGATGAGATAAACCGTACTTCTCCAAAGACTCAGGCTTCACTCCTTGAGGCTATGGAAGAGCACCAGGTTACTGTAGACGGAAAGGTACATAAGCTTTCAGAGCCTTTTATGGTCATCGCTACCCAGAACCCTGTAGATTTCCTCGGAACCTATAACCTTCCGGAAGCGCAGCTTGACAGATTTATGATGCGTATTTCCCTTGGTTATCCCGATGCTCTTGAAGAAAAGCACATGGCAGAGGATTTTATTCACGGTATCAATGTTAAGGGTGTAAAGCCTGTTACAGATGCCGAAGGCATAAACGAACTTAAAAAGCAGGCTGATGCCATCAACATCAAGTCTGAAGTTATCAAATATATCGTAGACATTTGCAGAGCTACAAGAGAAGATAAAAGAGTTACCCTCGGTGTTTCTCCAAGAGCCGTTATTGCTCTTTCAAAGGCAGCCCAGGGGCTTGCTCTTATCAAAGGAAGAGAATACGTGTTACCTGATGATGTACAGGAGCTTGCAGCACCTGTCCTTGCACACAGAATGGTTCTTTCCATGGAGGCTAAGGTTAATCATACTCCTGCAGAAAGCATTGTGGAGCAGATCGTTAAAAAGGTTAAGGCACCGGTATGACAGTTTTCGGAGTTATCTGGGGTATTCTTTTAATAGCAGCTACAGTATTTGTCAGCTTTTACGGCGGAACCTTAAGTTACGTATTGTTTTATACGGCGCTTATCGTCCCGCTTGTTGCATTTGTCTATCTTTTGTACGTATTCAGAAGATTTAAGGTATCTCAAAATCTTACGTCACACCATGTGGTTAAGGGAGCGGCTGTCCCTTATTCCTATTCGGTGGCAAATCATGACATAATTCCTTATGCGGGAGTAAAAGTAGCGTTTTTTGACGACTATTCTTATATTTCAGGGGAAGACGGAGGCGAAGAATGCCTGCTTCCGGGCGAAAAAAGACAAAGAGACTCGGAGCTTTTCTGTCTTTATAAAGGCGAGTATAAAGTAGGTATAAGAAAAGTCACCATAACCGATTTTATGTCAATGTTCAGGCTTTCCTATAAGCTGCCAAGGCCGCTTAAGATAAAGGTTTATCCGAGAGTTATAGAGCTTGATTCTTTTTCTCTTGAAGATGATACAGCCGGAAAGCGTGAAAATACCGCCAATACAAACGATATTCCCGATGCTCTTGTGCGTGACTATGTAAACGGCGATCCCATAAAGCGTATACACTGGAAAGCTACCGCAAGGTCAGGTAAGCTTATGACGAGAAAATACACAGGAGAGCCAAAGGAAGAGATATCCATCGTATTTGATACGGGGCTGTTTTCAAAAAAGCCTGCAGAAAGGCTTGAAGCAGAAGACAAGCTTATAGAGGCGGTTATTGCGGTTGCAAATTATTTTGTTTCTAAGATGATAACCGTAAATGTTTTCTGGCAGGAAGAAGGAGATATCAAAGCGGCGGTTATTTCAGACAGGCGTGAGTTTGAAAGCTTTTACTCTGCAGTGGCTGAGCTTGGCTTTAACAGCGCTGTTGCTTTTCCGGATTTTTTGGAAAGAGTTTTGCAGGGAGTCGCTCCCGTGGGGGTTACCTACATTTTCAGCTTTCCGCACGAAACGTTACCTGAAAAGATAAAGGCTGCGGAGAGCCTTGGTTATACACCTGAAACAGTTATAGTAAAGAAAAGCACCGATGTTATCACAGGTATAGGCGAAACATCGCTGCTTACCATCAATTTGGGGGAACAGATCGAACATGTCATTAAGTAAGATATTTAAAAGGAACAGCGAAATCTTGCTGCCGTACTGTTTTACTCTCGGCGGTCTGTTTTTCGCGTGCTCTTTTTTTGATATCGTAATGCAGATAAAGCCGGTGATGTGGATAAGCGCGGTGCTTGTAGTTATAGCCCACATTATCTATATCTTCAGGTACAACAAACGCACCTATATATCTATTGCGGCGGCGCTGGTGCTTGGGGCAGGGTATATATTTTTTACCAGAAAAAATATAGATATTTATATTGGCTTTGCGTCAAAATATGCCATTACACTAATCATCATCCCGCTTTATTATGTGCTTCGCAGCTACAAAGCAAGGATAGTTCTTGCGGTGGCTTCACTTGGCGCTCTTATTGCTGCGGCTTTTACAGAAAATATTTTGTACCCGTTAGGGCCGATGATGCTTATATTGTTCCTTGTGGGAGTATTTACGGAGACCGTACTTCGTATAAGATATCGTAAAAAAGAGTATCCTGACGATAAATACACAGGTTTTGTAAGCTATATGATCGTGATTTTTGCTGTCTGTGCCATTTTGCCGGGAGTGCTACGTGCAGGTACAAAACCTCTTGACTGGTCATGGGTAAGACGAGCCTGGGAAAGCCTTGAAGATACAGGTGAAAAGATCATAAGCAGCCTTGAAGACAGACTTGCAGACGGTATAGAAGAAGACTTTGAGCTTCCTGTATATACGGGAGCCGTTAGCGAAGCGCAAGGCTATATAACGGATTCAGAGAACGATCAGATCCACATCAACAGCAGGCAGAGAATGTATAAAAACATTTTCCTTGCTGCGGATTATAAAAATGAGTACACAGGAACCTCATTTACAAATACTGCAAAAACAGAAGACTATCTTGCGGGCTATACAGACAGCCAGCTTGACTATTTTGAGCTTTTGTTTGCCCTTTACCGTACAGGAGCTTTTGAAAAAGACGTAAATGGCAACTATAATGCCATGAACCTTATAAGAAACAGAAAACTTGCCGTAACATACGTTGGGTTCCGCGGCAAAAATGTTTTCCACACCGGAAAAACATGGAAGTTTTCCATGAATGACCACGGCACAGACGGCGTATCTTATGCGGGTCAGACCGGTAAGGTGACGCTTTTAAAGAACCCTAAAAAACGCTATACGTATGACATTCAGTATTTTGATCTTAATATGGGATCGCCTGCATTTAAGGCATTTATAAATGATGCCACAGATGATAACTACTCCTATGATGCTGAGCTTACGACAGGTTCTGCCGATTATAACAAGATTGGCAGAGACTGGAAAATGGGGATAATCGACATGGAATGGAGGATCCCCGAAAATCTTCTTGAACTGCTAAACGCAAGAAGGTCAGATATTTACGATAAATACCTGGATCTTCCGTTAGAGCTTCCTGAAAGAGTGTATGAGCTTGCAAATGAGGTCATAGTAACGGACGAAAAAAGTGAGTATGACAAACTTCTTTCTGTAGAAAAATATCTTAGGGATAACTATAGTGAGGAGAGTGGATTAGCAGGCTATTCCGGCGGTGACCTTGTGGATAATTTCCTTTTTGAGAAAACCGGCGGCACTGCATACGAAAGGGCAGCAGCCTTTGTGGTCCTTTCAAGATGCCTTGGCATTCCGGCCCGTCTTTGTGAGGGCTTTGCCGCAGATATGGCAGGAACCTTTGCTGAAAAAGATTACGCTCTATATGGTGATGACACCTACGTATGGCCTGAGTGCTATATTGATACTGTGGGCTGGATAGCGTTTGAACCATCAAACAGCAAATATTATGGCAGATATCTTGCCTGGGAGCTTATAGATCTTGATTTTGGCAGTGGTAAGGAAGAGACTGATATCAGTGCCGCAGAAGATGCAGAAGATACAGACAGCGTTCTTACAGAAGAAAACATGCCGCAGACAGGCGACGGGGCAAGCGAAGTTGAAAACACTCCGATAGGAGATAAAGAGCATTTCCTCTTATATCTTCTTGCAGGAAGCATGTCTGTGTTTGCTGCGTTAGCTTTGCTTGCGGGAACTATAGTCGGCGTACGCATTTATCTTAACTGGAGCTCTTATGAAAGCAGCACCGATGTGGCAAAGATAAGACTTGATATGAGCCAGATTCTGGCGCTTTTATATGACCTTGCCTACAAGAAAGAAAAGCACGAGACCATAACTGCGTACTTTAACAAGGTTGCTGATATGATGCCTGAAAGACGGGAGCAGCTGATGGAGGTCCTTGATAATTATCTCCGCTTTAAATACAACGACGCTTTGCTCTGGCCTGAAGAGATAGCTGCAATGCATACTTTGCGAGGTGAGCTTTTGCAGATTGAAAAGAAGAAGCTTGGCTTCTTTGCCTACCTTAAGATGCTGATGTACAAAGACAAGTGATGCTTTCCCTTAATCGGGTGGCCTGTTTTACTTTCCTTTTTGCGGCTTCGCCGCTTATTTGTATGGCGGGCCGGGATGCTTCCCTTTTCGCAGCCGACAAACACGCATTTTCTATGAATGCTGCGCCGCTTTTCTTTTAATGTGCATGCTGCGCTCAAAACTCGCCTGCGGGGGTTGCGTAATAACAGGTGCGGCTTATTTACCGGATTTGAATATTTTTATCGTGGTCTTACGGTGCCTTCGCACCGTGTCAAAAGCATACAAAAAACTCCTTTCAAGCAAGCTTGAGGAGTTTCTTGTATGCTTTTTTTGCTCACTAACGTGAGCGTTGACCACTCAAAAATAAATTCACGTAACAAGTTTTCCCTGAAGAATACCCCCTCTCCGGCTCAGACAGTCGCTCGCACGCACTTTCAAAGCTACGCGCACCATTAAGAAAATGGCATTTGCCGCCAATCACGAAAAGGGAAGCACCCGGCCCGTATAAGCTGCGCGGAGAACTAAAGGTAAAGACGGGATAATTATATATTTGCTTGTTACACAGGGGCAAAGTTTCTGTGAGATATGAGTTTATCTATGAGGTTTGTATATAGAGCGGCGATAGCAGAATTTGTGGCAAATGTAGTTTTTCCATGTTATAATGGCGATAAACAGGTGCTAAGGATTTATATTGTTATAACCTGTAAAATAAGGAGGATACGACTATGGTAAAGATTTACGGTATGCCCACATGCCCATACTGCGACTATGTTCATGAGCAAGTAGCAGGGCGTGAAAAGGAATTTGAATACATCAATATCGGCGAAAACATAAGAAACATGAGCGCATTTATGAGGTTTCGAGATACAAATCCGGCCTTTGATCACAGCAAGGAGATTGGGGACGTCGGAATCCCGGCCTTTGTACTTGAAGATGGCAGCATAACTTTAGACCCGGCCAAAGTAGGCCTCGTGGAATACGGCTCAGAAATGGCCTGCTCCGTAGAAGACCATAAGAACGGAAGAAAAGGCTGCTAGACAAAAAATGAAAAATCATTTGTGAAGACTATAGGCCCCTCGCATCGAATTTTATTATTTGCTTATAACATTGTGCTTTAATTCTCTTTGTAAAGTAAAGCCTGCTACGCACGGCTACGCCGCAAGGGCTTGACTTACAAAGATAATTAAAGCATTTTGTAATTAAGCAAAAAATAAATTAATGGGTAACAACAAGTTGTCACCTACACCTAAGATAATATCCATCTTAATCTAAATTGAATCTTATTTATTTCACCTATCATTTGAGTAGATTTCTTAGAGAGAAGATAATTATTTACCGAATTTGTTATTTAAATTGGATTATTCTGGCGGTCTAAACCCACGTACGTGTTGCGATAGCGTAGAAGCCCTCGAACCGCTTCGGATCACAATCCGAAATTCGCGATTGCCGGGAAATCCCCATTTTCTTGATGCGACAGGCAGCTTCGCAGGTGCGTGCGAGCGATTGTCTGAGCCGGGAGGGAAGGGGAGTATAGTGTATATATAAATGGGTTATTTGTTAGAATAAGTGGTCATAAGGTGCCTTGGCACCGAAAGAGAAATGAAAAAGTCACCTAGTGCTTGCACTAAAGGTGACTTTATTGTTTCTCGCTCAGATCGCGAAAGCGAGCTGTGACCACGTATACTTGTTTACCAGATAAACCCATTTATTCTAAAGCCCAAAGCCCCTCCGACCGGCGAGTTTTGAGCGCAGCATGCACATTAAAAACGAAGCTGCGGAGCATCTTAGAAAATACGGGTTTTTCGGCTGCGAAAAAGGATTGTGAGGAGAAAAAGAGGTGAGAGGGGGGATCAGCATCAAGATTTAGGGCATCCGATGCCACTAAGCTCGTTCGGCGCCGAAGGCTTGAACTTGCCAAGTGGCCCTGTATGACAAAATCTAGGCTCGAACTTCGCAAGAGCTCGTTCTTGCCAAGATTTAGGGCAGCAAAAAGCGCGGCTGTGGAATGACCGCGCTCTCTGCCTACTAGGGATTTATACTAAAATTGAAAGGATTAAGCTAAATAAGCGATAACATCAACGCTGCCACCATTAAGGTAGTCAAGCGGAATGATGTTGCCTGAGATCTCGTCGCCGTTTACGGTGAGCCTCTTAACGCCCTTGCAAACGCCCGGTGTCTGTTTAACGGTGATGTTAAACGTAGTGCCTCTGAACTTTCTTGTGACCTTAAAATCACCAAAGTCATGAGGAACACAAGGATCAACCGAGAGACCTTTAAGTGTCGGATAAATACCGAGAAGGTACTGGGAAACATTGGTAAATGTCCAGGCTGCAGTACCTGTAAGCCAGCTGTTTTTCGCCTCACCGTGATGCGGAGCATCAGCGCCGCCGATCATCTGGGAGTAAACATAAGGCTCAGTTCTGTGGATATCCGAAATGTTCTCTGTATATGAAGGACAAGTCTTCATATAAACCTCGAAAGCTCTGTCGCCGTGACCTAAAGTACTTTCAGCGATTGAGATCCAAGGGTTGTTGTGACAGAAGATTCCGGCGTTCTCTTTATATCCCGGTGGATACGAAGAAACTTCGCCAAGCTCTAAGTGATACTCTGTGTAAGCAGGCTGTAAGATCATAACGCCATACTTTGTATCAAGCTTCTCTTTAACAGATGCAAGAGCTTTGTCTGCAAGACCTTCTTTAACACCAACACCTGCGAGGACGCAGAAGCCCTGAGGCTCGATGTAGATCTGGCCTTCTTTGCATTCTTTGGAACCAACCTTCTGACCGAAAGCATCGTATGCTCTGACGAACCATTCGCCGTCCCAGCCATCTTTTAAGATAGCGTCATACATTGTGTCGACCTCGTTAAGAGCCCTTTTGCTTTCTGCCTCATCTCCAAGAAGGAGACAAAGATCGGAATATTCCTTGCCGTACTTAACAAACATACCGCCGATAAATACGGATTCTGCCACAGGTCCTTCGGAAGGACCGAAAGTCTGGAAAGACTCACCCGGCTCCTTTGAGAAGCAGTTAAGGTTAAGACAGTCGTTCCAGTCAGCTCTGCCGATAAGCGGGAGACCGTGAGGGCCTTTGTTGTTTACAGCATAATCAAAGGATCTCTTAAGATGCTCCATAAGTGGAACAGTCTTGCTCTCATCATTATCGAAAGGAACTGATTCGGAGAGAATGGAAACATCGCCCGTCTCTCTGATATATGCATTCGTACAGGCTATAAGCCACAACGGATCGTCGTTAAAGCCGCTGCCTATATCGGAATTGCCTTTTTTGGTAAGAGGCTGATACTGATGATATGCGCTTCCGTCCTCAAACTGGGTGGAAGCAATATCAATGATACGCTCTCTTGCTCTGTCAGGGATAAGGTGTACAAAACCAAGAAGATCCTGACAGGAATCACGGAATCCCATTCCTCTGCCGATACCGCTTTCATAATAAGAAGCGGACCTTGACATATTGAAAGTAACCATACACTGGTACTGATTCCATGTGTTGACCATTCTGTCAACGTGTTCATTGCTTGAGTGAACCTCAAAAGTCTTAAGAAGTTCATCCCAGTACGCTTTAAGTTCTGCAAGTGCAGCATCAACCTTTTCAGGTGTATTAAAGCGCTCTATCATCTCATGGGCCTTTGTCTTATTGACAATGCCATGTGATTCCCATTTGTTCTCGCCCTCTTTGTACTCGATATATCCAAGCACAAAGCAGAGAGTTTTTTCTTCGCCCGGAGCAAGAGTAAGGTCTATCTGATGTGAAGCGATAGGAGCCCAGCCGCTTGCTACGGAACCTGCGCTCTTTCCTGCTTTAACTACAGCAGGGCAGGCAGGAGAACCGTAAGCACCAAGGAAGGTGTCTCTGTCGGTATCAAAACCACTTACAGGAGTATTTACAGAATAAATAGCGTAGTGATTACGTCTTTCTCTGTACTCTGTTTTGTGGTAAATAGTGGAGCCTTCGATCTCAACCTCACCTGTGGAGAAGTTACGCTGGAAGTTTTTCATATCGTCATCAGCGTTCCAAAGGCACCATTCAACATATGTAAATAAAGATAATTTCTTGGTATCGTTGCTTTCGTTCTTAACAGTAAGCTTTGTAAGCTCACAGTTTGCTTTACGCGGAACGAAATTAACCTGTGTAGTCTTTACGCCGTTTTTGCCGGCCTTAAAGATGCTGTATCCGATACCGTGTCTGCACTCGTAAGAATCAAGTTCTGTCTGAGTAGGCTGCCATGCGGTATTCCAGATAACATCGCCGTCTTTAACGTAAATGTACTTGCCGTTTGAATCGGCAGGAACATTGTTGTATCTGTAACGTGTAAGTCGTAATAATTTTGCGTCCTTATAAAAAGTATAACCACCGCAAGTGTTTGAAATAAGACTGAAGAACTCGTCGCAGCCAAGGTAGTTGATCCAAGGAAGCGGAGTCTTAGGTGTTGTGATGACGTATTCCCTGTTGGCATCATCAAAAAATCCGTATTTCATATTGTAAACCCCTTAAAATTTTTACTTAAACGTTTACGTTCTCAACAGAATGTATTATAATATATCTATCTCAAAATATCAAGTAAAAATGTAAAAGATTTTAAATTACTTTAAAGTTTTGAAAAAACAGGAGAAAAAATGGTTTCAATAAAAGACATTGCCGCAGAACTCGGAGTCTCTGCAGCCACAGTCAGCAAGGCACTTAACGATGCCAAAGACATCAGCGAAAAAAGAAAAGAGCAGATAATAAGCAAGGCAAAAGAAATGGGATATATGCCAAATCCCATCGCAAGAGCTCTTAAGACCAACAAAACATATAACATCGGCGTACTGTTTTCGGATAACGCAGATCAGGGCCTTGCTCACGATTTTTTTGCATCCCTCCTTGATGCGTTTAAAAAGAAGGTGGAATCGGTAGGTTATGATATCACCTTTATAAATGCGGTAAGAGAAAAAAGACAGGGGAAAAGCCTTCTTGAGCACTGCCGCTACAGAGGCTTTGACGGAGTCCTTGTGGCCTGTACAGATTACGACAAAACCGAGATATGTGAGCTTACGGGCAGCAACATTCCGGTAGTTACCATAGATTATGAGTGTAACGGAAAGCCATCTGTATTTTCGGATAATGCCGGCGGAATGAGACAGCTTGTAGACTACGCGGTTTCAAGGGGCTATAAGCGCATATCCTATATCCACGGCGAAGACACCCCTGTTACAAAGGAAAGAAAAGCGGCCTTCCTTTCCGAAACAAAAAAGCTTGGCATAGATGTTCCTTCTGAATATATAAGAGAAGGAAAATACAGAGACACCATTTCATCTGAAAAGATAACTTATGAGCTTCTTGAACTTAAAGAAACTCCGGAGTGCATAATGTATCCCGATGATTATGCGGCCCTTGGCGGAGTAAATGCCCTTATGCATCGCGGTATCAATATATACAGCGGTATCGAGGTAATAGGATATGATGGGATACTGTATAAGAAAGGGCTTCCCGCCAGGATTACTTCCGTAATACAGGACACCGAGACCATAGGGGAAACCGCGGCAAGGCTCCTGCTTCAAAACAATAAAGATCCGGGCTTTTCAGAGAAAGTCGTGGTGGAAGGAAAGCTGATAGAACATAAGAATATCGAACTGATGATGGGCGCCAAATTGCCGTAGGCGCCCTCTTTTATTATTCACACTTATCAGTCGGATTAAAAACTACAATGGCTGAACATATTGATTTTTCTTATGGTGTGATGTAGATTATTACCGTATTTAAAACACATATTTTCTTGGAGGGAAATTATTTATGAAAAAAGTAATTGCATTATTACTTGCAGTAGCTATGATGGCTACACTCGTTGCTTGCGGCAGCAAAGCTGACAATGCAGCATCAAACAGCACTGAAAAGAGTGTTAAGGTTGGTTTTATCTGCCTTCACGATGAGAACTCTACATATGACTTAAACTTCATCAACGCAGCTAAAGAAGCTTGCGCTAATGCAGGCGTTGACTACCTTATCAAGACAAACATTCCTGAGGGTCAGGAGTGCTACGAAGCAGCCTGCGAGCTTGCTGATGCCGGTTGCAACATCATCTGCGCTGACTCTTTCGGTCATGAGGATTACATGATCGAGGCAGCTAAAGAATATCCTGATATTCAGTTCTGCCACGCTACAGGTACAAAGGCTCATACAGAGAATCTTTCAAACTACCACAACGCATTTGCAGCTATCTACGAAGGACGTTTCCTTGCAGGTGTTGCTGCAGGTCTTAAGCTTAACGAAATGATCGAAGCAGGAAAGATCACTGCAGATCAGGCTAAGATGGGTTATGTTGGTGCTTTTACATACGCTGAGGTTATCTCAGGTTACACATCATTCTTCCTTGGTGCTCGTTCAGTTTGCCCAACAGTTACTATGGATGTTACATTTACAGGTTCATGGTATGATGAGACAGCTGAGAAGGAAGGCGCAAACAAGCTTATCGAGAGCGGTTGCGTTCTTATCAGCCAGCATGCAGATTCAATGGGTGCTCCTACAGCATGTGAGACAGCAGGTGTTCCTAACGTATCTTACAACGGAAGCACAGCTTCAGTTGCTCCAAATACATTTATCGTTTCTTCAAGAATCAACTGGGCTCCATATTACGAGTACGTAATTGACTGCGTAAAGAATGGCAAGGCAGTTGCTACAGACTGGACAGGAACCATCTCAACAAACTCAGTACTTCTTACAGAGCTCGGCGGCGCTGCAGCAGCAGGTACAGCTGAGAAGATCGAAGAAGTTAAGGCTGATATCGTAGCAGGTAAGGTTCATGTATTTGATGCTTCTACATTCACAGTTGGTGGCGAAAACCTTACAAGCTATCAGGCAGATGTTGATACAGATGCAGATTACACACCTGATCATGAGGTTATCGTAGACGGATACTTCAACGAGTCAGCAGACGGATTCCGTTCAGCTCCTTACTTCGATATCCAGATCGATGGCATCAACCTTCTTGATGTAAACTTCGGCTAATATAACTTCTTGATGGACACGTGAATTTAGTGTATAATCGAAAAGCGATGCAATAATACAATACATAAGGGCGACAATCGCGTCGCCCTTATATTCTGTTTTTAGCCTAAAGGAGAAACAAAGTGACAAACAAAGAAGCTGCCGTATCCTTGCGCGGTATTACAAAACGCTTTGGCGCAGTAACGGCTAATGAAAACGTTAATCTGGACATTTTTAAAGGGGAGATTCTTGCACTCCTCGGAGAAAATGGAAGTGGAAAGACCACACTTATGAATATGCTCGCAGGAATTTATTTTCCTGACGAAGGAAAGATTTATATAAATGGAAAGGAAGAGATCATCGCCTCTCCAAAAGATGCTTTTGCCCTAGGAATCGGTATGGTGCATCAGCATTTTAAACTTGTAGATGTACTTACAGCCACAGAAAACATAGTTCTCGGACTTAAAGGTAAGCTCAGACTTAAAGAGGCTTCCGCAAAGATCCGCGAGATCTGTGACAAGTACGGCTTTGAAGTAGACCCGAATAAAAAGATATATGACATGTCTGTTTCTGAAAAGCAGACAGTAGAGATAGTTAAGGTACTTTACAGGGGTGCCGACATTCTTATCCTCGACGAGCCTACCGCAGTTCTTACTCCTCAGGAGACAGAAAAACTCTTTGCGGTGCTTCGTAACATGCGTGCAGACGGCAAGGCAGTAGTCATCATTACCCACAAGATGCACGAAGTAGAAAGTCTCTCCGACAGAGTGGCAGTACTCCGCAAGGGCGAGTATGTGGGCGAGATGGTGACAGCCGAGACTAATGCACAGGAAATGACAAACATGATGGTGGGAAGAGCGGTTTCTCTTAACATCACCAGAAAAGAGCCTGTTAACCCTGAAACCCGTATCGAGGTTAAGGGGCTTACAGTCCGTAATGAGGAAGGCATCGTTAAACTTGATAATGTCTCATTTACCGCAAGAAGCGGCGAGATACTTGGTATCGCAGGCGTATCGGGCTGCGGACAAAAAGAGCTTCTTGAGGCGATAGCAGGTCTTCAGAAGGCAGAGTCCGGAAGCATCATTTATACCGATGAAAACGGCCATACAGAGGAGCTCCTCGGCAAAGATCCTCTTAAGATCTCAGACCTTGGCGTTTACCTTTCTTTCGTACCTGAAGACAGGCTTGGTATGGGCCTTGTAGGCAACATGGACCTTACAGACAACATGATGCTCCGTTCCTTTAGAAAGGGCCGCGGTATCTTTACAGACAGAAAGTCGCCAAGACACCTTGCTGAAAACGTAGTAAATGAGCTTGAGGTTGTTACCCCGGGTATCTCTACTCCTGTCAGAAGACTTTCCGGCGGAAACGTACAGAAAGTCCTTGTAGGCCGCGAGATCTCAACAGCTCCTACTGTACTCCTTACAGCTTACGCGGTAAGAGGTCTTGACATTAACTCTTCCTATACTATATATGATCTTATCAACAAGCAGAAAGAAGCCGGAGTTGCGGTTATTTATGTTGGCGAAGATCTTGACGTGCTCCTTGAGCTTTCAGACCGTATCCTTGTACTTTGCGGCGGCCAGGTCAGCGGTATCGTAGACGGAAGAAATACAGACAAAAATCAGGTCGGAATGCTGATGACCAGAGTGGGAGGCGCAAACGACTATGAATAAGAAACGTGAACCTTTATTTCATGTAGTAAAAAGAGACGGTGTTACCTGGCAGAAGGCCTGGGGCATAAGGCTTATTGCCATAGTTGCGGCACTTCTTGTATGCGCTGTTGTAACGACAGTACTTACGGGCGATAATCCGGTCTCTGTATATGCTACCATGATTAAAGGAGCCTTTGGCTCTGTGCGTAAATTCTGGGTTACTACCCAGGAGGTTGCTATCCTTCTTATGATATCTCTTGCACTTACACCTGCATTCCGTATGAAGTTCTGGAATGTCGGCGGCGAAGGCCAGGTACTTATCGGAGCACTTGCGGCAGCAGCCTGCATGATCACTCTTGAGGGAAAGCTTCCAAATGCTCTTATTATATGCATTATGGTTGTTTCATCTATAGCAGCGGGCGCGGTATGGGGCTTTATCCCTGCCATACTTAAGGCAAAGTGGAACACCAACGAGACACTTTCAACCCTTATGATGAACTACATTGCTACACAGATCGTGGCTTTTTACACCATCGTTTGGGAAGTACCTAAGGGCTCAGGAAAGATCGGTATCATCAACCAGAATTCAAATACCGGCTGGCTTCCTTCCATAGCCGGTAACAGATACCTTCTTTCTATTATAATAGCAGCCAT
>Ga0129306_1002433_pt1 | contig 16567 bp, 13 predicted proteins | sample P827metagenome_FD_94438 | JGI IMG/M metagenome (GOLD analysis project Ga0129306, IMG submission 94438) | Capybara group fecal microbial communities from Wisconsin, USA - P827 metagenome | ecosystem: Host-associated > Mammals > Digestive system > Large intestine > Fecal | place: USA: Wisconsin... | reverse complement strand
TACATCCGCACGTTTGGCGACCGCAGCGCCCGCACGGGCATCAGCGGCAAGGGCAAACGCGGCCTTCTCGATACGCCGCTTTCCGACCGCGACACCGTGGGCGCAAAACTCGGCTTCAGCGCGCGCAAAAAGAACTTCCAGGCAGACGTGACCGCCGGCGTGCGCCGCAGCTCAAGCGAGCGCGACTACGGCGTGGGCGCCACGTTCAAATGGGAGCTGTAAAGCGGGTTTTACTTCAAAAGCTCAACACAAAGGCACGCAAATACAAAAAAGCTTTAGATGGATGGAAAAAATTGCGGCGCGCCTGAGATCTGCTCTCTCCGACGCGCCGCTTTTGTGTACCGCGAAGTATGGTTTGAATATGTGAACGTATGAAATTCTATGTATGGCGGTGAAAAACCGGCGAAGGCGCCCCGCTTCGGGGGGCTTGGGGCCCTTCGTGTCCATTTTGTTTTTGATCCGGTGCGGTTGCTGTGTGTAAATGTTCCACGTAGAACAATTTTATTTTAGCGCTCTGCCCAGAACGCGACAAAAAACTCCCGCCGCGTCGGAACAGTCAACCGCGGCGAGAGTTGCTTCGTGTTTTGGTTATCTTTGTATTTTTGGCGTTTAAGGACTTCGTGTTGGGGCGGTTTTGATCTTGATCTTCTTAAAACTCGATCTTCGATTTGCCGACGCGCCAGTACGTCCGGCCCTTGTCCTGATACGGTTCGTACACACCCTCCACGGTGATGGGCGATTCCAGGTCGGGGAAGTCCTCGGGATAAAACAGTTCGTCGGCCACGTCAAACTCGATGCTGCTTTGTGCCAACGGGATCACGCAGTTGTAAAAGATCTTGTCGGGATCGGGCTGGCCCTGTGCGTCGGTGCCCTGGATGATCGCGAACTTGCCGCTCATCTTCACCGTCTTGCCCTCGTAGCGGGCGGGGTTGGCGCGCATGTCGTATACGGCGGCAAACAGCATCGTCGGCCCCATGCGCGTCAGGTCTATTTCGGCGGCGGGGGAGGGGGAGTTCAGCGAGAGGGCCGCAAGCAGCGCTAAAACGATCGCGCGCATGGCCTATCTGCCCCGCAGCGCGCCGAACAGTGAAAACAGCAGGAACGCGGCGATATCGCAGGCCACGATCGTGCTGCCCACGGGCGTGCCCGCCAGGATGGAAATGGTGATGCCAGCAGCGGCGCACGTTACCGACACGACGACGGAGCAGAGCGTGACGGCCAGGAACGACTTGAAGACGCGCATCGCGGAAAGCGCCGGGAAGACGATCAGCGCAGAGATCAGCAGCGAACCGACCAGGTTCATCGACAGCACGATCACCGCGGCGACCACAACAGCGATGACCAGGTTGTACAACTGAGCGCGCGTGCCCGTGGCGGCGGCAAACTCCTCGTCGAACGTGACGGCGAAGATGCGGTGATAGAACAGCACGAACACGACGATGACCGCCAACGACAGGCCCAGGCAGGCGGCCACGTCCTGCGGCCGCAGCGTGAGGATGGAAAACGAGCCGAAGAGGATGCTGCACACGTCGCCGGAAAGGTTGGCGCTGCGCGAAAAGGCGTTCATCAGCAAATAGCCCAGCGCCATCGAGCTGACCGACAGCATGGCCACGGCCGCGTCGCCGCTGAACAATTTCCGGCGCCCGCCCCACAGCAGCAGCACGGCGCAGATCACGGTGACGGGCAGCACCAGCGTCGTGGTGTTGGTCATCTTCAGCACGGCTGCCACGGTCATCGCGCCGAAAGCCACGTGCGCCAGGCCGTCGCCGATCAGCGAAAAACGCTTGAGCACCAGTGTCACGCCCAGCAGCGAGCTGCACAGCGCAACCAGCACGCCGACGATGAACGCGTAACGCACGAACGGGAATTGGAAATAATTGACGAGCTGTTCGATCAGCGCATTCATCAGGCGTTCCCCCTTTCGGCCGCAAAAGCGCCCCGCTCCATTGCGGCGCGGTATTCGTCGGCCGTGCCGAAGAAACTGCCGCTCTCGTGCAGGCGCAGCACGCGCGTGGCATAGCGCTTGGCGGCGCTCAGGTCGTGCGAGATCATGACCACGGTCAGCCCCTCGCGGTTGAGGCTGTCCAGCAGGTCGTACATGCCCGCCTGCGCGTCCGGGTCGAGGCCGGCCACAGGCTCGTCCAGCATGATCAGCTTGCCGGCGGCGCACAGGGCGCGGGCCAGGAGCACGCGCTGCCGCTGCCCGCCGGACAGCTCGCGGAAACTGGCACGGGCCAGATGGGTGATGTTCAGCCGCGCCATGGCCGAAGCGGAGGCTTCTTTTTCCTTTTTGCCGTAGAACGGGCGCAGGCCCATGCGGTTGAGGCAGCCGGAAAGCACGATCTCCGTCGCGCTGGCGGGGAAGTCTTTTTGCGCCTCCGTCTGCTGCGGCAGCCAGCCGATCTCGTTCTGCTTCAGACCGTCGCCGAAAACGATGTCTCCCGACACAGGCGGGATCAGCCCAAGCAGCGTCCGCATCAACGTGCTTTTGCCCGAGCCGTTCTCGCCGACGATATACAGGTGATCGCCCGCCGCTACGGAAAAGTTCAGGTGCTCGCGCACGACTTTTCCCTCGTAGCCGACGGACAGATCGGTGCAGGTCAGTAACGTCATGGTGTACTCCTTTCTGGGAAAACGCGGATAAAGGAAACGCTGATAAAATACGTCATCTCCTGCGAAACGCTGCCCGAGGGGCTTCTCCACCGTACGGCAGTACGCCTCCGAAGCCCCTTCCGGGCAGGTTTCTTCGTAGCGACGCATTTTCTCAGGTTTCCTGCACAAAAGTCATATTCTCCTTGACCAGCGGTTCCTAAAAACTGTCGTTTCCACGAAACGCAGTCCGGGAAAACGTCTCCGGCGCGCGGATGTACGCCTGTAAAACCCTTTTCGGACCGGTTTGTTCGCAGCTGATACATCTTTACAGGTTTTCCTATGCGCCGCTTTAAGGAGACACTGATTAAATGAGTCCGATGAACTGTCGGGGGATTTCGTCGTCTGGCCAGGAGAAGCGAAGAGGCATAGCGGTGCTATGTAGATGAGCTTCGACGCAGCTAGGCGGCGAAAGACCCGACAGGGCGCGGACGAATTAATCAGCGTCTCCTTAAAATCGCCTGACGGGGAAGAAGCGGCGTTCTCATAACACTAACATTCGTATCGGCTCTTGTCAAACGGAGCGTTCTGATTGATAATACTTTTTTAGTACAGATGCTTTCAAAGGAGCTGCATGGAATGAAGATCAAGATTTTTGCGGCCTTCGCTGCGTTCCTGTTGGCGGGGAGCTCTGCCTGCGCTGGCAACCCGCCGCTGCCCAGGATCGAGGCGCCCGTGCTGATCACCGGTTTCGGCCAGTGTCAGGACACCAACAACGTCAACATCCTCACGCGCCGCCTCAAAGTGCCAGCCGACTACAAACTGGATGTGCCGGCCGAGCAGATCGACTGGAGCAAATACAAGACGCTGTTTGCCGTGCTGGGCTGCTCCAGCAGCGTGTACTGCTGCGCTTTCGACGCCGATTCCACGGCCATCGTCATCACCCGCGACGGCAAGCCCAGCCCCACCGTCTCGGGATTGAGCATCCTCGACGAGGCGGCCCGCTGTGCCGCGATCGTCAAGGGCGCCCGCGAGCACGGCGTCAAGATCATCGCCATGCACGTGGGCGGCGAGCCGCGGCGGCTGCAAAATTCAGAGCCGTTTTTGCCGTTTGCCGCCAGTGCCGACTACATGATCGTGCGCGCCGACGGCAACCAGGACGGCTATTTCACCAAACTGTGCCAGCAGCACAGCGTGCCGTTGTATACGATCGAAAAAACGGGCGAGCTGAAAAAGGGCATCGCCGAGATGGTGCAGAAATAGGGAAGCAGCCTAAAACGCCGTCTGGGGCCTCGGCAGCGCGCCGCGGAAGTGCGTTTCGGGCGCCCTTTTTCGGGCAAGTTTTGCGGAGCAGGCGAGTTCTCTCGGGTTTTCCTAACCTGATGCAAAATGTTTTTTACGCGCATTTTGTATACGGTCGTTTGACAGACGCCGCGGGCGTTGTTAGAATATCGCTGTTTGACTACGGGGCGGCCGCGGCCGTCTCGTTATTTTTTTCAAAGAAGCGGAGATTTTTTGTTATGAACGCACATCTGTGGACCTGTATCCCGTTCGCCGGTCTCCTCGCCTGTGTGGCGCTGGGGCCGGTGCTGTTTCCCGCCTGGTGGGAGAAAAACGAACCCGCGGCGGTGCTGGCCTGGGCGGCTGCCGCTCTGGCGCTGTGCGTGCCCGCGCTCGGGGCGGCCGAGACGGCCAAACTGGCGGCGGAAACGCTGCTGAACGATTATCTGTCGTTCATCGTGCTGCTGTTCGGGCTGTACTGCGTAGCCGGCAACATCACGTTTGAGGGCGACCTGGCCGGTTCGCCTCGCGTCAACGTGGTGCTGCTGACGATGGGTACGCTGCTTTCCAGCGTCATCGGCACGACAGGATCGAGCATGTTGATGATCCGCCCGGTGATCAAGATGAACTCGTGGCGGCGGCACAAGGGGCACATCATGATCTTTTTCATCTTCCTGGTGTCCAACCTGGGCGGCTGCCTCACGCCGCTGGGCGATCCGCCGCTGCTGATGGGCTTCATGCGCGGCGTGCCGTTTTTCTGGAGCCTGCACCTGTTCCCGATGATGGCGCTGAACATGCTCGTGCTGCTGGCTGTCTTTTACCCGATCGACCTGCACTATTACCGCCGCGACATCATCCGCGGCCGGCGGCCCGACATCAGCGCCCCGGGAACGGAGCTGAAGGTGGGCGGCGCGCATAACCTTCTTTTTATTGCTATGATCGTTGGTGCGGTCATCGCCAGCGGCGTGCTGCCGGGACTGCCGGCTTTTCAGGATGAAACGGGCGCGCCGCTGGGGCTGTGCCTGTCCGACGGCGTGATGCTGACCTATCCGGCGCTGATCGAGATGGTCGTTATCCTGGTCGCCGCGCGGCTGTCGTTTGCCACGACCGATCCTGTCAACCGGCGCAAGAACCACTTTACCTGGGCTTCGATCAAAGAGGTGGCGGTGCTGTTCGTAGGCATCTTTATCACAATGCAGCCGGCGTTGATACTGCTGCGCGAAGTGGGCGGCAAAATGGCTTTGACGCGGCCGTGGGAGATGTTCTGGTCTACGGGGCTGCTTTCCAGCTTTTTGGACAACACTCCCACGTATCTGGTGTTCCTCACCGCGGCGGGCGCTCTGGGCGAGCCGTCGGGCGTGAGCACGGCGCTGGGACTCGTGCCCGTCCGGCTGCTGGAGGCCGTGTCGGCGGGCGCAGTGTTCATGGGAGCGAATACGTACATCGGCAACGCGCCCAACTTCATGGTCAAGTCGATCTCCGAGGAAAACGGCGTGGCCATGCCGTCGTTCTTCGGCTACATGAAGTGGTCGGCGTGCTGTCTCATGCCCGTGTTCCTGCTCGACATGCTGGTCTTTTTCCGATAGGGGGCGAGGGCGATGAACAACGAAAAAAAATACGATAGAGCGTACCTCATCGGTCTGGCCGGGCGCATCTACGACCTCGACCAAGACGTGTACGAGACGCTCGGCTCCAGTCTGGGGCGGGTGTTCGGCGCCGACCGCGAGCGCAGTGTGGCCGATCTGACATCGCTGCTGCGCGACGTGAAGGGCGAGTCGGAGGTGCGCAACCTGCTGGCGCTGATCGGCAACATGGCCCGCACGCTGCCCGACGGCGACGATCATTTCCGCCTGCTCTCCGAGTACAACGCGCTGCTGCACGAGCTGGCCGAACTGCCCTCGGGACTGGCGAGCACCGACATCCTCGACGAGCGGAACGCCCGGCAGAACGAGCTGCTGCTGGACAACCGCTTCCAGCCCGGGCAGAAGCTGATCGTGTGCATCAGCCGCACCTGCGGATCGGGCGCCAGCGACGTCGGCTTCATGCTGGCCGACCGGCTGAAGATCGATTATTACGACGCCGAGATCTTCGCCGCTGTCATCAAGCGCCTTGAGGCCGAGCAGGACGGCGTGACCGACGTGCTGGGCGGCAGCGCGGCGCAGGCGGGCAGCATCTTTCAGCGCGTCAAGCAGAAGATCACGCTGCGCGAGCGTCTGCGCCAGATCAGCCGCTACCATGGACTGCCGGCGCGCGACGCGGTATTTTTCAGCCAGAGCGGTTTGATCTGCGATATGGCGCGGCGTCAGGATTTCGTCGTCATGGGCCGCTGCGCCGACGTGGTGCTTGCCAACGAGCGCGTGCCGCACATCAGCATCTTCATCACCGCGCCGGAAGACCTGCGCACACGGCGCGTCATGGCCGTCAATCATATCGACGAGAAGAAGGCGCGGGCCATGATCCGCCGCGTCGACCGCGTGCACGCCGCGTATTACCGGTTTTACACGGGGCGCAAGTGGGGCGCCGCCGAGAACTACGACCTGTGCTTTAACAGCGCTAACTACGGCATACAGGGCTCCATCGACTTCATCATGAACACGCTGTGCCTGGACCGCCTGCGCGAGGCAAAAGAACAATCGAATAGTGCCGGCGCGTAAGGCGATCCCGGTCCTGCTGAATTGAGCGGGGCCGGGATCTTTTTTTCGCGCAGACAGGGTGCGACGTTGAGTAAGCGGTATGAATGACAGAGTGTAGTGAATACAAAATCATGCATACAAACATTCCTTCAGACGCAACTAGATCTGGACGTTCAAAAAAGCGTATAATAAATCAGGTTTCTAACTTTATTAAATGGAGGCAGTGAACATGAAAAAACTTCGTTCGTTTGTCACCGCGGCCCTGCTGCTCGCGTTGAGCTGCGGCGCCTGGGCCGCCCCGCGCGGAGGATCCCGGAACGCGCCCAAGCCCGCACCGATGACGCAGGAGCGCCTGTTCAACCTGGCGGCACGGGGCGCGGCTGAGGAAGTCCGCAAGGCCGTGGCGTCGGGGCAGATCGCCGTCGACGCCCGCGACGCATCGGGCATGACGGCGCTGATCGCCGCCGCCAAGAATCTGCAGCCGGAAGTCGTCAACGCGCTCATCAAAGCCGGCGCCGACGTGAACGCTCAGGACAACGAGGGCGCGACGGCGCTGATGTGGGCCGGTCTGAAAGGTTCGGCGCGCATCGTTGACGCGCTGCTGGCCGCGGGGGCCGATCCCGCTTTGAAGGACACCAAGGGCGGCACGGCGCTGATGTGGGCGGCGCGCTTCTCAACTTCGACCGCCTCGATCGAGAAGCTGATCAAAACCGGCATCGCTCTTGACGAACGCGACAGCACTGGAGCCACGGCCGCTTGGTTGCTGAAATCCAACAACAAACTGGTCTCGACCGCCCGCACGCGCCTGACCGCGCTCATCAACAGCGAGCGAGTCAACGCGCTGCAGCGTTTTATCGCCCTCTGCGCCGCCGGTGACGAAAACGCGATCACCGCGGCGATGAAGGAGACGGGCCGCACCGTGAACGCTGCCGACGATAAGGGCAAAACGCCGCTGATGGCCGCCGCCGAAAAGGGCGCTCCCGCCTCAGTGAAGACGCTTGTCAAACTGGGCGCCGACCTTGCCGCGACCGACAAAGACGGCAACACGGCGCTGTTTTACGCGGCCAACGCCGCCACTGTCGAAGCGCTGCTGAAAGCGGGCGCCAAGCCGGATGCCGTCAATAAAGACGGCCGCACCGCGCTGGCGCACCTGGCCGGCAAAAACAGGCAGGCCGCCGTCTGGGCGCTGCTGAAAGCCGGCGTAGCTCCCGAGGCGGCTGACAAGTGGGGCGATACGCCTCTGTCGTGGGCGGCCGCCAACGGCAGCGACGCGGCGATCAGAGTGCTGCTCAAAAACGGCGCCGGCGTCGACACCGCCAAAAAAGACGGCATGGTCCCGCTGATGCGCGCGGCCTCCAACCTGAAGACCGACACCGTGCTGCTTCTGCTGAAAGCCGGCGCGAACGCTAAGGCGGCGACGGCCGACGGCGTCACGGTGCCGATGTTCGTCGCTATGAACGGCACTCCGGAGATGCTTTCCGCCCTCGTTGCCGCCGGTGCTGACGTGAACGCCCGCGATAAAGACGGCAAAACGGCGCTGCTGTATGCCAAAACGGCCCCGCTCGTCAAGGCGCTGCTGGCTGCCGGTGCCGATGCGACGGCGCGTGACAACGCGGGCAAAGACGCGTTTGTTCAGGCGCTCGACCTGAATCAGGCCGAAGCGGCTGCCGAACTGGCTCGCAACGGCGCGAACGTGACCGAAGAGCAGATCTGGCAGGTCGTGCGCAGCCGTAAGCTCCCGCTTGCTTCCCGCCGGACGCTGCTGGTGGAGATGAACAGGGCGATCAGCAAGGCGCGCGAGGACTTTTTTGCACTGTGTGAAAATGGCACGGCGGAGGACGTGACGCGCTTTTTGCAGACGCGCACGTTCGATCCCGGCGACAAAAAACAGCACCTCGGCCGCGCTTTGAGAAAAGCCTCAAACAACGCGCCGGTGACGGCGCTGCTGCTGGAAAAGTTCGGCAACGGTATCGTCGATTTGCCAAGCCAAGACGGCTGGACGGCACTGATGTTTGCCGCCCGTGATGGCAACGCTGATGTTGTGGAAACACTCTTGAAGGCCGGCGCTGAGGTCAACGCTGCTGCCAAAGACGGCCTTACACCGCTGCTGCTCAGCCTTGCCAATGAAAAAGTTGCGGCCGAAAAGCGCGCTGCAGTCCTTGATATCCTGATCAAAGCGGGAGCCGATCCGAAAACAAAGTTTGAAGATGGTGATAACGCATTCATGTATGTGGTCTTTGGTCAAAAACCGGAGTTTGTCAAACGCCTGCTCGAGCTGGGAGTGCGTCCCGAACCTCAGAAAAAAGGCAACACCGCGTTGATATATGCCGCGGAGGACGGCTTGGCTGATTTCGTCGAACCGCTCGTGAGCGCGGGCATCGACGTCAACGCTAAAAATAACTCCGGTGCAACCGCGTTAATGAGCGCTGCAGGAAATAACAAGCCGCAAATGGTCGAAGCGCTGCTTGCCGCCGGAGCACGCGTGAACGACAAGGACTCGGACGGCAAAACGCCTCTTCGGTACGCCGCCGACGTTTGCGCCGCCGGGGCGGCCGACGTGCTCATCAAAAACGGCGCTGAAGTGGGAGAACAGCTTGGCATCACCAACCTGATGCTGGCTACTGCCGCCGGCAGCGTTGAAAAGCTGCGAGAGCTGGCAAAGGACGCCGACGCCCTCGAAGTGACCGACGCGAATGGCCGCACGGCGCTGATGTGGGCCGCCATGCAGGACAACGCCGAAGCGGTGAAGGCCCTCTGTGCTGCCGGCGCCAAAGTTGACGCCAAAGACCCTGACGGTTACACAGCGCTGATGCTGGCAACCGTCAATGCCCGCGCGCAGGCGATCGCCGCTTTGGCCGAATGCGGCGCCGATCTGGAAGTAACTGACAAAGATGGCTGGACGCCGCTGCTTTTGGCTGCGCAGTATGATGACGCTGCTACAGTCGACGCCCTGCTGAAAGCCGGCGCCAAAGTTGATTACAAAAACAGCCAGAAAGTGACGGCCCTGATGATCGCCGCGGCAAACGGGCAGGACAAGAACGTCGAGGCTTTGGCCAAGGGAAAAGCCAGTCTGAACGAGCGCGACAACAACGGCGACACAGCCCTCATGCACGCCGTGAAAGCGAAAAAACTCGACGCGATCAAGGCTCTGACGAAAGCCGGAGCTGATGCAAACATCGAAGCGGCGCCTGGCGTCTCCCCGCTCGGCAGCGCCGTTGTGGCCCGGTACAACGAAGCGATCCCGGCCTTGTTCGAGGGCGGCGCCAAATATCCGGTCATAAAGGGCATCAAAGGCGACCTGCTCCTTGGCATGGCCGAGCTTATGGGCAGCGCAGACGTTTATGAAACGCTGATCCGCTACGGCGCCGACACGGAGAATCGGGGTGATGACGGCAGTACACAGTTGTTCCGCGAAGCGCGCGAAGGACATAACGATGCCGTCACGCTCCTGCTCAAGGCCGGCGAGGATGTGAACGAAAAAGACAAAAACGGCCTGACTCCGCTGATGGCCGCGGCGACACGGGGGCATCTGGAAACAGTGAAACTGCTCTGTGACAAGGGCGCCCGGGTCAACGTGTGGGCCAAAAAGAGGGGCATGACGCCACTGATGCTGGCGGCATCCGAGGGGCATACCCAGGTCGTTTCCGAACTCATGAAACGAGGCGCGCAGATCCTTCTTTCCGATAGTGAGGTGCGTTCGTCATACAAAGCGGCGCTCACAAACGGAAAAGGCAAGGCCGTCAACGCACTGCTCGATTCGGGTGCGATCAACGGCCGCACGATGCTGGCCCTGCTCAGCGAGATCGACAGACGTTTTCTGCCTGACAAGGAAAAGAGGCCTCTGCTTGAGCTGGCGCATAAAGCCGCCGCGCGCGACCGCGAGAAGTTCTTTGAGGTCTGCCGCACCGGCACGCTGGCCGACGTGAACGCCGCGCTCAAAAAATATTCCATCGACCTGAACGAGAAAGACCGCGACGGTTCCACGCTGTTGATCAAAGCCGTGCAGGGCGGCTATGCCTCCGCAGTGCGCGCCATCGCCCAGGCCGGCGCCAGGCTGGAAACCAAAGACAACAGCGGACGCACCGCGCTGCTGATCGCCGCCGAGGCCGGCAAAGCCGACATCGTGCGCACACTGGCTCAGGCCGGCGCCGATGTGAACGCGCAAAACCGCGGCGGCAAAACGCCGCTCCTCCTTGCTGTGCTCAAAGGCGACAGCGCCATGGCGGGCACACTGCTTGCTTTGGGCGCCTACACCGAACGCCGGGACGACGGCGGTGATCTGCCGCTTGGCGTCGCGGTCGAGCGCGGCGACATGCCCATGGTCGAGATGCTGCTGCGGGCCGGTGCGCAAGTCAACTCCGAGCCGGGCAGCGGTAAAGCGGCGCTGTCGCGCGCAGCCCGCCTGGGCAATGTGCCGCTTGTCGAACGACTGCTGAAAGCAGGCGCGCGCATCGCTCCTGGCGACCGCAACGTGACGGCGCTGATGTGGGCAGCCGGGGCTGGGAAGACCTCCGCGGCCGAGACCCTGATCCGCATCGGCAGCAGCGTCAATGCGCGGGACACGGACGGCGGCAATGCTTTGACGCGGGCCATCGCCGGCGGCTACACCGACACGGTGGAGACGCTGCTCAAAGCCGGCGCCGACGCAGGGTATCGTCTTCCCGGCGGCGTCACCATGCCGATGCTGGCGGCGCGGATCATCTCCGACGCCTCCCGGGTGGAGCCGATCGTGAGCGCGCTGCTGCGCCGCGGTGCCGACGCTCAGGCTCTTGACAGCGACGGCGACAATATGCTGTATTATCTCAACGATAACAACAATCTCACCTATGACGAAAAAGTCCGCCTGGCGGAAAAGCTCTACGCTCTGATGCAAAAATAACAGCTCTCCCGTAACAAAAACGCCCGTCGCTGCGACAAACAGTGGCGGGCGTTATTTGGTGCGCCTGCGGAAGGTCCTGAGGCTCATTTCGGAATGACGGGCTTTTTTCCTGACAACGAAAGCCGGCAGTCACACATGGCGGCCCTCACTTCTATGCTATCGTGGAGACGCTGAGGAAGCTGCCCGTGTCTTGTCAGGGTGAGGCGCCAGGCGAAGTTGGTGCTCATCCGCATTGCCTCGCTGGACCTCTTTGCTTCTCCTTGCAAACACCGAAATTCATCGAACGGTTGTTTCGCTTATTTGATGAGCGTCTCCTCAACCGTTTTATTCAAGAGTGATAGAAACATCGATGTCCTTTGGGGAAGAGCGGTAACGCGTTCGTATCTGTGCTGCCGCTGAGCGGATCCGGCCACAGAGTCAAAATACAACCGCGACGCGGGGCGTTTGCGGTTTGATAAATGAAGTGCTATTGAAATTTATGAAGAAACTGGGCTCTGGCGCTATCATGAAAAATTATGATGAAAATAGGCTGATCCCGGCGTCGAAACAGTTTTGTTTCATGCTTGATAAACTGTATTAAACATCATCATCAGCGAGTTTGTCGTGTTTGTTCCACGTAGAACACACGACTGCGCTGAAAACGATAAAATCATTTGCCCAAAGAAATCGTTATGACTTTCAAATGTAAAAAAACGCCGTGCGGCAGATAATGTACCGCACGGCGCGTTTGTATGCAGTTTTGGACGAGTGCTCAAAAAATTCCGTGATAACGCGCCTGTCCCAAAGAAGAGCATTTGTTCGGGGCTTGGGCGGCTTGGCGTTTGGCCGGTGGGGCCGCGGACTGTTTTTGCGTCATTATCAGCAGATCCGCGGCAGGATCTCGCCGATGGGCATATCGACGATGCGCGTGCCGCCAAGGGCCGTCTTCATACCGACGATGCCGGTATGGTCGGCGGTCACATGGCCGATCAGCGCAGCCTCGCGGCCCAGCGGGTGCGAATGCAGCTTTTCGAGCACGGTGCGGGCATCTTCCGGCGCACAGGCGATCAGCGCGCAGCCCTCGCTGGCCAGATAGAGCGGATCGAAGCCTAAAATGTCGCAGATGGCTGTCACCGACGGGTGCAGCGATAGGCGTTCTTCTTCTATCTCCATGCCCAGACCGGTGCTTTCGGCCCACTCGCACAGCACGGTGCCCAGACCGCCGCGTGTGCAGTCGCGCATACAGCGCAGACCGGTCAGAGAAAGCAGAGGCTCCAGCAGCGGCCACAGCGGCGTGCAGTCGCTCTCCAGTCCGCCCAGGTCGAGACCGTAGCGCAGCGCCGCGATCACGGTGCCGTGCCGCCCCGGCGAAGTGGTGAGGACCAGCGCGTCGCCGTCGCGCAAGCGCGACATGCCCAGCGGCTGGGGCGTGATGGCATGTCCGATGGCTGTGGTGGTGAAAAACACGCCCTCGGCCGCGCCCTTGGGCACCACCTTGGTGTCGCCGGCGGCCAGCGTCACGCCAAGCGATGCGCACGTTTTCGCGGCGCTTTGCACCAGGCGGTGCAGCTCGTCGCGTGAAAATCCTTCTTCAATGATCATGCCCATCGTCAGCCATTGCGGGCGCACGCCGCGCACGGCCAGGTCGTTGGTGGAACCGCAGATCGAGAGGTGTCCCATGTCGCCGCCCGGGAAAAATCGCGGCGAAACAGTGAAGCCGTCGGTGGTGACGGCCAGGCTGCCTTCCACAAACGTGCAGTCTTCGCAGCCGTCCTGTTGTCCGTTTTGCGCGCCAAAATGTTCGATGATGCCCGCGATCAGCTGCGCGGTCAAGCGGCCGCCGCTGCCTTCGCCAAGCGTGATGTGTTCGTTCATACGTCCCCTCCTCTGCGGCCGTAGCGATACCAGGCGCCGCAGCTTCCTTCTGATGACACCATGCAGGGCCCTACAGGTTCCTGCGGCGTACAGACGCGGTCAAACAGCGGACATTCGCGTGGTGTGATGCGTCCGCGCAGCACGTCGCCGCAGCGACAGCCGGGGATCGGCAGGCTTTCATATGGCGCCAGGCTCAGTTTGCTCTGGGCGTCGCGGTGTGCGTACATCTCGCGCAGCTCAAGCCCCGAGGCGGGGATGGCTCCCAGGCCGCGCCAGACGCTGCAGCACGGTTCAAAACATTCGTCGATCAGTGCGCGGGCTGCCGGGTTGCCTTCACTGCGCACGCCCTGCGGGTAGGCGTTGACCACATGCGGCTCGTTCCTGGCGATCTGCGACAAAAGCAACGCCACGGCCAGCAGGATCTGCTCGCCCTCAAAGCCGCCCACGGCGCAGGCGATGCGGTACTTTTCGGCCAGCGGGCGATATGGTTCCAGACCGATGATCGTCGACACGTGTCCAGGCAGCAGAAAGCCTTTCACGCCCGTTTCCGGGTCGTTTGCCAAAAGTTCCAGCGCCGGCATCACGCGTTTGTGCCGCACGAGCACCGACACGTTGTTCACGTTCAGGCGTTCGGCTTCTTTCAACAAAAGCGCCGTCTGCGGCGTGGTCGTCTCAAATCCCACGGCAAAAAATACAAATTCCCGGTGCGGCTCGGCCTGTGCCATCGCGATGACATCAACGGGGCTCATCACGATCCTCACATCGGCGCCGCGCCCCATGGCTTCGCGCAGAGAACCGCCCCGGCCGGGCACGCGGATCATGTCGCCGTAGGTGCACACCGTCACGCCCGGTAACGCGGCGGCGGCGATAGCCTGATCGATGTCGCCCTGGTCGGTGACGCACACGGGACAGCCTGGCCCCGACAGCAGGCGCACGCCCTCCGGCAGCAGCGATCTCAGGCCGCTGCGGAAGATCGCTACCGTGTGAGTGCCGCACACCTCCATCAGTGTGACGGGGCCGGTGCGTTCTGCCAGCGCCGCAAGCGCCTGTCGCGGCGATGGGTTAGAACGGCAGCAGTCCATCGGGGCCCGCTCCTTCTCTGATCTCGTCCCAAAGAGCCTCCAGCTCGGCAGCGTCGGTTTCTCGCACCTTTTCGATGGCAAAACCCGCGTGCACCAGCACCAGATCGCCCACAGCGGCATCGGGCATGGCGTCGACGCGGATAGAGCGGCGGATGGGGCCGGCTGTGGCGATGGCGCTGCCGTCGCCGCATAATTTTTCGATTCGATGAGGAACTGCGAGACACATGGCAATTCCCTCCTTTCACGTCATTCATTCGTCATTATACAACGCCTCGCCGCTTTTGCTGTAAAGGAAACACAAAATGCATCATCTCCTGTAAAACGCTGCCCAAGGGGCTTCGCCACCGTACAGCAGTGCGTCTCCGAAGCCTCTTCCGGGCAGTTTTTTAGGATCTGGCGCATTATCCTAGGGATCCTGCGCGCTCGTCAAATTCAGCGTAAGGCGATTCAAACAACGTTCCTTAAAAGATCCAATTCGGTCAAAAAGGCGTAAAATTTTTTCTGCTTGACGTTGGCGATATTCCGGTTAAAATAAAATTGTTTCAAGTTCGGGCCTTTTGTCCGGCAAAAAAGCTTTTTTAAGGGGAGTGTTTTTTATGGCAGTCGAACTTACCAAGGAAACGTACGAAGCTGCGATCGAAGCGAGCAAAAACAAGCCCATGTTCATGGATTTTTGGGGGCCCAAGTGCAGCCACTGCCTGGCGCTGATGCCCTCTGTCGAGGAACTGGCCGAAAAGTATGCCGACAAGGTTGACCTGTGCAAGGTCAACGTGTCCGGCAACCGCCGCGTGGCCATGGCGCTCAAGGTCATGAGCCTGCCGTCGTTTTTGTTCTTCAAAGACGGCGCCGAGGTGGCCCGTCTCTCCGGCGACACCGTCACCATCGAGCAGATTGAGGAAAACGTCAAGAAAATTTGTGAGTAGTCCCGCACGCTACAGACCAGCCTGATGCAAAGCTCTCCCGTGGGTGAAAAACCTGCGGGAGAGCTTTTTCCTTAGTCTCAAGGTGCGTCCATGTCGTTTTCTGTTTCAAAAAACAAAAGTCTGTCAACTGTGGCGACCGTGCGCGAAAAGGGACATTCTCCGATGCGCAGCCGCGAAACGACTCGTCGCGAGTTTGAGGGAGTCGAGCGGTCCGGGCGACGGCGCAAATAGAGAATGACGGCAAAAAAGTGTATTCCAAAAAATTTTTCATCGGACATGTTTTTATAAAAAATCGTAAAGAAACAGGCTCAAAGTCCTTGAAAAATTTTTGTTTAGCTGTAAAATAAAATCGGCAAGCGAAATTCAGGAGAGAGACTGCGGCACGAAAAAAGCCGCGGCGCCGAAGGTGCAACGCCCGCCCTGTGCGAGCGGAAACTCTCAGGCACAAGGATCCTGAATGGATGCCGCTCTGGAAATACGTTTACGTACGACAGAGACACATCGAGCGCCTAAGGGGTGAAGCGTGTGTCCTGTCGTTTTATTTTGCTCACCAACAACCCGCGTTACAAAGACCGTGCCGATCTCCCCGTCGATTACCGAGAAGGCGCGGCGGGCGTGCAGATCGTCACGGCCGGGCGCGACCTCATTCATCTGGGCTGGCAGTTGCTGAACCACCCGCTCTACGGCAATTTCCGTCCGCATCAGCAGCCGTTTCGCACGCTCCTGCTCCAAAAAGACGAGAAAGCACCGTTTGACGAGTACGGTCTGCGCCTGATCGAGGAGGCGATGGGCGTGTACACGGCCTGTCAGCGCCCGCTGACTCCTGCGCTCACGCCCGAGCGGATGCGCCGCGACTGCGCCGAGATCGATTTCGAGCTGATGAAGGAAACGCTGCTGAAAAGCGGCCTGATCCATTAAAGAGCAGCAGGTGATATCCACGGCAGCCGTTGCGCTGGGCAGAGCGCGTCGCGCCCGTGGCGTTGATACAGCACTATGGCACGCTCGCCTTGCGGCGAAGGAGGCTTTCTTCATTCACCAGGAAGCCAGGGAATTTTGAAGGGAGGAGTTAATTTGAAGCTTGAACTCCAAAAGGTAAAAATCGCCAAAGTTGTCTTCGGCGACGAGTTCTCCGTAAAGGACGGAGTGCTCACGATCAACAGGCAGGCAATCATCGACCATCTCAGCGACGACGACCGCCTGGCCGGTGTTGAGGTGGAACTTGCTCACCCGGGTGAGAAAACCCGCATCATGCCCGTTAAAGACGTTGTTGAACCCCGCTGCAAACTGACCGCTGGCAACGAAGTATTCCCCGGCATGGTTGGCGAC
>Ga0129306_1002431_pt1 | contig 16577 bp, 11 predicted proteins | sample P827metagenome_FD_94438 | JGI IMG/M metagenome (GOLD analysis project Ga0129306, IMG submission 94438) | Capybara group fecal microbial communities from Wisconsin, USA - P827 metagenome | ecosystem: Host-associated > Mammals > Digestive system > Large intestine > Fecal | place: USA: Wisconsin... | reverse complement strand
CTGACTCCACGTGAAGATGCGCTCGCTGGATTTCGAGCATTCGTAGACCTCGAAGGCTTTGTTTTTCAGCTCGGTACCAATCCAACCACGGAGGTTACGGTCCTCCACCGACTTGTTCTGGTGAAGGATACAGACGATGCAACAGCGGTTGGCGGAGGCGAGGTGCATGAGGTGTTCGATACAGTCCTGCGCCACGACACCATCGTTGATGTCGGCTACCAGGTCGCGGATGCCATCGAGAATGACGAGGTCGGGATGATAATGGCTGACGGCTGCTTCGAGCATCGGCAGACGGTTGGCATAGCCCTCGGGACGGACATTGAAGACGTCGAAAAGGTCGATCGGGAACTGGTCCTCGGGGATTCCTGTCATCGGGATGATACGGGAGCGCAGGATGTCTTGCGTCGACTCTTCGCTCTGTTCGGTGTCATACCAAAGGACGTGCAGCCGCTTTGGCTCGATCCGTTCGACGGAGAGCACCTGACTGCGGAAACTGAGGGCCATCAGGATGGACGAGACAAACGTCTTGCCGCTCTTGGCCTTACCACTCAGCGCTACCAGCTCGCCACGCGGGAAACAGGGCTTGTGGAAGAGCCGGAAGAGGAACTCCATCTTCGGCAACTCCTTGGAAGGGGTGATGCGGCGCTCCTCTAACCGGCTGAGCATCTGCTGGACTTCAAGGGCATGCTGTTCGGACTTGCGGGCTGCCTCGATGTCGGCCTGGGTCATGGCGGCCTGCTGCATATCCTGTTGCGCCATCGATGCTGCTTGGGGATTGATATTCATGCTTTTGAATTTTTAAATTGTTTATTTAGAGGTCGTTTTTCTCGTTTGTATTGTTCACGGAAAGATTTACCGTGTTTCATGTAGAACTGATGAAATTCCCTAAGCCTCTCGGCACCAAAATCTACAAATTCATCTTCCTCCATATACTCGCACATACCACACATCATTCGCAGAAGTTTCACGATATCGTATTTCTGGGGATCTGGCAACGGATCGACGTTGGTATATCGAGCGTTTAATCCACATCGGGTGTGAAGAAAGGTGAGCGACCCGCGTAACTTTCTGAGTTGCACGAGCCAGCGTTCAAGCCACTGGCGAGGAAAGTATTTGATGTATTCTAATTCTAGGTCTTTACTCATAACGAGAGCAAAGGTAACGGAAGTTTACGGAATGGTAGTGCCAACATGTTGGTACGATTGTTAAGGGCTTTAACGGTAATTTGAATAAATTAGCAAAATCGATAAAAATATGAGTGGAAATAATCAATCGAACAGGCTGATTCATCAAACGATTATTCGAGAGATGGTTTATCAAACTCTATCGACAGGCGGGTAGGAACACGCTCAGCAGTTGACCTTCGCAAACAGACTGTTTTAGCATGTAAAAGATAAGCATCTGAATGCAGTCAATAGCATGAGGGGTACTAGCTAAGTTGGCAGAAAGGAATTAATTAAAATAAAATAGTAATTATGGATAAAAATGAGATTACACTGAAAGAAGTGGGGAATGACGGGAAGAGCGTCTTCCTCTATTATGATGACATGGCGGGTTTGTATGTGGCTTACGGTCTGTCAGCGTATTTTACGACGCTGGTGACTGACCCTTATATGTCGTATTCGGAAGAGATGCAAATGCCGGTGGCATTGCTGCGCAGAAGCCATATCTTGACACTGAGGCAGAGCCTGAATAAAATGGAGCATCAGATGAAATTTTATTATCATTTCGAGCTGAAGCATTTGCTCGGCGATGAGGGGTATCAGAAGTGGGCGCAGAAAATTCGCGCTGCGCATGAACGAATATATAGATAGTTGAAAGCTTATGAATAATACTGTGATTGCCATTGTGTGTGCATTAGTGGCTCTGGTGACTTCAACGGCGGTGTTTCCGCAGGCGTTGAGGTTTGCCAAGAGGCATGGAATAGTTGATAATCCGAATGCAAGAAAACTGCAGCGTGTGCCGGTGCCGGTGTTCGGTGGGGTAGTGGTCTACTCCGGAATCCTGGTGGGCGGTCTGCTGCTGAGCGTGTTCCTGCATAGTAATGTCGTGGTGTGGGGTATGGTGGCTATGACCATCATGCTGGTGATAGGTCTGTGGGATGACCGGAAGGACATCTCGGCACTGCTGCGACTGGTGATAGAGATAGCCCTGGTGGTGGCGTTTATGCTGATTACCGGGGTGTATATCGATGACCTGCACGGACTGTGGGGCATCCATGAACTGGAGCCCTGGATGGGTATGCTGATATCCGTCGTGGCTGGTGTGGGTACCATCAATGCCGTGAACCTGATAGACGGGGTGGACGGCTATTCGTCGGGCTATGGCATGCTGTCCTGTACCTGCTTTGCCATCGCGTTCCACGAGGTATGGAGCATCGAGATGGTATGCCTGACCTTGATCGTGATAGGGGCGCTGCTGCCTTTCTTCCTGCATAACGTGTTCGGCCAGAAGTCGCGGATGTTCATCGGCGACGGCGGTACGCTGATGCTGGGTATGCTGATGGTGGTGATGGCCTTCTACGGAATGTCGAGCCGGGGCAAGATGGAGTCGCTGGAGAGTCAGGGCGTCTGCATCCCGGCATTCCTGATTGCCGTAGGATGTATCCCGCTGTTCGATACGGTAAGGGTGATGACCATGCGCATCCTGAGAGGTAACTCACCGTTTAAGCCGGATAAGACACACCTGCACCATCTGTTTATCGATATGGGCTACTCGCACTTGGGTGCCGCCCTCTCCATCCTGCTGATCAATGCCCTGGTGGTGCTGGTATGGCTGGCATCATGGAAGATGGGACTGTCGCTGGATGCACAGCTGTATGTGGTGGTGGCCTTAGGAGCCTTGGTGACCTTCGGATTCTATAAGTTTATGAAGAAGCAGCAGAATAGCGGACCCGTGGATGAGGAAGGATATCCACAGGGTACCAAGCTGTGGCACATGATGTATAAGGTGGGCAACTGGACACACCGCGAGCAGAAACGCTCGTGGCAGGTGCTGAAAGACATCATGGACGGACCGCTGCTGATGGGAGAAATAGGAGTTAAACCGGTAAAATGAGACTGAGCAAGTTATTCAGATGGTACTTTTCGAAGAGCGCGATGCCTTATTGGTTCGTGTTCTTGTTGGATTGTATCATTGTGTTTTTGTCAGGGGTCTTTTCGTACTGGCTGTTCGAGAAGACCTTAGGGCTGTTCGCTTCGCGTGAAGAGGTGTTCTATACGATGCTCCTCATCATGGGCGTGAGCTGTATTGGCTTCAGGGTGTTCCGGACCTACTTCGGGGTCATCAGACTATCGTCATTCGTCGACCTGCTGAGGGTGGCGTATGCCAACGGACTGTCGCTCGTGGTGATGCTGGTGGTGATGTTTGCCATTGGGGATGAGAAATATTATGGACTGCCTGCACTTAACAAAACAGAGGTATGCATCACATTTGTCATTGCTACGATGGGGATGTGGCTGGAGCGGATCGTCATCAAGACCATCTACGATGTGACAGCATCGAGCGACGGAGCACTCAGAATATTGATCTACGGAGCCATGTCGGGAGGTGCCGGACTGGCCAAGAGCATCCGGGCACAGCGCCCCCGAAAATATGTGGTATGTGGCTTTATCTCGAGCGACAGCCATTCGGACGTGTTCCGGATTATGGGGCTGAAGGTGTATTACGTGAAGAGCGACCTGAGCAGCATCATCGAGGATAAACAGATCACGGGCGTGCTGGTAACGCCCCAGCGACTGCAGGAGTTCCGTCGTAACCAGGCACTGCAGGACATGCTGATAGAAAAGGGTGTGAAAATCCTGATAGCACAGAACGACAAGGAGATGGAGATGGACGAGAATGCTGAAGGGACACAGGAATACGAGAACCTGAAAATCACGGAGGTATCGGTAGAAGACCTGCTGCCTCGCTCGCAGATCAGACTGGACATGCGGACCATTGAACAGGAACTGAAAGGCCGGAAGGTGCTGGTGACCGGTGCTGCCGGGTCGATAGGCTCGGAACTGGTGAAGCAGATAGCGGCCTTTTCACCCGCCCAACTGATTCTGATAGACCAGGGAGAGACACCGATGCATGACATCCGGCTGATGATGAAAAAGGAATTCCCGGAGATTGAGGCCGTATCGGTAGTATCATCCATCTGCAGGGAAGACCGCATGGAATACCTCTTCAAGGAATACCGGCCGGAATACGTGTTCCATGCCGCCGCCTATAAGCATGTACCGATGATGGAGGACTATCCGAGTGAGGCTGTTATTAATAATGTATATGGCACCAAGGTGCTGGCCGACCTGAGCGTCAGGTATGGCGTGAGGAAGTTCGTGATGGTATCGACGGACAAGGCGGTGAACCCCACGAACGTGATGGGATGCTCGAAACGCATCTGCGAGATCTATGTGCAGAGCCTGAACCACGAGCAGAAGACGACACAGTTTGTGACAACCAGATTCGGCAATGTGCTAGGATCGAGCGGATCGGTGATTCCCCTGTTCAAAGAACAAATCAAGAAAGGTGGTCCAGTGACCGTGACAGACCCGAGAATCGTGCGCTTCTTCATGCTGATACCAGAGGCCTGTAAACTGGTGCTGGAAGCCGGCGTAAAAGGCCAAGGCGGAGAGATCTTCGCCTTTGACATGGGTGAACCAGTGAAGATAGCCGACCTGGCCAAGAGGATGATAGCCCTGTCGAAAGCACGGAATGTGGAGATTAAATACACGGGACTCCGCCCAGGAGAGAAACTCTACGAGGAGGTGCTCAGCGACCAGGAGAACACCAAACCCTCGTTCCATGAGAAAATCCGCATCGCCCAAGTCCGTGAGTATGACTACCACCAGGTATGTGACGACCTCACCCACCTCTTCGACATCGCCAAATCAGGCACTAACATGGATATCGTCAGAAAAATGAAACAAATAGTCCCCGAGTACAAGAGTATGAACTCCATCTATGAGGAGTTAGATTAGTTTTTTTAAATAAAGGGGGGGTAAGGGGGTATCCCCCTTTTATGTTAAGACTATTAAGCTATGAATAAGATATTACGAGACTACCAGCAAGTGATGCTGGATAGGCTACAAGAGGCGTGGACCAAAGTGAGGAGCGTCATGGTGCAAATGCCTACGGGGACGGGAAAAACCATCATCTTGGCTGACGTGGTCAGACAAGAAATGAGAAACGGGAAATCCGGTGGTATTCTCATTGTAGCCCATCGCCGGGAGCTGATTGACCAGATTCGGCAAACCATTGCAAAGGATGAGGTGGTGGTGACGAGCATCCAGAAGTTATCGAAGAATCTTGATGAGGTTGATATTGAACCACAATTGGTGATTGTTGATGAAGCGCATCATGCCGTGGCAAAAACCTATAGAATGCTATGGGAAAAGTGGCCGGAGGCAAGATTCCTGGGACTGACGGCAACACCCTGCCGGTTGAATGGCGCGCCATTCACGGACTTATTCGATACGCTGCTGCAATCGTGGTCGATCCAGGAGTTTATCGAGAAAGGATGGCTGTCGGACTTTGAGTATGTGTCGGCAGCTCCGGATAGTGAGGCGATGAGACAGGTGGCTTCACTGCATAAGCGGGGAGCTGATGGTGACTACCAGACGAAGGAGATGGCTACCGTGATGGATGTGCCGGAGTCGGTAGCACACCTGTATCGGACCTACCGCGAATTCGTGGATGGCAAAAAGGGTATTGTCTATGCCATTGACCGGCAACATGCCCAGCATATTGCGGAGTACTATCAGCAGCAGGGAGTCCAAGCAGCAGTGATTGATGCCAAAACACCGGCGGAAGAGCGCAGGCAGCTGGTATGGGACTATCGGAATAACGGATTAAAGGTGTTAATCAACGTCGATATCTTCTCAGAAGGATTCGACTGCCCGGAAGTGGAATTCATTCAATTGGCACGCCCGACATTGTCACTCTCAAAATACCTGCAGCAAGTAGGTCGTGGCATGCGCATCTCAGAAGGAAAAGAAGCAGTGACCATCCTGGATAATGTGGGATTGTACCAGACTTTCGGATTGCCTACGGATGAGCGTGACTGGCGCCTGATGTTCAACGGAAAGATGGCGGGTAAGGGCATACACGGACAGAGTGAGCAGCCCATCATCATCCGGGAGGGTGAGAACGAGAAGGAACTGCTGAACCTGGAGATGGTACGCATCAAACGCAGGAAAGAGCGCCATGAGGGCATCGAGGTGTTTATGCTGGGTGGCAAGTATGGCATCATGGTGGATGGTAAGGAGACGTGTAGGGCGGAGTATGAGCACATACGACGCATACACGACGGCAACTACTATGCCATAGCCACCTATCCCTATGCGGTGTTCAAAGGCAAGTCGACCATCATCAACCTGAAAGGGATGGATATGAGGGCCTCGCTCTACGGAAAGGTGACACCTCACGGGGATATCATCGAGGGAGAAACGCTCACAGGCCAGCGCACCTACTGGGATGGTATCGGACTGCAATACTACGACTCGCTGCCGGAATTCGAGAAGGTAGGGGGTGTGGAGATGGTATGCCGGAAAGGGAAATACCTGCTGCGCCACCAGCACCTGAGACAGAAAGAACCGGTGGGAAAACAGGATATCTGGTATAACAAACATATCCTATGGATGAAGAACATCCTGGTAGTAAAGAAGACCGGCCAGGTATACCCCATCGCAGCCTACGGACCGGAGTGTTTCTATGTGCTGAACGAACATTCGGCGAAAGGACGGTACCTGAGGATAGAACTCAACGGGAAGATAACGGCAGAGGACATCAGTTACCTGGGTTGGTATGTGACAACAGACAAGCCCTACTGGGGCAACAGTAACATGGTGAGGGCATCATCAGGAAAGATATAGCAAAAAGGGAGAGCATCAAAACGATGACTCTCCCTTTTTTTGTTGCTGGTCGCTCGCTCTTACAGCAGCAGTACCGTGGCACTGCGCGCTGCCTGGGCGCCCATGACCAATACCTGGGCGATATCAGCCGTCTTGGAAGGACCGCTGATAAACGTGCCATAGCCGTACTCGTCGAACTGGTCGATGCCGCTCTTGGCATCGTGGGTTGACAGCCGGCGGTAGGCCTCGTGCATGTTGTTGACAATCTGCGTCTTGTCGAGCAGGATGATGAGGTTCTCGGAGATGAAGCACACGGCTTTCTCCTTCATCTGCTGGGGAATCCATACGCAGCCGTTCTCAGCCACACCGAAACAGCCACGGATAACACCGACATCCGTACCGTTGAGGTCGCGGGCACGACCGACCTCGTCGGGATTGCGCGTAGCAATGGTGATCTCGGGCAGGTTGGAGGCAATCTCCTGGGCATCAGGATACAGCTCCTTGATGAGCTCGTTGATGTCGCGACCTTTCTCTACCTCGATGGCATTGCCGCCCACGCTCTTCACCATGTTCATAAACTGTAACAGCGGGTCAGCATAGGTGATGGCCGCAATGTCACTCAAATCGGGCATGTCGAACTTCTCGCGCACGTTAGCCCTATATTTCTTCAGTATATCTTCTTTACTTGCCATAACTTCAATTTTTCAATCCTTCAATTCTTTAATCAACTCGTGGAACGGTTTCTTGGGGAACTTCATCATGTCGTGACCTTCTGCCCAGGGGTTCAGACCGCAGTTCATGATGGGTGAGGGAATCAGGTTGGCCCAATGGGCGAGACCTGTACCGAAGTTATAAAGACCGGGGGAGCCATAGAGCATCGACATGCCGCGACACATCATCTTCTTCTCAGGATTGGCAGTGCCAAAATCATCGAGCTGCTGGCGCCACAGGTAGATCTGGTCGCCCAGGTTGACCTTCACCGGACAGACGGTCTGACAGGACAGGCAGAGCGTACAGGCTGAGACATTGCCCGAATGGGCCTGACGGTCGCGCAACATACCGAGGTTGATGCCGATAGGACCGGGGATGAAGTAGCTGTAGGAATAACCACCCGAACGGCGATAGACAGGACAGGTGTTCATGCACGAGCCACAGCGGATGCACTTCAGCGACTCCCAGTGCTCGGGGTTGGCAATCCACTCAGAACGACCATTGTCCACCAGGATGATGTGCATGTGGTGGGCCGTCGGACGGGCCTTGCGGAAATGGGAGGTGTAGGTGGTGGTAGGCTGTCCGGTACCTGCCCGGCAGAGCATGCGCTGGAACACAGCCAAGCACTCGTAGTTGGGGATGACCTTCTCCAAACCGATGGCAGCGATGTGCAACTTGGGACAGGAGGTCGACATGTCGGCATTACCCTCGTTGGTGCATACCACGATGTCGCCCGTCTCAGCAATACCGAAGTTGGCACCTGTCATACCGGCATCGGCGGTCAGGAACTCGTTGCGCAGGCTTAGGCGCGCACGATAAGTAAGGTACGTTGGGTCGTGGTTGCCCTTCTCCTTCGAGATGCCCTTCTCCTCGAACAGCTCACCCACATCATCGTGGTTCAGGTGGATGGCGGGCATCACGATATGGGAGGGCTTCTGACCCTTCAACTGGATGATGCGCTCGCCCAGGTCGGTCTCGACCACCTCGATGCCGCGAGCCTCTAGGTAGGGGTTCATCTCGCACTCCTCGGTGAGCATCGACTTCGACTTCACCATCTTCTTCACGTTATGGTTCTTCAGGATGCCATACACGATTTCATTGAACTCATCGGCATCCTTCGCCCAGTGTACCTCGACACCGTTCTTCTCGGCATTGGTGGCAAACTGGTCGAGGTATTCGTCCAGATGGGTGATGGTGTGGCGCTTGATGGCAGAAGCCTTCTCGCGCAGCTGTTCCCACTCGTCGAGCCCATAAGCCATATTGTCGCGCTTGGTGCGCACAGCCCAGAACGTGGCATCGTGCCAGTGGGCGTATGTCTGGTTCTTTAAGAACTGCTTGGCGGCTTTACTATGTTGTGTACTCATAATCCTGCTGCTAAAATTTCAACCACGTGTTTAAATTTGATATCGAGGCCTTGCTTATGGGCAACACCGGCCATGTGCATGAGGCACGAACAGTCGGGACCGGTGATATACTCAGCACCCGTCTGCATGTGGCGCTCTACCTTGTCGCGACCCATCTGGGCAGAGACAGCGGTCTCCTCGATGGAGAACATACCACCGAAACCACAGCACTCATCATGGCGCTTGGGCTCTACCACATCGATGCCATCAACCAATTGCAGCAGGTCCTTGATCTTATTGAAAGGAGCCACATGCTGCTCACTGGGGGAGGAGAGACCTAACTCACGCACACCATGGCACGAATTGTGGAGCGACACCTTATGGGGGAAGGTGCCCAAACGACGGTCTACCTTCACCACATCGTGCAGAAACTCGACCACATCCATGCATTTCTTAGCCGTCACGCACTCGTGGTCGATCAACCGCGGATAGTTGATCTTCACAAAGGCCGTACAGCTGACACTGGGGGCCACTACATAGTCGAAGTCCTTGAACTTCTCCTCAAACTTCTCAGCCAAGGGAATAGCCTGTTTCTCGAAACCGGCATTGGCCATCGGCTGACCACAACAAGTCTGTTTCTCAGGATACGTCACATCGATGCCCAGGTGCTTCAGCAACTTATACGTTGCCACACCCACCTCCGGATAAACGGCATCCACGTAACAGGGAATAAATAATCCAACTTTCATATCAATTCTCAATTTTCAATTCTCAATTAAATCACATGGAGCCCCAAGAACACCATCAGTCCGTTCATCAGGATCCAGAAGATGGCGAATGGCATGGTCTTACGCATGATATCACCATCCTGACCTTCCATGTCGCAGGCGGCAGTAGCAATGGCGATAGACTGCGGAGAGAGCAGCTTACCACCCTCAGAACCGGCACAGTTGGCGGCAGCGAGCCAGTTGGTCTCATTACCACTGACACCGAAGAAGGTGCTTTGGTTGACGAGCCCCAGGTCGCTGGCAGCAGTGGCCTGCAGCTTACCAAACAGGATGTTGGCATTGGTGGCAGAACCGGTTACGAAAGTGCCGATAGAACCAATCAGCGGAGCGAAGAATGGGAAGGCGGCACCTGTCAGGAGCACCAGACCCTTGGCAATATCGTTGGTCATGCCGGTATTGTTCATCAGCATGGCCATAGCTACCAGACAGCAGATGGTGACAACGGTCTTCTGCAGGTTCAGCGTGGTCTTAGCCAGCAACTTCATCAGTCGACCAAAGCTCATGCCCTGGATGAGACCGCCAATCATGGCGCCCAGGAAAATCATCAGACCGGCATTCGACAGCCAGCCAAACTTAAAGGCATTGCCGGTGACGGGCAGCTCGAACTTGGTGACGAGTGTGCCATTGAGCAGCTCATTGATGGGGGGCACAATCTTGCTGGAGATAAGGATGAAGAAAATAATCAAGCCATAGACACTCCAAGCCTTGAGGGTCTTCGTCAGACCGAAATTTTTCTTCTCCACCTTCACAGCATCAGCAGCAGCCTCTTCGCGGATAAACAGCTTGTTGTAGATGAGCATGGCAATGATAGCAGCTACAGAACCGAGGATGGCCGGGGTCTCAGGACCAATGAAATGGGCACAGCAGAACTGCACGATGATGGAGAACGTACCGACGAACAGAGCGATGGTGAGGTTCTTCAGGATCTTCGTACGGTCGGTCATCATGAGGATGAGGAACGGGGTGATGAAGAACATCAGCGAGAGCTGTAATATAATAAAGGTGGCGACCTCACAGAGCTCCTCAGGAGTGGCCACACCACTGGCGGCTACCTGGTTGGCAAGCGTCGTAGCGGGCAGACCGACTGCACCGAAACCTACGGCTACCGTGTTGGCCACCAGACAGATGACGGCTGAGAACATGGGCTTGAAACCCAGTCCGATGAGGATGGCGGCAGGAATAGCCACAGCAGTTCCGAAACCGGCCATGCCTTCGAGCACACCACCAAGACCCCATGTCAGCAACAGCACGAGCAGACCCTTGTCGGAGGTCATCTGGATAAACTGCGTCTTGATGGTCTCAATCTCCTTCGTCTCACACAGGATGTTATAGCTGAAAATAGCGCAGATAATGATCAGGATGATGGGGAAGCACGCCTTGAGGAACCCCTCGATGACAGACCAGATGGTAATGCCAAAGATGGATGCATCGGCATACTTCTCTGGCACAATGCCCATGGCGGGGACGGCAAAAAGTGCTAAGAGGATTGTAACGACAAGCGTGATGATGGCACTCTTGTAACCAGACACTTTGAAGCCCATCATCAATACAATGAGTAAGAGAATGGGAATGACAGATACTAATGCTGACATAGATTTTCGTTTTTAGGTAGTTATCATTATATAAGTTTGGTTGCAAATATACGAAAAAAAATGAAATAAAAGAAGATTTTGATGATAAAAAAAGCAAATTACAAAAAAAAATCGTATATTTGCCCCCATAATACACGTAACTAAAAACGAAAAGGAAACTATGTTGAACAAATTTTTGACAGAACTGAGACAGATTTTACCGTCTGACAGAATTTACACCGATGAGTTGAGGACATTGGGGTGGGGTACTGATGCTAGCTTCTATCGCCAGATACCCAAAGTGGTTATCCGCAGTGATGGGGAGAAGGAGATCAGCCAGATCGTGAAACTGTGCCGTCAGTATAAGATGCCCTTTACGTTCCGTGCTGCTGGTACGTCGCTCTCTGGTCAGAGCTGTACGGACAGTGTGCTGATAGTGGCTGGAAAGCATTGGGAGAAATATGAACTGGGGGAAAACCAGGAGACCATCAAACTGCAACCGGGTATCGTGGGGGCGAAGGTCAATGAGATCCTGAAACCTTATGGACGGGTGTTCCCGCCTGATCCTGCCAGTATCGGCAGTGCCATGGTGGGTGGTATCGTCATCAATAACGCATCGGGCATGAACTGTGGCGTGCATGCCAATAGTGACCGTATGATGGTGTCGGCACGCATGATCCTGACAGATGGTACGGTGCTCGATACGGGTGATGCGTCCAGTCGTGAGCAGTTTACCCGCTCACACCCGGAATTCTTGAAAAAGATAGAAGCTCTCCGCGATAAGGTGCGGGCAGACAAGGAACTGGCTGACCGCATACGCACTAAATATTCGATTAAGAACGTGACGGGTCTGAACCTGCGACCACTGATTGCCTATGACGACCCGTTCGACATCATCGCCCACTCGCTGGTGGGCTCAGAGGGTACGCTGGCCTTCCTGTCGGAGGTGACCATGAAGACGCTACACGACTATCCCTATAAGGCTTCAGCCATGGTTTACTTCCTCACGATGCGCGAGAGCTGTGAGGCGGTGGTGGCCATGAAGAAGATGAAGGCTGGTGAGGACGATCTGGAATACAGCGCTGAGAACCTGGTGGTGAAGAGTGCTGAGATGCTGGACTATAAGTCGCTGAGCTCAGTGGACGACCCGGTATACCTGCAATACCAGAAAGATGTGGATGCGGGTAAGATAGAGGGTGTCAAACCGGGTGACTATCATAACCTGACGGCTATCCTGACGGAGACGAAGGGTATTACCCACGAGCAGCTGCTGGAGAAGATAGCGAAGATACAGGAGTGTCTGGGACAGTTCCGGTTGTATATCCCTGCTGAGTTTACGGAGGATCCGAAGGTGTATGGCAAGTACTGGGCTATCCGCTCGGGTATCTTCCCGTCGGTAGGTGGTACGCGTCCTGTCGGAACGTCGTGTCTCATCGAGGATGTGGCATTCCCCATCGAGTCGCTGCCTGAGGCGACGGTGAAACTGCAGAAGATGATTGCTGACCATGGGTATGATGATGCGTGCATCTACGGTCATGCCTTTGAGGGTAACTACCACTTCATTCTGAACCAGAGCTTCGCGGATGAACATGAGGTGGCTCGCTATGCCGAGATGATGCGCGATGTGGCCAAACTGGTAGTGGAAGGGTACGACGGCTCGCTGAAGGCTGAGCATGGTACGGGACGTAACATGGCGCCCTTCGTGAAATATGAATGGCGCGACAAGGCTTATGAGGCCATGAAGGAACTGAAGGCAATCTTCGATCCGGATGGATTGCTGAACCAGGGGGTTATCTTCAATGAGGACTCGGACTGCTTCATCAAGTGCCTGAAACCACTGCCGGTATTGGACTTTGACTTCAGCAAGGTGCCTGATGGTGGTCATTACCTGATGGATCCGTCGCTGTCGACGGCCAAGGAGACCATCGAACAGGTGAAGCGGGCCAACAAGTGTATAGAGTGTGGATTCTGCGAGGTGAACTGTATGTCGTGTGGACTGACCCTGTCGTCGAGAATGCGTATTGCCGTTCAGCGCGAGATCCGCTATCTGGAGCATACAGGGGAGCATCCTGAGCGACTGGCTACCTTGAAGGCTCAGTATAAATATTACGGTGACCAGACCTGTGCGACGGATGGACTGTGCTCTACCTCCTGTCCGATGAAGATCAATACGGGTGAGTTGACACACCTCATCCGACAGATGGACATGAACGACAGTCCTTTAGGTTATAAGGTGGGTGAGTTTGCTGCCAACCACATGGCTGGCATCAAGTCGGGACTGCGCGTAGTGCTCGATGTAGCCCATATGGCCCATGTCACCCTCGGTCCTACGATGATGAGCAGTATTGCTCGGGGCATGAACAAGATGGGACTGCCCTTGTGGACTACGGCCATGCCGAAGAAGAAGAGCCAGCCTAAGAAGTCGGACCTCACTCAGTTCATCATCGAGAAGTCAATTCCTCAACATGAGGAGGAACACTCACCGCTGAAGGTGGTTTATTTCCCCAGCTGTATCAACCAGACCATGGGACAGTCGAAACATGGTGGTAAGATTCACCACCTGGTGGATGAGGTGATTCAGCTGATGGCCAAGGCTGGCTACGAGGTCATCTTCCCAGAGGGTATGGATAGGATGTGCTGCGGACAGATTTGGGAGTCAAAGGGTATGCTTGACATTGCCGACAGGAAGAGCGCAGAACTGGAAGCTGCCCTCTGGAAGGCTTCTGAACAGGGTAAGTATCCGGTGCTTTGTGCCCAGAGTCCTTGTCTGCATCGCATGAAAAAAGTGATGCATAAAATGAAGCTCTACGAACCGGCTGAATTCATCATGAAATATCTGGTGCCACGCCTGGACTTCCATCCCATCGACCGGCATATCGCCCTGCATATCACGTGCTCTACGCGTCAGATGGGGGTTGCCGATGACTTGATAGCCTTGGCTAAGATGTGCTCCAATAACGTGTATCTACCTGAGGGTGTGGGCTGCTGTGGCTTTGCTGGTGACCGTGGCTTTACCTTCCCGGAGATGAATAAATATGCACTGAGGAAGTTACGTCCGCAGATTGAGGCCAACCATATTGAGGTGGGCTACAGCAATAGCCGCACCTGCGAGATAGGTCTGGAGACGAATACGGGCATCCCGTATATGAGCATCGTCTATCTCGTTCACGAGTGTACGACGCCCAAGAAGAATATTTAGAAGACGGGAAGTCCTGCTAACTGATAATAAAGGGTACGGGCCATGCGCTCGTGCCCTTTGTCGTCAGGATGCAAACGGTCGGTAGCCTGGTCGGCAAAATACTGGGCATACTCGTCCATCATGGGGTAGAGACCTGACACGGCATTGAGGTCGATGACGGGCAGTGACCAGATGTTACCGGCATCCTTGACAGCCTGGATATACTCCTCCAGGTAGATGCCACACTGGTTGGTATAGTCTTCCGTGCATTGCCAGTTCTTCTCGTTGCGATGGAACTGGGCGCGATGGATGGGAGTCAGGAGCACAATCTGCTTCTCGGGGTACATCCGCTTGACCTTGTCAATGGCGATATTGATGCGTCCACGGTAGGTGTTGCCATCCATCTTCATATAACGACGCTGGCGGTTGACCAGCTTCTTGGGCTGCCCATGTCCATACATGACCTGCTCTTCCTTGACGTCATACCACTCGCCAATGGGCACGCCATTGTTATAGTCGTTGGTACCGATGAAGATGAGGATGGCATCCACGGAGTCGCCATGCTCTGCCTTCAACTTGTCGGCTTGACGGGGAATATCGTTCCACTGGCGACCACTGACGGCATAGACATAGGGGGTGATGCCCAACCACTCCTGCAGGAAATTCCAGTATTTCTTCTTCGATCCGCTGTTGCGTGGGTCGGTGATAGAGTCGCCAAAGTAGGCTACGCGTTTCTGCATCCAAGGGTGCACGAAGGTGGTCTGGGCTTGAAGGGTGCCGCAAAACAGGGCCATCCACATCAGTAATAGTAGTTTGCTCTTCATTGTTTTTAAGTAAAAATCTGCGCAAAAGTACGAATAAAAATTCTTGTTAACAAGTTTTTTATTCTTTTTTAATACTAAGACTTGCACACTGACAAAATAATGTGTATCTTTGCGCCGTCATTTAAAAAAAGAAGGGAATAAAGACATGAATTATAACGATTATGAATTACAGGACCTGACTGCTGATCAGCAGTTAGCTATGTCCGCAGCTTTCCCAGTGCTGATGCGTAAAGTATATGTATGGATGACACTAGCGTTGGCGATTACTGGTTTTACCTCTTATGCAGTGGCTACCACACCGGCTATCATGCAGGCCATCTATGGCAACCAGCTGCTCTTCTGGGGAATGATTATTGCTGAGTTTGCCTTGGTGATTGGTGTCAGTGGGGCTATCAACCGCCTGTCGCTGTCAACAGCAACCCTGATGTTTATCCTCTATTCGGTCATCAACGGTGCCTTGCTGTCTTACATCTTCTTGGTTTACACGGCTTCATCCATTGCGACGGTGTTCTTTATCACAGCAGGTACGTTTGGGGCGATGGCTCTGATTGGCTATACCACGAAGACGGATCTGACTTCCATGGGTAAGTACCTGTTTATGGCACTCATCGGCTTGATCATCGCTACACTGGTCAACCTGTTCATCAAAAGTTCGGGCTTTACGCTCATCCTGAGCTATATCGGTGTCCTGATTTTCGTGGGACTGACAGCCTATGATGCTCAGAAAATCAAACAGATGCTGTTGCAGGCACCAGATGCAGGGGAGGGAGCACAGAAAGTGGCCTTGCTGGGAGCCCTGACTCTCTACCTCGATTTCATCAACCTCTTCATCTATTTGCTCCGCATTTTCGGTAAAAAAGAATAATTATATAATATAATAATAAGGTGTTAAGTTTTCGCATTGTCACAAAATGCGAAAACTTTTTGTTTTTTATCACTTTTTTCTCGGAAAAAGTTTGGAGGTTCAAAAAAAAGTCGTACCTTTGCATCCGCTTTCGCCCTGAAAACGGGGTGCAGGCACAAAAAGAGAGTTCTTTGAAAGAGTTACATAAAACAGAAGAAGTAGTAGTACAAGAAGCGAGAGAATCTGATTCTCTTGGGTAATTGAACTTGCCGTCAATTTTGAAGTCGCGCAAGCAACTTCTTAAAAAATTTAATTGCTTCGATAAACTACCGGATGAGCGTTCTGAACAGAGCATCAACACATTTGTTGAAAAGATATTTTTACAGTGAAGAGTTTGATCCTGGCTCAGGATGAACGCTAGCTACAGGCTTAACACATGCAAGTCGAGGGGCAGCATATAGATAGCTTGCTATTTATGATGG